>Ga0272440_1001127_pt1 | contig 22194 bp, 22 predicted proteins | sample SSMMMBAug17_FD_192440 | JGI IMG/M metagenome (GOLD analysis project Ga0272440, IMG submission 192440) | Marine sediment archaeal communities from Little Sippewissett salt marsh, Falmouth, MA, United States - SSM-MMB-Aug17 | ecosystem: Environmental > Aquatic > Marine > Wetlands > Sediment ...
TCAGGGCTAAAAACAAGCCTACCATTTACCCAGGGCGTTGCCCTGGGCTGGTATGTTGCCGCCCTTTCAGGGCTAAGAAAAATAAAGTCTTTTTGGGAACTGGCAATTTTGGTTACACTCAAATCAAATTCTAAGGAATGCTCTGAAAATAAGTTCCCCATTTAAAAAATGTTCATCGGGGTTTTTGTTCTGTAGAGACGTAGCATGCTACGTCTCTACGTGCCAATCGATTATATGTTAAAGATAAAAGGGGAAATTAATTTTCGAGCATTCCTAAGGAATGATCGGAAAATAACATGCTCATTTATTCTGATCGTCCAAAAAATAAGGTCGTGTAAAGGGATTCTATGGTTTGAAAATAACAACTTATTTTCGGTTAATAGGACGTGTCATTTTTTCAGGAACAACTGCCTGATCAAACTCTTTTGATGTCATAAAACCCAAATCAATTGCTGCTTTTTTGAGTGTGACATGGTCATCGTAAGCTTTTTTTGCAACTTTGGCAGCATTATCGTACCCAATTATTGGATTCAATGCTGTGACCAGCATTAATGATTGATCAAGATGTTCTTTGATCACTGATGTATTTGGTAAGATTCCCTGCACACAGTTTTGATCAAAGGATCGGCATGCATCTGTCAATAATTGGATTGACTTTAGTAAATTATAAATGAGTAAGGGTTTGTAAACATTTAATTCAAAATTGCCGGACATCCCACCAATATTAATTGCAGTATCATTTCCCATAACTTGCGCACAAACCATTGTCATGGCCTCACATTGCGTGGGATTGACTTTTCCTGGCATAATTGAACTTCCCGGTTCATTGGCGGGTAATAACAATTCACCAATACCCGAACGTGGTCCAGATCCCAACCATCTAATATCATTTGCAATCTTATTTAATGATCCGGCCAGCGTTTTTAAAGCGCCACTCGCAAAAACAATTGCATCATGCGCTGCCAGGCTTTCAAATTTATTTGGTGCACTTTTAAAAGACAGATCTGTAATATCTGCAATATATTGGGCAGATCGGACAGCGAATTGTGGATGCGTATTTAAGCCAGTTCCAACAGCTGTTGCACCTAAAGCAAGATCCATTAAACCACTGAGGGCACATTTGAGTCTCACCAGACTATTATCCAACTGTTGTACATAGCCGGAAAATTCCTGCCCCAGTGTTAATGGCACGGCATCCATCAGATGTGTTCGCCCAATTTTAGTAATAGGTTCAAATTCTTGTGTCTTTTTTAAAAAGGTGTTGCGAAGATGCGTGATTGCGGGAATCAATTCACGATCAAGCTGTTCGCTGGCAGCAATGTGCATGGCCGTTGGGAATGTATCATTGGATGATTGAGAGCGGTTGACATCATCATTTGGATGTATGGGATATTTTTTTCCAAGTGGGTGACCGGCGATTTCATTGGCGCGATTTGCGATGACTTCGTTGGTATTCATGTTCGTTTGCGTCCCACTTCCTGTTTGCCAGACAACCAGCGGAAAATGATCATCAAGTATGCCAGAAATAACCTCGTTTGCCGCCTGCTGAATTAATTGTGCTTTTTCATTTTCCAGCATATTTAACGAAGCATTGGCCTGAGCAGCAGCCTTTTTTAAAATGCCCATGGCCCGAATAAATACCCGCGGGAAACGTTCATTGCTAATTTTGAAATTTATCAATGATCTTGCGGTTTGTGCCCCATAATAGCGATCCGATGGGACTTTGATTTCCCCCATACTATCGCTTTCAATACGATACGTCACTTTTTTGGATTGTTCTGAATTTTCCATGTTGACCCACCAGACAATCAACATCAGGTTGATCAAATGTCCATCTCATGTTGATTGTCTCAATTTTCGTTTGACATCTAACTGATTACGCAACAGCCATTTGATTGATTCGTCTTGAAAGATTCGAAATCTTTCTTCTTGCTGCATTCTTATGGATGACACCTTTTTTCGCGGCCTTATCGATAACAGATTGAGCAGTTTTTAAAGCAGTGACAGCAGCGTCCTGCGCTTTGCTTTCAATAGATGCCATAACATTTTTTATGTTGTTTCTCACTTTCGTTTTGCTCTTTTTGTTTCGCTCTTGCCGAACAGTATTCTGCCGAGCACGTTTTAATGCTGATTTGTGATTTGCCAATTTCTGATTCTCCTTTTTTGTCAATTATAAAAATAACTCAGGAAATCTTGAAAAATAAGTTTCCCCATAAATTTTGAGTTATTTGCAATAGGATTGCCTTAAAAATTAAATAGATTATCCTATTGGTAAAAACTTGTCAATACTTTTTAACAAAAGGTTTCAATAAATTAAAATCTGGGACATAGTGATTTGGCGAAGTTTTAACATCCTGATATAAAACCGTCTCAAACCCGAGTGAATTGGCCATTTCAATGACATCATCATATTCTTTTTGTGTGATGTTCCTTGATAATTCAGGGAATTTTTTCGCATGATACAAAGGATTGTATTGTGCCATGAGAGATAATCCCACTTTTGGTGATAATTCCAGGGCTAAAAAGCACAACGATTCCCAAGAGTCTGATAATCCGTTGGGTAAAACCAGATGGCGAACCCACAATCCGGAAACAATCTGGGAATTTGAATGAAGTATCGGGTTTCCGACCTGCCGATACATTTCGGAAATCGTATCACGAGATATTTCTACATAGTCCGAAACACCTGAGTATTGTAACGCATTCGAATTATTGGAATATCGAATATCGGGTAAATAAACATCTATCAGACCGTCCCATTTTTTTAATTGCGTGATATCATCATAGGCTGAACTATTATAAATAATAGGGGTGTTGAACCCCTCATTTATTGCTTTTTCAATGGCTTTTCGAATCCAAGGGGCTTGATGACTGGGTGAGACAAGTCCAATAAAAGAACAATCTTGCTCCTGAAATGCAAACATTTTATTCATAAAATCCGATTCGCTGATCAATTGACCTTGATTGTTTTGACTGATCTGATAATTCTGACAATATACACATGCCATATTACAGGACGTAAAAAAGAAATTCCCCACCCCTTTTGCTGAAAATATGGGCTCTTCTCCATAATGTAATTGAGCTGAAGAAAGCACTATTCCAGGGGGAATACCGCAAAACCCATTTTTTTTTGATGATCCGATTGCGCACTTTCGAGGGCAAATGTTACACAATTGGCGAGATTGTTTGGGAATCATGATGTGTCTTTAGCAAAAAGCGCAATTAATTCATTGGTGGCAGTTTCTAAATTATCGTTTACAATACAATGCCTGTATAGATGTTCAAATGCCATTTCATTAATGGCATTTTTCAAGCGTTTTTCAATCACATCTGGGGAATCAGTGGCACGATTTTCCAAGCGTTGCTTCAAGACATCTATCGAGGGCGGTTTAATAAAAATTGTTATGGCATCAGGAAATGATTCAATAATTTGTTTCATGCCCTGAACATCAATTTCTAGTAACACATCCTGACCTGTTGATAGATAGGATTCAATCAGTTCCCGGGATGTCCCATAATAGTTATCATGAACGCATGCCCATTCGGCCCATTTGTTTTCCTGGATTTTTTTTTTGAATTCATCACACGAAATAAAATTGTAATCAATACCATTAGACTCATTGGTTCTGGGATGTCGGGTGGTATAGGATACCGAATATTGAATATTTGGGTAATATGCTCGCAATTTTTTGCATAATGTTGATTTTCCGGCACCAGATGGCGCGGATATAATAAATAGTCTTCCTTTCATGATACACCTGATTGTTATTGCATTTTATCTGAATATTTAATCGGGTTTTCATTCCCACGACTTGTTTCATATCGTTGGGATATGGTTTCAGGCTGAATGGCAGAGAGAATCAGATGATTACTGTCTGTCACTATCATTGAGCGTGTTTTACGTCCATGCGTCGCATCAATTAATCGTCGTTCATCACGTGCTTCATCTTTCAAGCGTTTCATGGGGGCTGTATTGGGCGAAAGAATGGATACCACACGATCACAAACAACAGTATTTCCAAATCCAACATTTAAAAGGCTTTGTTCCATTATTTATTCCTTAATTATTACAAATTATTTCGTAAATAATTATTTCAGACATCTTTTGATATCTTGACTATTCGATATTTTGAATTTGTTCTCTAATTTTTTCATGTTCGGATTTCAAATTGACAATAATTCTAGAGATTTCAGAACTTCCAGATTTAGAACCAATGGTATTCAATTCACGTCCGATTTCTTGAAGCAGAAAATTGAGCTTTCTGCCAACAGGCAGATTTTCATTCATCAGTGTTCTAAACTGCTGAATATGGCTTTCAAGGCGAGTAATTTCCTCAGAAATATCACTTCGGTCTGCAAGTATCGCAGCTTCTTGCGCAATTCGCACTTGATCAATTTCAACCATATTGTGGGTCAGGGTGGCAATTCGTTCCTGTAATTTTTGGCAATAATAATCAAGTTGTTCATTAGCAAGGGTTGTTATCCTGCTCAAAGCTTGCTCCATGTCATTCAAACGATTATCAATATCATGATATAGTGACTGTCCTTCAATCGCACGCATGTCACATAAATCTGTCAGAGCATGTTGAAGGCATTCCATTACTAGGGGTTCAAGCGCTTCTAAATCGTTTTCTTTTTCAAGGGGCTTAATTATGTTTCCGGCCTTCATGATATCCCTTAAACCAATCGTGTGTTTTAACTGAAAATGATCAATCACCTGATTGAGGACTTTGATATATTCTGTGGCACGATCTAAATTAGCTTCAAAACGATCTTGCGATTCAATGTTTTCTTGAATACTTATCATGGTTTCAATCCGACCGCGTTGAAGATATTGCTTGATCATTTTTTTTATTTGATCTTCAAAAGCAAAATATGTGGGTGCCAATCGAAGGATCATATCCAGATTTTTACTGTTTAAACTTCGAATTTCAATAATTACCTGAATGGTATCGGTACTTTTTTCAGCCCGTGCAAAGGCAGTCATACTGTTAAACATGATATCTCTCACTTTGATAAATAATGTTTACGAATATTATTCAAAAATAATCTGATATTATCAGCCGCATAATCCGGATATGTCCAGGGCAACTTTTGAAATTGCCCTTTCTGAAACATTAAGGTTAAATCCGCAAATATCCCTTTATCTAAATATATACGATGGGAATAATTTTTTCCTGTTGCGAGTACAAAACGTTCCGGAACAATATATCCTGGATCAATATTAATATTTCGTTTATGATTAGCGGAGAACTGGGTTTCAATTTGATTTGTTGTCAATTTAATATCAGGCAATTGGACAGGGTCTATCAGTTCCAAAAATGAAATCATTCTTCGATACAGCGGCGTACCCATTTCTTTTTCATAATAGGATGTATAGTCAAACTTAAACCATCGGCTCACCATACCTATGGCGCCAAAATGATGTTTTAATACTGTTACAACCTGCGTAAAAAGGGTTCGGTCTTTCATAAACACTCCCACAACCAGGCATGCGGGCTTTGATTTTTGTGGTATACTCATGTTTTCAGGGGGGTTGCTTCATCAATTAACATAATGGGAATACCATCTTTAATTTTATAAATGAGTTTACATTTATCACAAATCAGAGAATTCTCACAATCATCAAAACGTAATTCGCCTTTACATTTGGGACAAACCAAAATATCCAGTAATTCTTTATTCACAGCCATTGATGTCTCCTTTTTTTTACCATCTATTTAATATTATTTTTTACCACTAAACATTGTTTATTGTCAAGATTTCTTGAGTCGAAAATGGAAAAAAGGGAACGTATAACCGGTGGCTCCTGCCACCTCTTCATAAGCCCCTACATTCGTTTCAGACATTGGTTTGATTTCGTTTTTTTTCGAGGCAACATTTTCCCCTAACGTGTACATACGCTTTACAGTACATTTACCTTAAAACGAACAAAATCAATAAAGGGGACGATATTTTCAGAGAATTCCTTCGTATTAATATTTGAAAAAAAACTTTACCCAATGTATAAAATCAGATAAATTTAGGAATACTCGGAAAATAACATGCTCATTTTTCTTGATCGTCCAAAAAAATAAGGTCGTGTAGAGACGTAGCAAGCGACGTCTCTACAGTAAATTTACCTTAAAACGAACAAAATCAATAATGGGGACGTTATTTTCAGAGAATTCCCTATCATTATTATTAATATATCGGAAAAACAAAATCCTGATTTATATTGGTTCAAGTGCAATGCCGCTTGCTAACGCGCGCGGCTCTGAAATTCTCGGCAGCTTTTAATCTGAGCCGCGCGCGTTAGCAAGCGGGACTGTACTTGAAGCAAATATCAAACAGGCTTTCCGAAATTGCACAAAAGTTAGGCTAATCTAAAATTTGCCTGAAGGGCACTATGTTCTCAGAGATTTCCTAAGAGGTATAAACGATGACTGATACAACAAATAAGAATGAAATTTCCAACAAAAATTATCAGGCAGAAATCCAACAAAGAAAAGATACCCAACGCCAACTTCAACAAGCTCAAAAACTGGAGGCCATTGGTACCTTTGCCCATGATTTCAACAATGTATTAACAATTATCCATACCTGTTCACAATTGGTCATGGACGATATTTCCCAAAATCAGAGCGCTTATGGTAACATGGAAAAAATTCTGAAAGCCTGTGAAAAGGCAAAAGAACTTGTAAACCAATTATTGACGTTCACCAGAAAACATCATAGAACTACATTTGATGGATCTTTTCCAAAAATCAATAAGAGCAAAACAGATCAATCAAAACCTCAGACCTCTGTCTCAAAAGGAAACGAGCATGTGTTATTAATTGATGATGAAGGCGATCTATTAAATACAGTTCAACTGCTATTGGAGCATATTGGATATCAAGTAACAGCTTTTAGAAATCCGCTTGATGCTTTATGCGAATTTGAAAAAAATTCTGAAAAATTTGATATTGCCATTGTTGATCTTCAAATGCCTGAAATGAATGGCAAGCAATTGACAAGAAAAATAAAGGAGATAAGAAAGGATTTACCCCTAATGATTACATCTGGAAATAGTGCGGAAATATCTGATAATGAAATGGATCAATTAGGTGTCAATGATTTTTTGCTTAAACCTTTTCTAAAAAAAGACCTGTCTGAGAGTATCAAGCGGATATTGTCAGCACAATCATGAAGGAATGCTCAAAAAATATGTTCCCCATCTATTGGATTCCCAAATCTTTGGATTTGGAAGGAAAAGTGTTTGACGCCAATAAATGGGGAACATATTTTCAGAGCATTTCAAATCATTAAACTTCAGACATATGGATAATTATGAACGATCAAAAAACAAACAAAACCTTATTTTTGAGAGATGGCCGACGTTTGGGCTTTTCGGATCTTGGTGACCCAAACGGCTTTCCATTATTTTATTTTCATGGATTTCCATCATCCAGATTAGAAGCTCTTGCCGGAGATGAGCTTTCCTTAAAGAATAATGTCCGGTTAATTGCCATTGATCGGCCAGGAATTGGACGATCCGATCTCAAACCCCAGCGAACACTTCTGGATTGGCCGGATGATGTTCAGGAACTGGCAGATGCGTTGCAGATTGACCGATTTTCAGCAATCGGAATCTCTGGGGGAGGGCCATATTTAATGGCATGTGCATATAAAATCCCGGAAAGACTGGTTCATTGTGGATCAGTATGTGGCCTGGGACCAGTCCATTCGCCCTGGGAGATCAATGGCATGTCTGTGGTCAATCGTCTGGGATTGACAATATCCAAAAATGCGCCTTGGGTAGCATCCTTGTTTGTGGGAAGTATCACACCACTGATGCAGTTTTTTCCGGAGTTTATCCTTAACCTCATGTCTGGTGATGCGCCGGATTGTGATAAAAAAGCATTGAAAGAAACCGATTTTACAAATATTATGGTTAAAGCCGCACAGGAAGCTTTCCGATCTGGATCTGTCGGCCTGTCACAAGATTTAATCATTTATGGCAGTCATTGGGATTTTGATGTGGCAAACATAAAAATACCAGTCAAAATCTGGCATGGTGAAAAAGATACAGTGGTTCCGATCATTTTTGCAAAATATTTTGAAACCTTTATTCCGGAATGTGAAGCTTATTATTATCCGGATGATGGCCATATTTCCATTGTTCCCAATCATTTTTCAACTTTTATTAAGGCCTTGACTGCGCCAATACCATAATTTTTGGAGGTATTTACATGAAACGCAAATTTGTTGTTATTTTAATTTTATTGTTGCCATCACTGGCCATGAGTACTCCTGACACTGATCTCAGACGAAATGCAGTGGTAAAAGCCGTTGAATCTGTCGGCCCTGCAGTTGTCAATATCAGTGCAGAAGAGGAGGTTCGGGCCAGGCATCCTTTTTCATTTGGAAATCATTCGTTATTTGATTCTTTTTTTAGAGATTTTTTCGACCCGGGTTTAAGTAGAAAATACAAACGAACCACTTTGGGTTCAGGTGTTATTATTGATGGCAAACGGGGTTATATTTTGACAAATGAGCATGTTTTGCTCAGGACCGGCACAATAAAGGTTATATTAAAGGATGAAAGGGAGTTTGAAGCCCATCTTATCGGTGCTGATCCTGACCACGATCTGGCCGTGCTTCAAATACAATCCAAAGAAAGATTACCAGATATTTCCATGGGCAATTCAACTGATATCATGATTGGTGAAACAGTTATCGCAATTGGAAATCCATTTGGCTTTGAGCATACAGTTACACGTGGTGTGGTGAGTGCTTTGGATCGCACCATTCGTTCGGATGATCGAATTTTTAGAAATTTTATTCAAACCGATGCATCAATTAATCCCGGGAACAGTGGTGGCCCATTGCTAAATATTAATGGCGAATTGATTGGCATCAATACCGCAATTTATGCGAAGGCACAGGGGATCGGTTTTGCCATTCCCATTAACAAAGCCAAAAGGGTAATTCAGGATTTAATCAAATTTGGTGAAGTTCAAAAAGCCTGGATTGGGTTGTCTATTCAAGATATGGATGAACGAATTCGAAGTTATCTCGGGCTTTATGGTTCTCGTGGTGTTATTGTGACTGAGGTGATGCGTCGAAGTCCGGCAAGCAGGGCGGGACTCAAAGAAGGGGATGTAATTCTTCAAATTGGCAAGCAGGAAATATTGTCCAGTGGGGATTATGAAGCAATTCTCAATGATATTACAGCCAATGAAGATGTGACCTTTGTTGTTTTCAGGGATGGCGATAAGAAAACTGTTCAGATGCAGGCATCTGTTTTTCCTGATGATCTTGCTGAAGAATTATCTGCGACATTGTTGGGGATTCAGGTTGAGAATATCACGCGAAGCCATAAAAAAAGGTATCGAATTTCTGCCAGCAAGGGCGTAATGATTTCAAAAATTCATCGCTCATCATACCTTGCTCGTATTGGCGCTGATGTTGGCGATGTGATTATTCAGATCAATGAAGTTGTTATTAAAGATTATGGGGATTATCAAAAAGCATTGATCAAATATCGAAATAAAACATCGGTATTAATGTTGCTTCAACGCGGATTTGAGCAGTATTATATCAGGGTTCATTTGTAATCATTTTGGGCCTAGATCCCATTGTATGCTCGTTCCCAGGATTTGCCTGGGAACGAATTTTTGGCGGCTTTGCCGCCTGTTCTGTTCTTAGATGACCGAATGACCTAACTTCAGGTTTGATTTCGGTTAAGCAACGACTTTCCGGTCATTTCTTTCGGCTGATCAATCCCCATCAATTGTAACAAAGTAGGAGCAATATCTCCAATAACACCATCAGAACGTAATGTTGCGCAGATATCCTTTTTCACCAACACAAGGGGGACTGGCAGAGTGGTATGGGCTGTGAGGGGTTTTCCATTTGTATCACACATCAATTCCGCATTGCCATGATCAGCAGTAATCAGTGCAAATCCGCCCATTGACAATAATTTTTCAACCACATCTTTTACACAGGCATCCACAGTTTCAACAGCCTTGATTGCAGCATCCATGATACCGGTATGACCGACCATATCCAGGTTGGCAAAATTAAGAACAATCACATCGTAAGCCTTTGATGAAAGGGCTTCCTGAACAGCCTGTGAAACCTGTCCTGCACTCATTTCCGGTTTTTGATCATAGGTTTCTACCTCACGTGGCGATGGTATGAGTTTGCGATCTTCATTTTCAAAAGCAAGCTCTTCTCCGCCATTGAAAAAATAGGTGACATGTGCATATTTTTCTGTTTCTGCAATGCGCAATTGACGATATCCCGCCCTCGAAATTACCTGACCAAATATGTGTTTAAGTTGAATGGGTGGAAAGGCCACTGGTAAATCCAGATGGCTGTCATATTGTGTCATGCACACGTATCCGACCAGCTTTGGCCGGCATTTTCGTTCAAAAAAATCAAACCCATCCTGTGTCAAGGCAGCAGTAATTTCTCTTGCACGATCTGCACGAAAATTGAAAAAAAGGACGCCATCACCATCCTTGAGAATATTGTCATCAGGACCATTGCTAGAATTCATACAGGTCGGAAGCACAAATTCATCTGTTTCACCATGATCATAAGATTTTTGAATGGCCTGAATCGCATCAGACTCGGTACGTTCTTGAACAGAGGTATACATATCATAAGCGCGTGCAATGCGCTCCCATCGTTTGTCTCGATCCATGGCGTAAAACCTTCCGCAAATACTTGCAATCTGTCCCCAGTTATGCTTTTCGATAAATTGCGCAAGTTGGTTCAGGTATGACAACCCACTGTCTGGTGGGGTATCTCTGCCATCCATAATGGGATGGATACGAACCGGAATGTGTTGAGATTTTGCCATCAAAATCAATGCAAACAAATGATTGATATGGCTGTGAACAGCCCCATCAGAAAGCAAGCCCATCAGATGCAATCGGCCACCTGATTGCTTGATGTTGGATATCAATTCAGTAAAGGTCGGATTGTTTTGCAAGCTATTGTCTTTTATGGCAGCGTCAATTCTCATCATATCCTGTAAGACAACACGTCCTGCGCCAATATTTAAATGCCCCACTTCCGAATTGCCCATCACACCATCAGGAAGTCCAACAGCATTTCCCGAACATTTCAATAATGTATGTGGATAGGTCTTGAACAAATAATCCAGAAATGGCGTTTTTGCCTGTGCAATGGCATTACATGATGATTCAGAACGATAGCCCCAACCATCCAAAATCATTAACATTACTGTTTGATTGGATTTCATTTAATTGTATCCTTTTTATGAGAGTTTGTTTTTAATAGTTCTTCCATCTCTTTATAACGATTTGATGAATTATCGATAAGTGACATTGCTTTTTTAATATGAAAACGAGCCAGTTTCATATTATTTTTTTTCTGATAAAAAATGCCAAGATGATAGTGTGCATTATCCAGTTTTCCAATGCGACCATAGAGTGTGCCGAGATGATAATATAGTCTGTTCTCCTTTGGATTGGTAATCAATAAACGTTCAAATAAATCAACTGCCAGATCTGAATTCCCCAAATTTTCATACGTTCGACCCAGAAAAAATTGACATTCATAATCATTGGATGCAATATTGTTGGCACTTTTTAAATACCTAAATGCCTGAGAATAATCGCCTGCATAAAAATGTGCAATGCCGGTATCTCTCAAAATATCCGAATCAAAAGGTCGAATTTTCAATGCTTCTGTTAACGCTTTTACCGCTCGTTTTCGTTTACCAGAAACAGCCAGTCTGAGACCATAGCCATAAAGTCCTAAAAAATCATCCGGATTTTTCTTGAGTTGGTTTTCAAAAGAGTGTGTGGGGTAATTATTGCTATATAATGCCTGAATACGCATCCTCACTTTGTTGAAAGAAAAAGATCTTAACTGATCAGGGGCTCTTGTAAATTCGGGTCTGGCATTCATTGTGGTATCCAGGTATATCAGACGTTCATTGATTGCCGGATGAGACATCACATAGGTAGGAATACCGCTGACATCTATCCAATTGTGCTTTTTTATTTTTTTTAATATGGTCAAAAGTCCCAGCCCATTGTATCTGGCATCTCTGAGGTATCTCAGACTATTTTGATCGGCCTCACGTTCATTTTCTCGCGTGTAGGCCAGAAACATGCTTTGCTGAGCAGCAGCAGAGCCCACAACCATTGCAGCACCAACATTTCCACCCACCAATATGCCAGCAATCGTCCCGGCCATTGCTGCAAGATTGACAGGTTTGGATCGTTCGATTCTTTCGGAAATGTGTCGGCAAATCACGTGGGCAATTTCATGAGCCATAATTCCGGCAAGTTCCAATTCTGAAGTCATTGCCTCAATCAAGCCCGAATGAATAAATATATGCCCGCCCGGCCCAGCAAATGCATTATAGGTTTTTTCACGAATGACATAAAAACTAAAATTAAAATGCTTCTCTGGTACAGCCTTGAGCAAACGATTCCCAACATAGGTAACATATGAAAGAATGTCCTGATCTTCAATCATTGAGAAATGTGAGCAAACCTGTTTTGAAAAAATTTCTCCCAGTTTAATTTCTTCTTGAATCGTCATGGCCGCAACATGCTTAGATACAAGCAGAAATAAAATGAAGCAAATGATTATCGTGATTTTTTTTAACATAAATTGTTCATCTTGTTTAGGAATGCTCGAAAAATAACATGCTCGTTTTTCTTGATCGTCCCAAAAAATAAGATCGTGTAGAGACGTAGCATGCTACGTCTCTACAGTACATTTACCTCAAAACGAACAATATCAATAATGGGGAGGTTCTTTTCAGAGAAGCCCTTACCACCGCAATAAATACTGTTGAAGAATCTTTTGAATGGGAAGTACATATGAGGAATAAACCTCAGTCACTTCACCAGGCAGCCCTGCAGTTCGGCAATGCCATGAAATGTAGGACAACAATTGTGCAATATACAAAAGATGTTCACTGATCAAAGACTTACCGGTTGTCAGCAGAGAAACAGAAATATCTCTTTCCGGGTCTGCCCAACAGAATATATTGATAAATCCGATATGCCCATATGCAGATGATGTAAATGGTCCCCACATGCCCACTGGCGATGCACCTAACATCAGTCCCGCACTGTATCGCATGGGAATAACCATGGTACCATCAAATTTCATGTTATCTGATTCCATCACTGCCTTTTGAATGGTCAAAGGCTGAAAAATTCTGACCCCATTCAATTCCCCCCCATTGAGCATCATTTGAAAAAACTGGCTCATTTCATCAGCAGTCGCATACAAATTTCCCGCTGGAATAATGGCCTGTTTGAACTCTCGTTGATTTGAAATGTCCACCACTTCATTCCATGATGCACTCAATGCACGCTTAACAATGGTCGAGAAAGGAAATATTAATGGAAGACCGGTGGCATAATTGGTTGCCACATGATCCAGATCTTCATCCGCCAATCCATAATTAAAATATCGAAAGCCCAATGGCTTTCGTATCGTTTCATCGAGAAAATCTCGAATGGTCATACCAGTGACTCTTCGAATAATTTCCGCAAGAATCGCACCACCAGTAATGGCATGATAGGCCATGCGACGCCCCCCCTGTGATTCAGGTTTACATTTACATAATACCTGAACAAATTCTTCAAGATCAAACAACAGGGATGGATCTGCATCCTCAGGCGGACGTGGAATCCCGCCATGATGGGATATGATGTGATAAATCGAAGTCTTGTCCTTGCCATGTGTACCAAATTCTGGAATGTAATGCGCAACCGGATCTAAAAGATCGATTTCTTTTCGTTCAACTAACAAATGAATTAGCATAGCTGTAATGACTTTTGATGCGGAAAATTGACATACTGGCGTATCGGGTCTCATTAGAATTTTTTCCGCGCCGGACATATCGCCGGGCCCATTGCCGCGCGCATAACCAATGCCACGATTAAGAACAATTTTTCCATGTCTGCGTAAACAAAAGCTGATTCCTGGAAAAACACCCGTGCGATACAAGTCTTCAACACCGGACCAGATGGCATTCTTTGCTTCTTGGGTCAAATCGACCTCCTCTGGTGGTGCTTCATTTTCTGAATCAAATGAAGTCACTGTTGATAAGTCTCGTGGCGGCAATATTCGTTTGTCAACCAGTGAAATGATGGGATGCAATGTTCGATGCAACGAATCTGTCGTGTTGTGAAAAATTGTTGAGACAGGTGATACAGTTTTGCTTACAGTTTGATATGCAAACTGACACACCGATGTTACTGGCGAAAAAAGATTCATGGGGTCCTCCATTGTTAATAATAATTATTGATTTCTAATTGATAAGGAATGCTCTGAAAATAAGTTCCCCATTTTAAAAAATGTTCATCGGGGTTTTTGTTCTGTAGAGACGTAGCATGCTACGTCTCTACGTGCCAAACGATTATACGTTAAAGATAAAAGGGGACATTATTTTTCGGGTATTCCTAAGGGATATTTTTTTTATATAGACTCCTATTAAGAATGATTGTTATCTTAAGTAGGCGATCATAAGTTTTCGGGTAAACAGAAATTTTATCATATATGTAACAAAAGAATTGCAATCAAGCAAAAATGTATGTTCTTGCAATTGCCGGGATCGTACATTTTTATTTGACGATTTTTTTGTCATACCCGGCGAAAACTTTATTTATACCCGAAAACTTATGAACGCTTACTTAGGAATACTCGAAAAATAAGATCCCCATTTATCTTGAACGTATAATCGTTTGGCACGTAGAGACGTAGCATGCTACGTCTCTACAGAACAAAAACCCCGATGAACATTTTTTAAAATGGGGAACTTATTTTCAGAGCATTCCTTACTGAATTTCCACCTCAGCCGGCGCAATAATATTTGGATCTTTCACCTTGGATAGACCCGGCATTTCAAATTTAGAACAGCGCCACCCCCTATGCTGAAGCGTTCCTTTAAATGGTGGTTTACCTGATACATTGCCGGTCATTTTTATGGATGAGGGATCAAATCCAGGTTCAATTGTCACATGATCCCCTTCATCTTGATCCATAATGGGTTTGGGACCAATGTATTTCTGAATAACTAATTTACAGTCAGTATGGATTTTTCGGACAGCCGCACCGATTTGTTCATTATTAAAGTTGTCTAAATCTTCGTTAAAGAAATCCAGCAATCGACCTTCGCGTTGAAGCAATGAAATTAAATGCAAGGACCGAAAACGTTCATTGCGTTTACGTTCTTGTCTGGTTGGCCCGGCAGGTTCATCCTTTTTTTCTTCCTTTTTTTTGGATTTTTTAGGAGATTCTTTTTCCGATGCTTCTGAACCAACCTTTTGAATTGAACGTATAACATGAAATCGAATGCATAACCATAATAATAATGAAGCACTTAAAAACAAAGTAATTAGCACATAAGGCAAATATGTTTTCAATGTTTCAAGGGTTAAATTGATTTGCGTTATAATCATCAATTCATGGGAGGAGGTCTTGTTCGTTTCCATTACAAGTGGCGTGAGTTGATTTGTTATCAACCCGATGGTTCGCTCTGTATAAACAAAAGCAATCCCACCAATCAGACCTATCCAAAAGATTATCCATACAAATGTTACCAATGATAATTTACGCGTACTGATCATTTTTTCCTCTTTTTTTGTAATAATCAATAAAACGATGGTGAATGTCCACCATTGTATGACAAATGATATATATGTTTCATAATTTTTATTACCCGCTTGTGTCAATTTAACCAGTCAAATATGCCCGACTGGTCAGACGGGTTCGACAGTTCAGACACGCCCGAGCTGTCGGATTGGAAAGCTATTTTCAGAACATGATTTACATTTATAAAACAAAATATGTTATAGGGCAAGCTTAAAAAACACACTGTTCAAAACAGGGTGTATGGAAGTTAGAGGCGGTTATGGGAAATAGTTCTATATTATTCATTCCACGAGGGGGTCTCGGTTTCTTTTGGAGGGTGAACAATAATGAATAGCGTGTAACGTCCAAATCTAACAATTGGGATGCCAAGCAAAATGGGGAACTTTTTTTCAGAACATTGCTTAGAATTTGGCATCCAAAACAACGCTTATTTGAGAAACCCGATGATCTATTTCCATTGGTTCACCATGATAAAAACTCATGCCATCATCGTAATCAAAGTTTACCTGCGTGTAGCTGAATCGGGTCATGAAATACCGATTGATGGGTTGAATATAATAACAATCCCAAACTGAGCCTCGGATATCAAGTTTGTTTAACTTGTCCGCACTGCCAGCATTCATTCCAAACCAATACTGTGATCCATAATTGTATTCAAAACCAATTTTTGGGGAATTGAATTGTTCCAGCGGAAGTTTATAGCGGAAGCCGACATGAATCGCATGTGCTGTTTGATCTGTTTTTCCATCACAATTCAATAATCCGATAGATGGCGGGGCTTTTTGCAGAGCTTCGAGGTCCTTTTCATGGGATGGAGAAATGCGGTAATATTCTTCATAAGCATCTTTTGCCTTGATTGGTTCACCATACAGTCCCAATGCGGATGGATCGAACATAAAATGCAATGCCCCATCAGCTTTCGACTTGAGATACGAAAAATCCACAAACCAATCCAGACCAGATTGTAAAAAATCCTTACATTCCAAAAAACAGGTTAATTTAAAGAGCTCACCTTCTGTTTCAGGCACATCTGCATAAACCATTGGAACTTCGGTGTTATAAAATGGCTGTAAGCTTGGATTATAGCGTAAATCTGATGGCGGGGCGTCGGGTATCCATAAATAATTGAGCATGAATAAGGTTTGATGAAATGGATCAGGCAAGTACGTTTCAATTTGAGCGATATAAATATTAAGCGTGTCCATGGCATTTTCGTCAACACGATAAACACCATATTTATCAGATAGCTTCTGATCCATAAAGTATTGCGTGTTATCATCCACACGTCTCACCCACAAAATTCGTAATGCGGATTGATTTAAGGGAATATATTGATCCATTAATAATGAAAGTGCAATACCATCACTTTCACAATTATAGGCAAGCCCAGGATAGGTTGATTTTCTGGGGGAATTTTCCCGAAGATCTGTAGGAAGACCATCTGTCGTGGGCAAGCGGCCAAATGTTAATGCAATTGGGATGCGATCAAAAAAATAATCAATGTACGCGCGTTCAACTTTCATATCTAGATTGGACGGCTTTCTGGCTGTGTTCATAAAGTTTAACTCAGGATATATGGGCAAATCATCATCTTGCCAATGGCGTGTCATTCCCAGACGTGATGTAAATTTTAAATTATTAGACAAACTGGCGCGAAGATTCAATCTTAAACGATTGGTTGGCAACATGCGAACGCGTTCATGTTTTTCAGAACCAATTTTGATCGTTGTGTAAGGTTCGTAATCATGGCCTTTAAAAATAAACCAGTCAAATTGTGTGCGCAACTCCGCATTTACATTTATCAAATCCAAAAGTGATTTTCGTTCAACCTTATCTAAAATTTCCACATATTCTTCAATTTCATCGTTTAATTCATCGATTTGTCTGACAATTTTTTGTTTATCGACTGGATGATGTTTCTGCCTTTCCAAACGCTTGATGCGTTGTTTCAGTTCAATCACTTTTTCTTTGATAATCTCGTAATCTTCATGTGTCATTTTTTGAAAATCAGATGCGCAAATCTGCGCAATGCTCATTGAATAAAAAATAATCAAAAAGAACAAGATATGAACCTGATTCGCCATGAAGCGCCTCCAAAATATTATGGCTCAATTTTGCCACTTAAATTCATCTCATGCGAGATACCTTGTTTGAATTGCACGAATAATACCAATATGTCAACATAACGATAAATTCTTTTGAAATCAATTGTCTTCTGCTTGTTTCCCTAAAGCTTTTCTCGCTGAAAAAACTTCGACAACATCACAGCGATAACGAATATAGCGTGCCAATGTAAAAAAAAAATCCGACAATCGATTCAAATATTTCAGGACGATATGATAATTGTCTGAATGCAATTCAGGTTCAAGATTTTCAATAAACCCCACAACCTCACGTTCTGCTCGTCGGCAAACAGTTCTGGCCATATGAGAAAAAACAACGCCAGATGGGCCTGTTGGGATGATAAAGCCTTTGAGTGGCGGTAGCGGTTGCGTCATGTGGTCTATTGCATCCTCAATTTGAATTACACGCTGATCCATTGGAATGGAAACCTTGCTTTGATCAATCGTTGAAAGACATGAACCAATTTCAAAGAGGTCGTTTTGGATCAAATCAATTTCATTGGCAATGCGCGTTTCATTGTCAGGAAGATGCAATATAATTCCTCCAATAATTGCATTGAGTTCATCCACAGTCCCATAGGCATTTATTCTTTTGTGATTTTTGGATACCTGTTGTGCGCCAATAAGACTTGTCAAGCCTGTATCGCCATTTTTAGTGTAAATTCGCATGATTATTTACATATATTTGTTAATTGTTCCAGGGTATTATGAAAGTCGGGATAAGAAATTGCCACACAATTTTCATGCGCAATTTTCGGTTCCCTTTCGGTTAAAAGACTTGCCAATCGAAGTGTCATGGCAATGCGATGGTCTTCAAATGAATCTAAACTGTCCACAGGCCTTAATGGTGTTGGTCCAAAAATGGTCAGCGTGTCTTTTCCAGCTTCGATATGTGCGCCCATTTTGTTTAACTGGGTTGAAATTGCTTCCAGCCGATCAGTTTCCTTAATTCGTAGTTCCTGAACGCCCTTGAACACAGTTTTACCTTTTGCCTGTGTTGCCACAAGACTTAAAATGGGAACTTCATCCACCAATAAAGGGATTTCATTTTCATGAATCACTGTTGATATGATATCTGAAGAATAATTCACCTGAATATCACCAACGGGTTCGGGCTGATCCATTTTTTGATTAATTCTGATTTGAATATTCATTCGCTTTAATACATCAAGAAAACCTGTACGCGTAGGATTTAACAAGGTATCTTTGGAAATGATCTGACTGCCCTTTAAAATGGCCGCAGCACAAAGAAAGAAGGCGGCTGAGGATGGATCACCTGGCACGTAGAATGTATCAGGCAACACAAGTTTACTTTTTTCAACAATCCAGCTGTGATTATCATGCTTTATTATTGCACCCATTTGTCGTAACATTCTTTCTGTATGATCCCGACTGATTGTTGGTTCAACAACACAGGTCTGGCCAGATGCCAGCATTCCGGCCAACAAAATCGCACTTTTTAACTGTGCGCTGGCAACAGGTAATTCATAGGTTATTCCATTTAAGCCTTGCCCATTAATGTGAATGGGACATCGGCCATCCTGCGTTTCAACCTGACCGGACATTTTTCGTAAAGGTTTTGCAATTCGTTCCATAGGACGTTTGCGAAGTGAATCATCTCCATCCAGAACAAATTTGCCCGAGCATCCTGCCAGTATACCTGTTAACAATCTCATCGTTGTCCCAGAGTTCCCGCAGTTAATATTGGCATGATCCACAGTTTTTCCGCCGAGACCAGTTATTTTTACATGAATAAAATCAGAGGTTTCAAATTGTCCGCCCAATGTTCTAAGCGCCTTCAGGCTGGATTGAACATCCTCACCGGGTAAACAATTGGATACTTCACATTGACCGGATGCAAGTATCGCCATTAATGCCAGACGATGGGATATTGATTTATCACCGGGGGGAGCGAATGTACCATTTATTGAAATCATTTGTTTGTCCTTTCTGATGATAGATAATAATCGATAAAATTCTTGAATAATTGTGTACCATATGTTGTGGCAATTGATTCCGGATGAAATTGAACACCTTCAATCATTAACGTCTCATTTCTCACCCCCATAATTATGCCGCTATCTGTTTGCGCTGAGATGGATAATTGAGATGGAAGGCTTGATTTTTCTACTATCAATGAATGATAACGTGTTGCCTTGAACTTATTTGGAATACCTTTAAAAATCGTGTTGCCATCATGGTAAATGGGTGATGTTTTCCCATGAACTGGTATTTCCGCCTGAATAACGTTTCCTCCAAAAACCTGTCCGATACATTGATGCCCCAAACAAACTCCCATAACAGGTATCTTTCCAGCAAAACGTTCAATGGTTTCACAACTGATACCCGAGTTTTCTGGCCGACCTGGTCCAGGGGATATCACTATTGCCCGGGGCGACATTTGAAAAATGTCTTCAGGCGAAATGACATCAGAACGAAACACGTTTAATTCTTGGCCTAATGTGCCCAATGCATAGGCAATGTTGTATGTAAAGGAATCATAGTTATCAATTAATAGAATCATGATGATTGTCCTGGTTAAAAATTTATAATTAGGAATCTTTGAAATTAGTAGCGTTTTCCTGGGAATACCCTAAGTTGCCCATTTTTAAAAATCTGAAATCCACATCTTTTGATATGAAACGCACAAATCTAAAGATTTGGACGCCAGTTGTTCAATACGAAAAGGGGCGCTTATTTGATTGATTGTAGCACATATTCACAAATAATAAAAGTATCACGCAATAGTAGGAAAACCAATCAATTTTTGCAAGGATGGATCATCGGCATAAATTTTTTGTCCCCGCTGTGCGCATCGTATCGCACTAAAAGTTTTAATTTTCATCATTTTACCAACAAGCGCCCCGGATCGTTTCAAATGATCGATTTCAATATGACATATCACACATCTGGCTTGAGAAACGTCTTTTTTTTGACATTTTTGAAATAATCGTTCGGTTGATATTTTGTAATATTTTGAAACTTTATCAATCAATTGATGAATTGATATGTGTTGTGATGGTTTCTGATTTGCAATTGCTGATGCCGTATCAAGAACATGTCTGACAAATTCGGGTGAGCCTAAAATACGTGGATCATATTGTGAAATTTCTTCATCAGTGGTATTCCAGATGTCTTTTCTGTCACAGCCAGTGCTTCGCATCCAACCACCGCCATCATAATTATAATCATTTGCATTGTGCATTGTTTCCAATTTTTGCAAATAAAGCGATCTGCCTGAAATACTATCTTTTTCTGAAAATTGAGATATGGCATCTTGTGCGCCATTTCTATCTATTACACGGGCGTTCGCCATGTTCAGAAGAGATAAATGGCCAGACCAGGGATAATGTTTCAAGTCATCAATATTTTTACAGATGTCTTTTTCAATGGGTTTCAGATGAGTGGAACAAATTAATGGAATCAGATAGGGCGCTTTTTCACAAATAATTGATTGATACCGGCCATGAAATAGATTTCCATCAATTTTGTGACGTTGCTTATAACCAGCAACATAGGCAGTTAAAAGCTTTCTCATTGTTGTTTTTAAAATGGCTTTTTTGAGGTGAATAATTAAATTAAAATGATCAGGTGTCAATGACCATGCGTAACATCGAATTTGATTTTCTGATAATATTTTTGTTAAGAGGCGAATGAAGTGGAGGTAGTCATCCTGACAATTAAACAAATTTATCTTTTCCCTGGATTTGGCAAATACATGGTAAATTTCATTTGGAATATCCAATCTTGCCTGTCGTGGCATTGTGTGTCTCCATAATAATTGAATGATTTTTTTTAACAAAATTTTTCGAATAATTAATCGATCATAAGTTTTCGGGTATAAAGCAGTTTTACCACATATTGAATGTAAAACAAAGAATTGCAATCAAAATTTTGAATTGCCGGCTTGATTTCTAACCATCTTTGCTACCCGGTAACTAATTCTTTCCTTTTTTTAACAAATGTATTCCAATGATCTTTAAACATTTGTTTTAGACTAAGGAAATATATTTATGCAAGGGTTATGTTTTTGAGGTGTTTTAGTTAATAAATACACTATTTTTTCCCGAAGGGCATTATGTTCATAAAATGAATCCGCTTCAATGCTATTAATAACGAACATTCGTTATTTAATAAACAAAAAAAATTTTTGTCCCTTGGATTTTTCGTTCAGGCACGAATTAATCGATATCCTTCACCTTGAAATGTCAGAACAGGATGTTCTGAATCGGTTAAGAAAACTCGAAAGAGCCGACTTGATCAAAAAAGGGAATGCTGATATAGAATTAAAAGGACTGAATGATGGTACACTTTCCAGGGGCGCATTCCCAAAAAGTCGGACATTAATTGATGATCATTGAAAAATGATATATTCCGGCAAATCCAAGAACAGCGTAGGGCTAAAGCCCAACGCTGAATGGAAAAAGGACGCTAAAGCGCCCTC
>Ga0272440_1001128_pt1 | contig 22193 bp, 19 predicted proteins | sample SSMMMBAug17_FD_192440 | JGI IMG/M metagenome (GOLD analysis project Ga0272440, IMG submission 192440) | Marine sediment archaeal communities from Little Sippewissett salt marsh, Falmouth, MA, United States - SSM-MMB-Aug17 | ecosystem: Environmental > Aquatic > Marine > Wetlands > Sediment ...
TGTACAAGTTGGGGGAACATAGTGCCCTTCGGGAAATTTTTGATTAGCCTAACTTTTGTGCGTTTTCGGAAAGCCTGTTTGATATTTGTTTTAAGTACAGTCCCGCTTGCTAACGCGCGCGGCTCAGATTAAAAATTGCCGAAATTTTCAGAGCCGCGCGCGTTAGCAAGCGGAATTGAACTTGAACCAATATAAAGCAGGATTTTGTTTTTCCGATACATGAACATGTTCCCCCAACTTGTACATACGCCCCCCATTTATTTGGCGCCCTTACAGGGCTTAAGACTCTTTTTGATATTTACCCAGGGCGTTGCCCTGGGCTGGTATATAACGCCCTTTCAGGGCTAAGAAAAATACCCCCTTTTTTAGAATGCGCCCATCTGAGCGTATGTACAAGTTGTTGAAAAAAGGTTATTTAAATGTACTTATTTCTTTTTTAGAATCAGAATTTAAGTAAGAAACAGAAAAACCCTAAACACGTTAATATATATATAAATACATTTGTGTTAGCCTGACTATGGGCTTTCATGTTTTGATCAATCAAAGCAATAAATATGTCAGAAAAACCAAATTGGACGATCATAACATAACATATTTTCAAATAATACAGTCATAGCGTGATAAATAATGTTCAACATAGAAAAAAAATGCTCAAAAACAAATGCAAGAGCCGGTAAACTCAAAACAATACATGGTGATATTCATACGCCAGTTTTTATGCCGGTTGGAACTGCTGGAAGTGTCAAATCATTATGTCCCAATGATCTGATTGATTTAAATGTTCAGATATTGCTGGGCAACACTTATCATCTATATTTGCGACCGGGATGCGAAGTGATCAATATTTTTGGCGGTCTCCATAAATTTATGCATTGGCACGGCCCAATCCTTACAGATAGTGGTGGATTTCAAGTTTTTTCTTTGGCAAAACTAAGAAAAGTAACTGATGAAGGTATTATTTTTCAATCTCATATTGATGGTTCAAAACATAAACTTACACCAGCGTCTGTCATTGATATCCAAACTTGCCTGGGATCAGACATTATGATGTGCCTAGATGACGTTGTTCCATATCCATGTAATGACGAACAAATTGTTGCTGCCATGGAACATACCCATCAATGGGCCAAAGAATGCATAGAAGCCTGGAAACAAAAAGAAAGTAAGAATGCATTATTTGCCATCGTACAGGGAGGGATGATCAAAGCATATCGTAAACAATCCATCCAGGTCTTAAATGCCCTTAATTTTCCTGGCTACGCCATTGGCGGATTAAGTGTGGGGGAACCGGCTGAATTAATGTATGAAATTGGAGCGTATTGCCTTGAATTATTACCTGAGAAAAAACCCCGCTATATTATGGGTGTTGGCACACCTGAAAATCTGGTTCAACTGGTTTCATCAGGTTGTGATATGTTCGACTGTGTTATGCCGACACGTAACGCAAGGAATGGTCAGTTATTTACATCCCAGGGAACAATCAATATTAAAAATGCGCAATACCGATTCGATGTTGAACCTATTGACTCTGAGTGTTCCTGTTATACGTGTATGCAGTTTTCTCGCGCTTATTTGCATCATTTATATCGATCTCGTGAATTATTGGCATATCGTTTGAATTCAATTCACAATATTCATTATTTCATTCAACTGATGAAACAGATACGAGAAGCAATTGTTTCAGATCGTTTTGATTGTTTTATTCAATCCTTTAATGAACGCAGGGCCTGACATCAGTAAAATAAATACACGTTTTTTTGATGTTGCAGGCAAGTATGTATTGACAAATAGTAATAGAATCAATATTGTATTCTTTTTTCGATCAGTCATAAAGTTTGTCGCACCAACGAATTATTCTAAGACTATCTAATAAATGCGGGTGAACAATTAAATAGGAAAGAAGGTTTTATATTTGCCACACATTTAAAATTCCCGAAAATTTATGGCTGATTATAAATTAATTCTTAATAAAATTTAGTAAAAACAGGAGGCTACATGAAAAAAATTTTTTTTACAATACTGGTAATTTGTATCACAGTCATGATTATGTCGGGCTGTTCAAACCGCAAATCTGGATCTATGTTACAAAGATCTCATCAAATGATAGAAAATGCCTTGGCAATGTTTGATCATCCAGTGTATACATACGACCCCTCAAAGATTTCCCCATTGCCGGCTCCTGATATCCCGCCAGTGATTCAAACGATTGTCTTTATATTTGACAGTTCCATCTCTATGAACGAGCCTTATGCAGGGCTTGCCAAAATACAACATGCAAAACTGATCTTGGAAGGAATGAATAATGCGCTGCCTCAAATTCCACTGAAAACAATTTTTTACAAAGTTTCTAGTTGCCCTTGCCTTGAAAACAAGCCTGTACAAACGATATTTCCTTTAAAAAGATATGATCGTCTTGAAGTGAGAGATGCCATCAATGGAAGTAGATTTGTATCTGGTGAAAGTCTAATCGCTAAAAGCCTGATTCAATGCAAACGTGATCTGGCTTCAGTTAATGATCGGATTGCAGTGATCATTATCACTGATGGCAATACCTTTGATTCATCTCCCATTGAAGCGGCAAAGAGTTTATACCATGAATTTGGTGCCAGGATTGGTCTTTATCCTGTATTTATTGGTAATTTACCTCAAGGTAAACGATTGGTCAACAAAATGGCAGATCAAAGTGTGTGTGGTTTCGTTCAAAGAAGCGATTGCCTCTTAGATAACACGTGTATGCATCGTTTTATCCATAGAGTTATTTATGCACCATCATATAAAAAACGAGATAGAGATGGTGATGGTATTAACGATCAGTTTGATTCTTGTCCAACAACCCCTGCGGGTAATGTCGTGGATTCAAGTGGATGTTCACCAGATTCAGATGGCGACAGTATTTCTGATGATAGGGATGAATGCCCCCAAACGCCACCAGGTACTATTGTTGAAGCTAATGGTTGTGCGCCAAAAGATCGGGATAATGATGGTGTGTTGGATAAAGAGGATCAATGTCTGGATACCCCTGCTGGGGCTATTGTTGATTCGAATGGTTGCACAAAACCTGATCAGGATCAGGATGGTATCCTGGATATCAAGGATGATTGCACGGATACGCCAATTGGAGCCAGTGTTAATTCACGCGGATGTTGGGTCATTTCAGACCTTCAATTTTCGTCAGGTAAATGGGAACTTAATTTTTCTCATAAAAATAGTTTGCAAGAAGTTATTGATATCATGAAACAAAATCCTGATTTGAGAATTGAAATTCAGGGACATACAGATAATACTGGTTCTGAAGACCTTAATAAAAAGCTATCCAGCTATCGAGCAATGTCTGTTATGAAATATTTGATGCAAAAGGGAATCAAAACTTCACGCTTGACATTTATGGGATATGGATCTGAAAAACCCATTACAAATAATAATACACCAAAGAATCGAGCTATGAATCGTCGCGTTGAGTTTAATCCAAAATAAATTCTTGATAATTCACTTAGAATCCATATTATATTATCTTTTTTTGATGCGTAAAGGAATATAATTATATGCCAAATCATATACTTGTAACTGGAGCCGCAGGGTTTATAGGTTTTCATTTATGTCGGCATCTTCTTGATCACAATCGTCAAATCATAGGTTTGGACAATCTCAATGACTATTACGATGTGAATTTAAAAAAAGACCGGCTTGTTCAAATTGAAAATGATCATCGCTTTACTTTCTATCAAATTGATCTTGCCGATCAATCCGCAATGGAAGAGCTCTTTGCATCCCATGACATAGATATCGTTATCAATCTTGCAGCGCAAGCAGGCGTTCGGTATTCTTTGACCAATCCTGATGCCTATGTTCAATCCAATGTGGTCGGCTTTGTCAATTTATTGGAATGTGCCAGAAAGAAAAAAATTAAGCATATGGTGTTTGCCTCATCAAGTTCAGTTTATGGCGCCAATACGAAAATGCCTTTTTCAGTTCATGACAATGTGGATCATCCGGTCTCATTATACGCAGCCACAAAGAAATCCAATGAGCTCATCGCACATTCATACAGTCATATTTATCATTTACCATGTACCGGGCTTCGTTTTTTCACTGTGTATGGTCCCTGGGGGCGTCCAGATATGGCATTGTTTTTGTTTACACGTGCAATCTATGCAGGTGAGCCCATAGATATCTTTAATCATGGAAAAATGAAACGAGATTTTACGTACATTGATGACATTGTTCAAGGAGTTGCCAGCATAATAGACCAAATTCCACAACCCAATGAACACTGGCTCAGTGATCAACCGGACCCTGGTACTTCATACGTTCCTTATCGTATCTACAATATTGGCAATAATTCACCTATAGAACTAATGCATTTTATTGAGATACTGGAATCAACCATAGGTAAAAAAGCTGAAAAGAATTTTATGGAAATGCAAGCCGGTGATGTGCCAGCAACATATGCCAATATTAATGACATCTATGAGGCAGTTGGCTTTAAACCTGAAACTGATATTCAAACAGGCATTCAAATGTTTGTTCAATGGTATCAGGAATATTATTTAAGGAAGTAATAATGAAACCAATCAATAAACTTTCCGAACAGGAAAAATATCAATTAAAACAGAAACTTGATCAAAAATTTGAAATATTTCGGTCTCAAAATCTATCATTAAATATGACACGTGGTGTACCATCAACAGAACAACTTGATTTATCCTTTGATCTATTGACCTGTGTAAATGAAAATCATTATCGCACAAAGAATGGTATTGACTGCCGGAATTATGGCGGCGTGGATGGTATCCCTGAAGCCAAACAATTGTTTGCATCCTATATGGAAGTCACCACTGATGAAATAATAGTTGCTGGAAATTCCAGTCTGACGTTGATGCACGATACATTTATGCGTGCAATGGTCAAAGGTGTCATGAAAGACAGTCCGCCATGGTCTACATTGGACAAAGTCAAATTTATTTGTCCGGCACCTGGATATGATCGTCATTTTTCAATTTGTAATTATCTAAACATTGAAATGCTTACAGTTGAAATGACTGAAGATGGACTGAACATGGATGAAATTGAATCTTTGGTGGCTGAAGATGAATCAATTAAAGGGGTATGGTGCGTTCCCAAATATAGTAATCCCACTGGTGTAACGTATTCTGATGATGTTGTGGAACGATTAGCAAATATGAAAACACGCGCATCAGATTTTCGAATATTCTGGGATAATGCCTATGCCGTTCATGATCATACAGACACTCCCGACAAACTGATGCCTATATTAAATGCCTGTAAGCGTGCTGGCAATACGGATCGTGTGTATATGTTTGGTTCAACGGCTAAAATAACATTTGCTGGCGCAGGTGTTTCAGCCATGGCGGCCAGTATAAATAATATCGACTGGCTTCGTTCACAGATGATATACCAGAGCATTGGACCGGACAAAATAAATCAACTGCGTCATGTGACTTATTTTAAAGATCTGGATGGCATTTATCAATTAATGCAAAAGCATGCACGAATTCTGAAACCCAAATTTGATGTCATTCAGACCACATTGACAAAAGAACTTGGACAGCTTGAAATTGCACAGTGGACAAATCCAAATGGCGGTTATTTTGTTAGTGTAAACACACCGGAAGGATGCGCAAAACAGGTGGTAGAAATGGCAAAACAAGCAGGCGTTATGTTTACACCGGCTGGTGCAACCTATCCATATCAAAAAGATCCACTGAACCGAAATATTCGTATTGCACCTTCTTTTCCATCAGTTGAGGACATAGAAAAAGCAATGATCATTCTAGCTATTTGCATTCAGCGGGTGACTTTAGAATCACAAAATAATTAATTAAGCCTTAACAGTCAGAAGCGATGTATGTGCGTCCGGACCAAAAATTATGATAAAAATTATCAAATCAATTTGTCATTGTATTGACAAGATAAATATATTCGTTGGCAAAACAGTTTCCTGGGTAACATTATTATTGGTACTCACTGTTTTTACAGATGTTGTCATGCGGTATCTGTTTCAAACCAGTTTTGTATTTGTTCAGGAAATGGAATGGCATTTATTTGCTTTTATTTTTTTAATGGGCGCGGGATACACCTTGCTTAAAGATGGCCATGTGCGCGTGGATATTATTTATCAAAAATTATCCCCCAAAGCCTGTGCCTGGGTCAATATTATAGGCATTATTCTCTTTTTGTTCCCTGGATGCTATATGATCATTCAAACAGCGATCCCATTTGTCTCAAATTCATATCATATTCTTGAAGGATCCCCTGATCCGGGGGGGATTCCCTATCGCTTTATTATCAAATCGACCATTCCAATTGGTTTTGCTCTGATTGGTATACAGGGCATATCGCTATTCATGAAAAATCTGATGACAATTTTAAATATTCCAATAGATAAGGAACACGAATAAATGTTTATGGATTTTTTACCGGCCTGGATGTTTTTGGCATTAACAATATTACTCATGGCTGGATTTCCAGTTACCTTTACGCTGATGGGAACTGCTTTGTGTTTTGGACTGATTGGATTTGGATGGAATTTTTTCAATTTACTTCCCCTTCGAATCTGGGGCGTAATGACCAATGTGACATTGTTGGCTGTTCCGCTGTTTGTTTTCATGGGTGTTATGCTCGAACGATCTGGACTGGCTGAAGAATTATTGGACACAATGGGCATTTTATTTGGCCGAATCAGAGGGGGATTAGCAGTATCTGTTGTTGTCGTTGGCGCTTTAATGGGAGCATCAACAGGCATTGTCGGTGCAACTGTTGTCACAATGGGTTTGCTGGCAGTACCCACCATGTTGAAACGAGGATATCAAAATGAATTAGCAACCGGTACAGTTTCTGCATCAGGTACTTTGGGACAGATAATTCCACCCAGCATCGTTTTGGTTTTGATTGGCGATATTGTCGGTGTGCCTGTTGGCGATCTTTTTATGGGAGCTGTGTTTCCAGGATTGGTGCTGGTGGGATTGTATATTGTCTATATTATGACAATCGCATTTGTCAAACCCGAATGGGCTCCTGCAATTCCACAACATGAAAGAGATGAACTATCTGGAATGGTATTGTTAAAATGTGTGATGCGCGCGCTTTTTCCCCCCTTGTTTTTGATGTTAGCTGTTCTGGGATCTATTTTTGCTGGGATAGCATCTCCCACAGAAGCAGCCGCTGTTGGTGCAGTAGGAGCTACATTTTTGACAATTATTAATAAACGATTCAGTTTTCAGATTCTCAATGACGTTATGCTCGCAACAATGGAATTGACTTGTATGGTATTTATCATCCTGGTCGGAGCAGCCGCTTTTGGACTTGTGTTTCGTGGCATGGGGGGTGATGCGTTGGTGCGGGAATTTCTTGGCGCAATTGCTGAATCTCACGGAAAATGGTTTGTATTGTTTATTGTCATGGGATTGATTTTTGTGATTGGTTTTTTTCTGGACTTTATAGAAATAACATTTATTCATGTTCCGGTTTTAGCACCAATCATGATTGAATTTGGTTTTGACCCTGTGTGGTTTTGTATTCTGATTGCAGTTAATCTCCAGACCTCATTTATGACACCACCATTTGGTTTTTCTCTCTTTTATCTTAAAGCTGTGACGCCTTCATCAATAACAACCGGACATATTTACAGAGGGATTCTTCCCTTTGTGATTGCACAATTGATAGGACTCTTTATAGTCGTATCTTTCCCTGTTTTGGTAACATGGTTACCACAGGTTGTTTTTGGAGGATAAAATAAAAATGAAAGATGCCATATTAAAACAAATCCAAAACGAATCCAGACAAACAATAATTGGTGTCATGGGGGGGGGCGAAACAGATATCAATCAATATCGTTTGGCTTATGACCTTGGCAAATGTATCGCAAAAGAAGGCTGGATTCTTCTTAATGGTGGACGTAATAGTGGTGTAATGGATGCTTCGGCAAAAGGGGCGAAAGAAAATGGTGGGTTAACAATTGGAATTTTACCAGATATGCATCAAGAACAGGTATCACCCTGGATTGATATCCCTATTCTTACTGGTATGGGAATTGCCCGAAATGCCATTAATGTTATGTCAAGTCATTATGTGGTCGCCTGTCCTGGCGGAACTGGAACAGTATCTGAAATTGCAATGGCTTTGAAAATTAACAAAAAGGTAGTTTTACTGGGTTGGCCGGGCGGAAAATTCTTTTTTCAATTTGGTGATGTTTATTATAGTGATAAGCCAGAACAAGCGATTGAATATATTCGTGAATGTATCAAATTTAAAGATAGAATCTAACTATTGGAGCGTTTTCAACCATAGATGTTCACCCTTATGGGCGTAAGAACAGGTTAGAAAAAATCTTTTGATTTCAGGTGAAAAAAAGGTTAGCCCCTTCATTGTGTTTTGGCACAGGGCGAACATAATTTTTGCCGCTATGGTTTTTTGAGAATGCCCCATGACAAAGTTGATTATGATGCATACCCCTGTTATTCAAGTAAATAATTTAACTGCAAAATATGGTGACATCACCATATTAACAGATATCAACTTTTTTGTAAATCGTGGTGAGGTGTTCATTATTCTGGGGGGATCTGGCTGTGGTAAAAGTACGCTTCTAAAGCACCTCATCGGATTATATCAACCAGCAACCGGTCAAATTCTAATACATGGCAATGATTTAGTTTCCACCATTGGGCAAGATCGAAAAAAACTAATTCAATCATTTGGTGTCATGTATCAAACAGGTGCTTTGTTTGGATCGATGACATTAATAGAAAATGTGGCCTTGCCATTGGAAGAATTTACCTGTATACCTGTTGCTGGTATTCAAAAAATTGCTCGGATAAAACTTAATCTGGTGGGTTTGACAGGTTATGAACAGTATTATCCATCAGAAATTAGCGGTGGAATGCAAAAACGTGCTGCCATTGCCAGAGCAATGGCCTTAGACCCGGATATTCTGTTTTTGGATGAACCTTCTGCTGGGCTTGATCCCATCACTGCTGCCGGCCTGGATCAACTCATTCTTCATTTATCACGCGACCTCAATATGACATTTATTATTGTTACCCATGAGCTCGCAAGTATTGAAACCATTTCAGACAGGGTAATCATGCTTGATAAACGTGTAAAGGGAATTGTCGCAGAAGGCCGACCATCAGATTTAAAACAACACAGTAAAATCCCCTGGGTCCGGGATTTTTTTAATCGCCATGTAGATGAGACGATATCATGAGTTCACCCAATTATTTCAAAACAGGTATTTTTGTGATTATTGGCACTTGTATCTTTGTGGTGCTTTTTATCATTTTTGGTGCAGGTAAACTATTCCAAAAGCGCGTCATCATTGAAACCTATTTTGAAGAATCGGTTCAGGGGCTTGAAATTGGATCACCGATCAAATTTCGAGGGGTTCATGTGGGAAAGGTTGAATCCATCAGTATGGCAGCCACAGCATATCAAACAAAAACCCGACTGATAATGGTTCGTTCAAGTTTGCTGGTGGAACAGTTTCCTTTTTCCATTGAAGAATTTCTTGAGGGAGAATTGTTATACGAGATAAATAATGGGCTGAGAATTCGTATGACATTCAAGGGAATAACAGGAACTGCTTATCTTGAAATGGATTATTTACCCCCAAAACAACATCCAATAAAGCATATTAACTGGAAACCCATTTACCCTTACGTACCATCAACCCCAAGCGTTATTACCAGGGTCAGTGATGCTATATGCAGTATTATGTTACATCTCAAAAAAATTAATATTCTGGATATTACAAAACAATTTGAAGAAACTTTGAAAACAATGCGTCAAATTATTGAAACTGCTCATTTAAAGAATATGACTCACGAAGCGACCATGCTATTGAGCGAGTTGCGACAGACCAATCAACATTTACAGTTGATTTTAAACCATGATGATTTACATGTGATTATCAAAGAGACCCAGAAAATGATGACATCTGCCAGTCGGATTACCGAAAAATCTGAGAAACCAATTTCCGGTTTATTATCCAACCTGACAGATGCGGCCAAGGAATTGAGTCAGGCTGCAAACAAGATTCGTTCATTTTCAAATGATTTGCCCCAATCATCCATTCAATTTCAAAGAACGCTCAGACGTTTAGATTCATTACTATTTGTTCAACAGGATGATATTGAAAAAACCATTGATAACATTCGCCTAATTACTGAAAACTTAAAAGAACTTACAGAAAATGCAAAAAAGTACCCATCTCAGTTTTTATTTGGCGCACCGCCAACCCATTCAGGTCCCGGGCGGTAAAAAAACTTGATAATCAAAAGGCTGTATCATGAAACCAATACTATTTATTGTAATCCTTTTGTTCATTCCTTCATGTTTGAACACACAGAGCATATATCCTGAAAAAAAATATTTTTTATTGGAAATTACTCAAGAACAATCTTTACCGAATCAATTTACAATAGCGCCTGCAAAGAATCAGAAAAATTTTGGAATTTTGAGAATTGCCAAAATTCGTATGTCACCGCCTTATACTGGAAAAGGTTTTATTTACAAAAAAAGTATTAACACATTTGATACAGATTTTTATAATGAATTCCTGGTTTCACCTGATGATATGCTTGCAGAGTTGATTCGTAAGTGGATGGCATCAAGTGGTTTATTTGATCGTGTTACTTGCTCACCGGGTCATTTCAAAGAAAATTACATTTTGGAAGGCGCTGTAACGACCATGCATGGTGATTATTCAGATATGAACCATCCCTTTGCAGTTTTTTGTATTCAGTTTTTTTTGATAAAGGATAGTGGCTTGAATTATCAGTTGATTTTTCAAAAAAATTATGCAAAAAAACTCTCTATAGATAAACATAACACCCAATCATTGGTTCAAGGATGGAACAAAGCACTGACACAGATAATGATTGACTTTCAATCTGAAATAGAAAAAAGAATAAGGCAATATGCTTATTGAAACGCGCGCCATAAGCCCGATTACAGATCGTGCTGTTCAGATAAGGCCATCACGTTCAAAAGATCGTTTTGTTCATTACAAACAGCGCGGTCAGTATCGCCGCATTCATAAACAAACAAAATCTACTGCATTTGATGGTATTCATTCTTTTGAAAAAGAAGAACCTACTTATGATGGGCAATGTCGGACAATATTGTTTCATTTGGGTCATATCGGAAGATATATTGATATGTATGTATAGAAATTGGGGAATGTATGTACCCAAACAAGCAGTCCGGATAAATCGATCATAAATTTCGGTTGTTCTCTGGGTGAGATAGGAAAAAATTGCCCAACAAATAACCAATGAAACAACTATCAAAGGCCAGTAAAATGGCATAGAACTTGAAAATCGTTAATTAATTCGGAGGTAAAAACAGATGAGAAAATGGCTCATATTATCCATATACGTAGTATTATTATGTACTGGATGTACCTATCAGCGTCACGTCACATTAAATCCTGTAGGGCTACCAGAGACATATTTTGCATTGTCGTCAAATATGCAGTTACCGGTTCATCATTTTTTTCATCAATATCATGTGGGTGTATTTTCATTTAGTGAACCAGATTATGCAAAAGGGATGGGGCAAATTGCTGCGCAATATGTGGCACAATCATTACGCAGTAAAGGAATTTTTAATCGCGTGACTGCTGAATTAAACATTACTGATTTAGCCCAACATCATTTAATCAATATTGCACGAATGAAACAATATGATATCATTATTTCTGGTGACTTAACATATTATTTTGAAGGATCAGATACGATGGCATCCCGTGTCGATGAACAGGCTGAAATTATTATGGTATCAGATACAGATATTACACCACTATGGTATGCCAAAACCACTGAAGTTGCGAATCCAAAGCTAAGTAAAGATTTGATTTTTATCAATGGCAAAGGGGCTAAGGCACCTTCCTCCATAGGGTTATTGCAACGAAATGCAGATAAGATTGGAAATTTGTTTCAACGTATGGCGAACAAACAATAAAAACTTAACCAAAATAGCTTGAAATTATTTAGGAATACTCGAAATAATTAGTTTAATATTCATCTTGAATGTATAATAGTTTGTTAGCGTTGAGACTTCGCATAACCCTGACGAACATATTTTAGAAAAAGGGAACTTATTTTTCAGAGAATATTTTTACAAAGACTATACATTCAGTAAAGTTTTATATTTTGGAAAAATCTCAAAGCAAAAACAAACTTAAGTAGGACAAACACAATGAAAAACACACTGATCAATCTAAGTTGTCTATTGAGCCTTTTATTTTGGATATCAGCCTGTACACAGGTTCCATATCCGGTAACATACCCATTTGCAAAACAAGAAAAGATGCAGGCCGCACAGCATTGGGATGTATTGGCAACAGATGTTGCCGAACAAATTAAAATTGCGCGTAATAAGAATAGTACAGTACGACATATGCCTGTATTTGTTCAGCCAGTTGACCAGACCCCTTTTGGTAAAATATTTCATTCGTTGGTAACATCGCGACTGGTTCAAAAAGGCGTTGCTGTTTCACCATATGAAAATGATGCTTTAAATCTTGAATATAGCGCTCGAATTCTACAGCATTCAAAACGAAATATTAATAGTCCGCCATTATTATATTCGGCAGTAGGCCTGGGAATAACTGTTTCAAGAAGTGTAGATTCTAAAGATCTTTGGGATATGGCTTTTCCTATTGGCATGATTGCTGATGGTATCAGAAGTTCAACTGCCAAGGGAGTTTCCAATGAAGAGGTGATCATTTCACTGGCATTGAAACACAATGACACGTTTATCATTCATCGATCAGATATCTATTATATTAATAAATCAGACGGGTGGCATTATGATACAGATGCTTTTCAAAAAGCAAACAAAGGAAAACAATTTCAGGTTGTCGGACAGTAGACAGTCCTGGCAGTTATTTGTCAAACAATTTAATTACTGTTTGTGTTTATGTTTAATACCCATGCTTATGATGGGTTGTCTTCATAAACTCAAGCGGGTTAAAGCAGATCAAGAACCCTATTCAAAAATTATCAGGACCAGCTATGCAGCAACCGATGTACTGGCTGACATTATGAAACGACGCGATTTTGATAACAATGGGGCAATCATTGCGGCCAGTTTGGTAAATATTAATAATCTGGCAGAGACTTGCTCTTTAGGACGCGTTATTTCCGAACAAATGTTAGGTCGCATGGCACAACATGGATTCAAAATTGTTGAAATGAAATTGCGTCAGGATTCAGTTTTTATCAAAAAAAATCAGGGCGAGTTTTTGTTGTCCAGAGAATTACAAAATATTGGTGAAAAGCATCATGCGAACGCAGTTTTAGTAGGCACCTACGCTGTATCCAAGTATGTGGTATTTATCTCGGTTCGTATGGTACGAACATCAGATAATACAGTGATTGCAAGCTATGATTATCAACTTCCCCTTGATTTTATTACAAAATCTTTAATCTAACACATAAGTCATAATTTTTTGAATTGAACCAGAATTATGCTGAAGAAGATGAAATAAGAATACTTTAAATTCATCTTCTTCAGTACGCATCAGGGTCAAAAAAAAAACAATTAGTAAATGAGAAACTTGTTTTTCGAGTATTCCACAGGCTTGATTCCGGTTTATGCTTGAGATCGAACATAAGGATCGTCCGCTAAATTGTTTTAAGCCATCGTTTGGATTTTATGGCAACCAGATTTTTTCCCAACCGAAATCAAGATACTTCCCCTAACCAGTATATCAGCCCAAGTTGGACTTGCCCTAAATTTCCTTATCTTTTTTAAATAAATTGACAGCTCTTTTGCTTTTTGATATCAAAAAAGATAAAAATGAGTAAAATTCAAAAAATCGCTTCCATAATACAAATTATTAAACCAATATATGAATCGAACCATTGAAACATATGAAGGCAAATTGCTCATTGCAATGCCTGAAATGCCAGATCCCAATTTCAGACAAACAGTCAGTGTCATCTGTGAGCATAATCAACATGGCGCTATTGGATTGGTTATTAATCGAAAACATCCCAAATTAAAGGCAAAGGATATTTTCGATGATATCAAGATAAATAGTTTATCCTCAGCATATGAAACCCCTGTTTATATTGGCGGTCCAACAAAACCCAGACAAATTTTTATATTACATGGTTTCCCTTTTTACTGGAAGGGAACAGTTAGAATTACACCTCAACTTGCAATAACAACCAGTATGGATGTATTACATGGAATTGCTGTTGGTGAAGGTCCTAAAAATTATCTGATTGCATTGGGTTATGCTGGTTGGCAAAAGGGCCAGCTTGAAGCTGAAATGATGTCTAACGCCTGGTTTTTAGCACCTGTTGATGAATTAATTGTATTTGACACACCGGCTGATCAGCGCTGGGAAAATGCCGGTCAACTCATTGGGATCAATCCAAACCTCATATGTAATATTCAGGGAGCAAAACTGTGTTAATATGAGTGATTACAATTCATTATCAAATCGTTATTCATTAGAGCCGGGTTATATATATTTGCCAGAACGTGCCACGCTAGTGGCATCATCAGTCGGCTCATGTGTGATCGTTTCTATATATGATAAGAAAAAACGTTTTGGGGGACTCGGTCATTTTCAATATCCTGTGATCCGAGATCGACACAAGGCCTCATCACGATATGGAAATGTTTGTATATTAACGCTCATTCAAATGTTTTTATCCCGCGGCTCAAAAAAAAGACACCTTGAAGCCCAAATATTTGGCGGCGCACATATTCCAAGACGCTTTGGTAAAAACATTGGTATGGACAATGTTCGATTAGCCAGAAGGGCCCTCCGATATTATGGTATCCATGTCGCTTCAGAAGATGTTGGTGGTGAAAAAGGTAGAAAAGTAGTTTTTAATACTGCAACAAATGAAGTGGCAATTTTAAAAGTGAATCAGCTTCCAACCTATGAATGGTATCCCTATCGCTGATGCCGGTTTTTATTCGAGAGCGAGCATAGAGTTCGCCCCTGAATTCCAATTGATTATTGGCATAACTAATGCAGTTAATCGATAATTAACTTTGTATAATAACCATCAATTTGGAATTCAGATAGTGGTTTGTGAGTATGACAAACAATTATTCGAATATCTGGCAATGGGTACCCTAAAAAAAAATGTGTTTTTCAAATTTCTTTGCATGGGTGCCCTTTTCATTTGTGTTGCTTCATGCAGCAAATTACCGGAATCAAGCTGGCGTGCAAGGCAAGGGACATGTGATCTCAGGCAATGGTATCCCAAAATTCATGGCAAAATAGCTCTTGCAGGTGAATGGACGTTTTATTGGAAACAACTCATCCCGCCTAATGACTTTGATCGTTATTCCCAAAATCAATTTTTTTTCTATTTGCCTGGATTATGGAATCATTATGCACCAGAAAAGCGCGTGTTTAATGGTGATGGCTTTGCTACATTTCGACTCAAACTTTTGCTTCCAGACAATATTGATGATCTTGGGGAATTGATATTTAAAATTCCCGAAATGCCAACAGCATACAAATTTTGGGTAAATCAGGATTTGGTTGCTCAAAATGGTGTTGTTGCAAGTACTGCCAACAAAATGATTCCCTGGTTTTTTCCGCAAGTCATTCAGTATCCGATTGCAAATAATCATCCATTGATATTAACGCTTCAAATTTCCAATTTTCACCATAAAGATGGCGGAATGTGGCAAAGCATTGAATTGGGTTCCATAGATGATTTTCACAAAATGAAAACATTTCCATTATTTCTGGATATTTTTTCATGCGGATGTTTGATAATGATGGCCTTCCATCATTTTGGCCTGTTTATCGTTCGAAAGACCGACAAATCCCCTTTATTTTTTGGTTTATGCTGTTTTTTCCTGGGAATGCGAAGCCTGATGCTTGGACAGCGCATATTTTACATTTTTTTTCCAAACCTCTCATGGGCTTGCCATCAAAAAATTGAATTTGCCTTGATTTATTTAAGTCTGCCCGCGTTTTGTTCGTTCTTTTCTGGACTATTTCCAAATTACGCAGATAAACGATTTGTTCAATTGATTTGGTGGATTTCACTGGCTTTTGTCGTTTCTGTTATCATACTACCTGTAAAATTATTTACTCAAGCATCCATTGTGTTTCAGGTAATCACTGTTATTAGTTCTTTGTATATTTTTTGGGCTTCCATAAGGGCCTGTTATGACAAAAAAATCGGAAGTCTTGTCTTTATTGCTGGCTTTTTGATCATTCTGACTTCTATTATCAATGATATTTTAACTTCACATATGATTATTTCATCTCATTACTTGATTCATTATGCAATTATTGTTTTTGTCATGTTTCAAGCCTTTTCTTTATCCAGAAAATACTCAGCCGCCTATACCCAAATAGAAGAAATGACTGAAACGCTCACCGAGAAAAACAAGGCCTTGATTCGTGTGGATCAACTGAAAGATGAGTTTTTAGCCAATACATCACACGAGCTAAAAACACCTTTACATGGTATTATTGGTATTTCAAACTCATTGACAGAAGGCGTTGTTGGTGAATTAACTGCATCTCAAGCCAATTATCTATCCATGATCAATTTGTGTGGTAAACGTCTCTTATATTTGATCAATGATTTGCTCGACTTTTCTCGAATTAAACGTAATGATTTAAAATTGAACATCCAACCCACTGATATAAAAAACATTATCGAGATGCTTATTCATTTGATTCAACCCATGATCAAAGATCGGCCTGTTAGCCTTAAATGTCAGTTGCCTGAAAATTTACCCCTTGTGCATGCAGATGAATTTCGGGTTCAACAAATCATTTTCAATTTATTGGGAAATGCTGCCAAGTTTACCCATCAAGGTGAAATAATCGTTCAGGCAATTTGTGATGCCTCACATATAAAAATTTTTATCAAAGATACCGGACCCGGTATCCCCCTTGCAGATCAAACCAGAATTTTTAATGCATTTGAACAACGTCGGGATTCCTCTGAAAACGCATTCGGTGGTACAGGCCTGGGACTTTCAATCAGTCAACGACTGGCCCAATTGCATGGCACAGATATCTGTGTTGAAAGCGCCCCTGGAAAAGGAGCGTGTTTTTCATTTCAATTACCGATTGTTACATCAGATCCATCAAGTCAAGGAAATACCACCAAAATATCAAAACGTTATGAGCCTGTCATATCTGTTAAACCAGAGGAAATGTTATTTCGTGAAGATTTGACGCTGACTGTTGATAATACGACCAATGTTTTCTTTCAAGGTGCATCTGTACTTGCTGTTGATGATGATCCTGTCAATCGTCAATTGATTTATGACTATTTGATTGTTGAAAGTTTTAATGTCCGCCTTGCCGTTGATGGCCATGATGCGTTGGAAAGTATTCATGAAGATTTGCCAGATATTGTTTTAATGGATATTATGATGCCTGGGATGAATGGATTTGAATGTTGCAAGCAAATACGTCAAAAACACGATATGTTCAGTGTACCCATTATTATTCTCAGTGCAAAAAGTCAGGCCAATGATGTCGTCACTGGCCTAAGCTGTGGGGCGAATGATTACCTGGTCAAACCCTTTCATAAATCTGAACTCATTGCACGCATTCAAAACAATTTGCAAGCCAAACAATCTATCGAAAATATGAAAGAAACCCGACGACTCAAACAGGAAATTCAATATCGAAAAGAAATTGAAAAAAAACTGGACACTGCATACAGTCGTTTAACACGTATGCTGGATTTTTCTGAGGATGCAATATTAATATTTGATTTCACAGGAAAACTACTGTTTTTTAATCAATGTGCCGAGGAACTGTTTGGATTTCAATCCAGTGATCTGACGAAAATGGGAATAAAAGAATTATTGGATCAAACATTTATAGATATTTTCAATCAATTGGTTTGTCAAAAATGGGATCAGGAAATAAATGAAGTTATTTCAAATGTTTCTATCAAGTGTGGTCAAGATGAAATAACACGAACCATTTATTTATTTGGATTTACAATTTCGCCAGATCAGTATTTTTCAGCAATAATCAAAGATCCGGCAGGGGAAAATTCCGCATTATTTCACAAAAAAACGCGCTCACTGGAAGCTGTGGTCAAGAATATTTCTGAGGTTTATGGTAAGGAAACACTCAAGCAGATCATGGATCTTCGTGACATGAATCCTGACCTTGATGCTGCCAATGACACCCTTCCAGACAAAGCGCATTTCAGAAAACTCATTGTTGAAGCAATGAGCACCACTGTTCAAACCTGGGAAAGTGTTACTGGAAAAACCAAAGTTGATTTGGCCGATCAAAGTAAACTCTGGAAATCCTATTTGGATGGCAGTACCTGGAAAACAAGAACCCTGGATAAGTATCTGAATGTCAAATCATTGCCCAAAAAGCCCCGATGGCGTCAAGTCGTTCGAACAGTTCATTTTGTCTTAAAAGTGTGCCAATTGCCTGCAGATAAACATAATAAATTAAAACAATTTATTGATAATATTGAAGAAATTGTTCGATTATAACCAATCATATTCATTTGATAAAAAAAATTTATTCAAATAATTAAATACATTTTTTTATTGGTTGTATAAGTATCTAAAAATAAAGTTATTTCATTAATTGGCAATATCTTTTTCGTTAATTTTTACCTGTTTTGACCTTCAATGTGCCATTGAGGTATTTTGTATTATATATTCTATAAAACCAGTTAGTTAAAATATGTGTTGACCTTTTTTGACATTATCCTGATTTGCAAATATTTCGATACAGCCTTATTGTCAATTTCAACAAAACGAATTTTCGTTGCATTCAAAAAAAATATTTTTCAAAAAAAAGGAGAAACAAAAATGAAAAAAACATTAATTTCAAGCGTAATTATTTTGGCAAGTGTCATGATGATTTCAAGCGTATCATTTGCAGGTGGCGATGGTTCACCTGATGGAAACCCCAGCCCATTTTCATCATCTGTTTTTGATAATTTGGATTATGGTCTTTATTGGTTTGGCGACAACTATAATAATCAAAAAGCAGAAAAAGGTAAATATAATCAATATTTTAATCCATCAGCCCCAACAGTTATTTTTGTACATGGATGGGAAAAAGGGACCACCAAACGTATGTTTCGAGAGTCCTTTAATTATTCATCCAATGGTGCGCCAGACATGAATTTTTCTCAAGCCTGGTTAGATGATGGTTGGAATGTGGGTGTATTTTATTGGAATCAAATGTCAGATGAAAACGAAGTAAAAGATGCTGAAGCCAAAATCTGGACACCTGATGGCCCCAAAAAAATGCGATGGCGACGTTCAAATGGGAGTTATCGCAATGATGGTCCCAATGCATGTGCGGCAGTCCTTTTTTTCCGAGCCTATCGGGATGCCATGAAAAACTATACAGGTGATGAAATTAGAATTGTTGGCCATTCGCTGGGTAATCAGATGGCAGTTTGTATGACCCAATTGGTGAAACAGGCCAAGGATAGCGGCCAAATTTCATCTCATCTTCTGCCAGACAGAGTGGCTTTGTTGGACCCATATTATTCAAGAGGCGGTAAGGACTTTCTGGATGGACAATGGACTGGCGAGGTTGCTCGTGGTTATGTTTCCGGTCTCATTGCAGATGGTGTTTTGTTTGAAGTTTATCGAACATCAGGTGCAAGCAGCACCGGCTTTATTGGCGATACCAATTCTGGATTGACAGATATGACCGCATTTACAGAATTAAAACCCTGGTACTTTGGATGGTTTGATCTTGCAAACAAGCATATTGCTGCTGTATGGCATTATTTCTGGTCATACTCCTTTTCACCGCCATCAATCAAAAAATCTCATGACGATGGAGCCTCAGCAATAACTTCAAATGAACGTATTGCCGAGTTAATGCAATCATCCAAAAAATTGGTTCATGATCAAGGTGCCTGGACAGCAACGCCGGGTGATGATCGGATGAAATACGTTAATAAGTAGGATCCTTTGTTTGCAAACATCAGACAAGCATCCTTCACTTGATGAATAAATTCCGGATAAACCTGCGACTGAATCACAATTCGCTTGATAACGCGCGCCGCATTGATTCATCAAAATTATTATAAAAGCTCGATTAATAACTTACCGACATGTCTGACCTGTCCGATTACAACCCGATACTATAACGCTCTTTTTACCCCAAAAAAGAGCGTTATAGGCTGTTTTTTTGATATCAAAATGGTTGTTTTATCTATTCTTTTAAATTGTTATCTTGGTCCGACCCCATTCAGAATAATATTTTTGTTTCGGGCTATTGGGCTTCTCTGGAATTGTCATAAAAAGCAATTTTCTTTCTAACAGGGGTTTCAATATTTCAGATCGAAAATGCTCTCTATGTTTCAATCTTGCAAAATCCATAATTTCTTTTGTCGTCCTTGGAATCATACAATAATTTAAGAGTACTTGCTCGGTAACTTGCTCGGTAGCTTGCTCGGTGACTTGCTCGGTAGCTTGCTCGGTGACTTGCTCGGTGACTTGCTCAGTAGCTTGCTCGGTAACTTGCTCGGTAACTTGCTCGGTGACTTGCTCGGTAGCTTGCTCGGTGACTTGCTCGGTGACTTGCTCGGTAGCTTGCTCGGTAACTTGCTCGGTAACTTGCTCGGTAACTGGAATAATAATTTTAAAAATATCATCTTCAATAAGCTGTGGAAGTCCCCTTTGTGAGTATATTGCTGTGTATTTAAATAGATTTCTAACACCTGAGCCTAATTCATCTGCAAAACCAATTTCTTTAAAAAGTCTGGCGATAATTGGATTTTTTGGAAAAGGGGTAAAGGTTTTAGGGTCAATCAATCCATGCCCATGAGGCCGATTTGCATTTTCAAAAATTACTTGATTCGGCTCAATAATCATTTTTGCTGGAAAAGCATGTGAGTACTCTCTATGAATAAGGATATTCCCAATGGCTTCTCTAAAAATTTTGTTTCTAAGACTGACACGCACATTGTCTTCTAAAAAGAATGGATCAGGCAAATGTTTGGCGACAAAGGCCATGAGTCTTTCATGGCTTTCAATGAGATTTGTCCGAATATCATCGCGGTCGTCGTAGCGGTCTCTATTTTTGATTCTTAAAATTGCATCTGTTTTATAGTGCGGTAATGCATTGAGTATGGTTTCATCTTTACCAAAGATTAGAATGGCAGCCAGAGTCAGGCCTTCTTTTCCTGATTGTAAATCTTTTTTAAACAGTTGCGCACTTAAAAGCAGTTCTTTGTCATTCATTTCAAACCAGGGGTGAGACCCTCCATTTTCATTTTTGGCCCTTATCTTAACCCTTGCGATGAGATCTGATCTTAAATCTTCAAGGCTTGCAAATGGAAAAATCGTGTTTTCAGAGTAAGTGGTTTGTTTTCTAAGGTAAAGCCCCGCAATATGGGAAGTATTTTCAGTAACATTTAAGTCTCCATCATCATTTCTATCAAATATTTTTCCAGCAGTGTTATGAACTTGAGAGCTTTCTGGTACATATACATAAATAATTTTTTTATGATCAATTTCAAAAATTTCAGGCGATAGATAAAATGGGGGAAATAGTTTTTGAGGGTTATTGGCTGTGGTGATAAAATTGTTTATTATCTGGTAAACAGCATGGTCTTCAACGCCACAAATGGTTTTACTATTCGCAATACCCAGAAAAAGATGACCGCCATGCCTGTTTAAAAATGCGCAGACAGATTCAAAGACATCCTTGTTCAGCTTAGATCGTGAGGATTTAAATTCAACAGAAATGCCTTCACCTCTGTTGATAATTCGCATGAGATGATTTTTATCCATTTTTAGACCTGAATATTTGTCTGATTGATTGTCGTTATCGAAAATCTCAAAAATATTGAGATATATTATAACTTTCTTATATGATAATCAAGATTATTCAACACAAGTTTCCAAATTACAAAAGAAAAAATATTGTTATGAGCATATTATTATCAGTCAACTGCGAAAAAGGATGTTCCCTAAACTAAAAAACACCATGATAGTGCCCAAACCAATAGGCAGATAAAAATGGACTGCTGCATTCTTCATTTTATAATTTGATATATTTATTTATTTTATTAAAAATTCAAATAAAGGGTATGCAATCAATGACGACGTTCTGGCAACATCTGGTATCTGTCAGTCAAGTTTCAAGGAAAGATCTGGAAATGGTGACAACAAAATTCAGGATGAATGCGCCAGTCAAATAGGTGTCTCTTGAT
>Ga0272440_1001129_pt1 | contig 22185 bp, 5 predicted proteins | sample SSMMMBAug17_FD_192440 | JGI IMG/M metagenome (GOLD analysis project Ga0272440, IMG submission 192440) | Marine sediment archaeal communities from Little Sippewissett salt marsh, Falmouth, MA, United States - SSM-MMB-Aug17 | ecosystem: Environmental > Aquatic > Marine > Wetlands > Sediment ...
TATGAAAAAATTGAAATGACTGGAAAACAGAATCGGTTTATGTTGTTATCAAGTTTCTTGTTAACATGCTTTTTTTAATATTTATTCAAAAAAGCCTTCTGTATAAGCACTGGTTATACTCGTAAAACTTGGATCGTAGACGCTATAACAAAACTTATTAATTGATTTTATGCTTGTTTTATAATATTTTTCAAGTGGGACTGAAACGGAGTTTCCAAGCCCCGGTAATTGTATGTCATTAAAATGAAGAAGAACTATGATTCGATGAAAATGATCATCTCGCTGTGCATCCACGCAATCTGTAAAGATCAAGCATTAACAGAATTGCGTTGAAGCTAAGTGCTGAACATCCACGAAATAGGTTAAATGCCAGTCATTTATATATTATATATATGCGTTGGAGAAAAATGCTGAGCATCCACGCAATCGTTTAAATGTCAGACGTTTATCTAAGTGCGTTGGAGCAAAAATGCTGTGCCTCCACGAAATCGGTTTAATGCCAGATATTTATCAAAGTACGTTGGAGCCAAACGCTGTGCCTCCAAGCAATCGGTTAAATGTCAGACCTTAATCTAAGCGCGATGGAGCCAAACGCTGAGCAATAAAACACCCGGTTAAATATTATGTAGAAAAAAAATAAGGTCGAAGGAATTTACAATTTTGATTGTGATAATTACATAATTAGCCATTTTGGACATGTTAAAGTCAGTTAAATATTAACTAATTGTTATTATTGATATAAATTCTGTAGTAATTTTTTTTGAATAATATTAACCTTAATAATTCAATTAGTTATACTTACAGATCTTCGCAAATGAATTGATACTTGAAATTTCCATTTAGTTATGATATTCTGACCGAAAAATTAAAACAATTAAACATTTGAACCAAAAATAACTTGACAGTATTAAAATAAATTCTTTTTTAGTTTTATTTTATCTGACACAAAGAATATTTTTTACTTAAAAGTTGATCTAAAGGATAAAATTAATTATGTTTTCAACAAGTAAAGGCAAACCTTTAACGCCTGAAATAAAAAAGTTGTTGTTTCGGTCAAACTGTATTTTGATAGTAATAAATTTACTCCAATAAAACCAAGTGTACTTAGAACAGCTGATGCTCTTGGTATAGGTGTTGCCACTGTTAAAAGGATAATGGCAGACTATAATCGAGACCCTAAATTACTTGATAAACCTACAAAAAGTAGAGGACGACCTGCTTATGCTTTATCTACGTCACACCAAGAAACAGTTAGATCCTATATTCGTTCAGCAAATAAAAATGGTGAATACATTACACTTTCAAATATTCGTGATTTCTTAAAAGAGGCTTCAGAAAATTCAGCAAATGAAGATTTTTTACATATATCTACATTGGCTCGGACACTCAATCGTTGGGGGTTTGAATTTGGAAAAGGAACACGTTCTCAACATTTAAAAGAAAAAGATCATGTAATTGCAGCGAGACAGCGCTATTTGAGAAAAAAGAGAGAAAATCGTTTGAAGGGAAATAAAATTGATACATACCAGCCAGAAGTATATCTTGATGAATCGTATGTTAATAAAAATCATAGTAATGACTTTATATGGTATTCCGGAGAAGATGGACCATGGGTACAAAAACCGACAGGAAAAGGTGAGCGCTTAATTATAGTCAACGCAATAACAAAGGCAGGCTGGGTTCCTGGTGCAAAACTTATATTCAAGAGCACAAGGAAAACTGGTGATTATCATGGGCAAATGAACTCTGATTTATTTAAGAAATGGTTGGTTTGAAGAGATGCTTCTTCCTAATATACCAAAAAAATCAATAATTATAATGGATAATGCACCTTATCATAATACATTATCAGAGTATTCACCGCCAAAACCACAATGCTCAAAAAAAAGAATAAAGGAGTGGCTTGAGCAAAATAAAATTTTTATTCGAAATGACTGTTTGAAGCCAGAATTGATAGAAATTTTAAACAGAATAGCGCCAGAACCATTGTATAATATTGACAAGATAGCACGTTCTGCAGGTCATACAGTTCTTAGAACCCCTCCATACCATCCTGAATTACAGCCAATAGAAACTTGTTGGGGAGTAGTTAAAAACCATGTAGCCCGAAATTGCGATTTCACAATGGATAATTTAATCGAACAACTTGATTCAGGGTTTGAAAAAGTGACAGAAAAAACGTGTGAAGGAATTATTAAAAATGTAAGGAAAATAGAAGATAATTTTTGGGCAGACGATTTGAAGGCGGAGGAAACTATTAGAACTTAAATTAGTATCAATTCATTTGCGAAGATCTGTAGTCTGTCCTACATCAAGATAACTCAATCGCTCTTTTATCGTCTGAGACTGTATGATTGTATATAGCTTTTTAATGAAAAGGAAGCATATTATGAAGTTTTTACATTGTTTTAACAATTTTAGATTTGGAAATGTAATTATAAAAGTTATTGTATTAATTACTATTATATTAATAACTAATGTTGAAATAAATACACTAATAGCTGATCAAATTAATCATAATCTCCATAATTACCAGAAAGATACTAATCAGTTTAGACAAAGGTCTTTATCCCAAAAAGAACCACCCCAAAAATTAAAGCTTAAACCAATAACTCCTGCATTAAAGAAAACCTATATCAGTAAATCAATAAGAGATGCAGAAGAAGAATACAATTACACTGAATATAGTGAAAAAGATCTTTTGTTATTAGCTGGAAAATTAGTAGGTAATAATAATTGGAAAAAAGCAAAACAAATATATAAATACCTTATTTATAAATCTAATAACACAAGTGTTATTAATGCTGTAAAAAGAAACCTCAAAGTAGTTGATCAAAAGTTAATGATAATAAATGAAACTGATTACAATAAAAAAAGACAGTTGCAATTAGAATTAATGCAAACTCATGAAGATTTAGGTCATAAAAAAGCAGCCAGGATTATTTATAATCAAATATACAAATAAATTAAGATAAATTGCATTCAAACAGAATTACTGTCTGTAAAACATTATGGGGTGATTATCATGCTATTTTTTAATAGATTTAAAAATGAAAAAATTATATTTATCACATTGTTTATTTTACTGATTAACTCAAACTGCTTATATTCTCAAACAATCGAAACACCAATAAATATCAGTTATCAATATGATTCAAACGGAAGTATTACTTCAATATCCGATGAAAATAACAATATTATTTTTTATCAATACGATAATATAGATAGATTGACATCAATTGAATATTCAGATGGAGTTTACTCTGGAATATCAATTAAATATGATATAAATGGTAATATATCTGTCATGAATGATAAATTTGGCAAGACTCAATATAAATATGATTTTTATGATCGTCTAACTGAAATATATTATCCGAATAGTGCTTTTATTAAATACGAATATGATAATGTTAATAATATAGTAGGACTAAAATATGGAAATGTTAATGACTATTTTAGTTCAAATCAAAAATATACATACATCAAGTACACATATAATAAAAATAGACAGATTATTGCTGTAAAAAATATTTTTAAAAGCCAAATCACTACATATAGTTATGATGATTTTGGAAATATTATCAAACGCACCTTGCCAAATGGCGTTTATTCAACTTATACATATGATGATGATGGAAGACTGATTCAAGTTAGTCATTATAAAAAAGACGATTCCTTAATATGCAGTTTTAGATACACTTTTAGTGATACAGGACAAATAGCTGAAGTAACAGAAAAAAACTTAAAAAAAAGTATAACTACTTTATATGAATATGATCTATTAAATCGATTAATTTTAGCGGATTATAACGGAAATAGAGTGGTTAAATATAAATATGATTCATTTGGAAATCGTTTACAAGAGATACAAACTTTAAATGGAAAAACAGTAACAATTGATTACTCATATGATAATGATAATAGACTTATTTCAATAAAAATGAATGGAGAATTACAAAAAGTCTTTTATTATGATTTTGCTGGAAATCTAAATCATGTTGATAATCATAAAGATAACTCTGTTACAATATATAAATATGACCATAAAAACCAATTGATTTTGTTTAATGATGGATTAAATTCAGTTGAATGTGAATATGATGGTTTTGGCAAAAGGATTTCAAAAATTGTAAATGGTGTAAAAACATACTTTGTAAATGATCCAAATCAAAGAAACTTTAAAACATTAGCTGAAATGAGTGTAGATGGTAAAGTTCAAAATACATTTGAATGGGGTAATGAAATTATAAGCCAAACAATTGATGATTATGAAAACGAATATTATTATTTGCACGATTATTTTAATGGAAATGTTCGAAGAATAATTGATAAATCTGGTTCAATAGTAAATAGCTATGAATATGATGCATTTGGAAATATTATTGAGAAAGATGAAAATGCTCCTAATGTTTATCAATTTCATGGAGAAGTTTATGATGTTCATACAAAGATGATTTATCTTAGAACAAGATATTATTCTCCTCAAATTGGTAGATTTATAACACAAGACTCTTTTTCAGGATATCTCACGTACCCTTCTTCTTTAAATTCATATGTATTTGTAAATAATAATCCGGTTAATTATAGAGATCCACAAGGAAAATTTTTAGAACATTTAGATATAATACTGGAAAACGTAGAAATACTAAGAGAACACTATGATGTTATAAAGTATATGATTTCAGCGGCTTCTGTGGGAGTAGGGAGTTATAAAGGTTATAAACAGGGAGGATGGAAAAAAGCATTGTCAGAAGGAGCTATTACAGGAATAAATGAACTAGTTGGATTTACAAAAGTTGGAAAGCTCATAAAATTTAGTAAAGCTGTCAATGATTTCGATAATAATAAGATAACTTCTATGAATTTTTCCAAAAAATATCTAAAATTTGTTAACACTAATAAAGAACTATCACTTTTGTTTAAAATGCATGAACTGACTAAATCCATTAAAGAAAACAAAAAAACATCTATTTCAAATAAAAAATCTGAACAAATAAATCAATCTGGAATTGATGTGTTAATCGATGGAATGCCTGATAGTTTGCCAAAAGGAACGGCTGGAAATAATGTTGATGTATGGATAGGAGATCCACCACAAAATACTTCTTCACGCCCAGGAGGTATTTCCCTTGATAAAACAGCCACTGTTCTTCTAAACATAAATGAAATTACAGGTGGAGCATATGACACTAACACAGGTCAAATTATTTTGTATGGAAAAGAAGACAAATCATCGATGGCATTACCTAAAATAAGTATTGATGATCTTTCAGTAGCATCAAATGCAATAAAAAATAATGTTGTACCTGTGGTTAGCATTGAAGACCCCATTGTGTATTACAGAGGCAGAGATTGTTTAACAGTTCGATATGGACCATTTGTTATGAATGAAATAACAAGAAAAAAAGAAGTTTATGATGTTTCATCAAAAACACATTTTGGTTGGGTGATGTTTGAAGCTGACCGCATTATGAAATGCTTATCAATTGGCTTAGATAACATCACTGAATCACCTGTCTCCAGCAATGTTGAAGGCTATTATAATTCATTGGATTTAATCGCCCAACAACAATATTATGAAGGATATGTTAAAAATCGATTTTGGTTTTCTCCAAAAGATATTGTTATTGAACCATCAGAAGATGGTAAATCCATGAAAATTAAAAAAGTTGAAATGCAGGTATTAACTGAAACCATGTATTCTTCTAATGGCCAGGTTGAAACAACTAAGGATGCTGAATTTTTTGCAAGTTGGTTTACTGAAAATTACGATGCAATTGCGGATGAACAAATCACTTTTGATAAAGATAATAATCCCCATTATATATTTAAGGAATTGAAACAACTTGCAGCTATTGTTGGAATTGTCAGATGGTTTAAGGAAAATAATATTCCAATAGATATTGATTATGAACCTGAATATTTTGAATCTGCATCCTACTATACTCCCATGATATCAAGATCTGAAACTTATGAATCAGGAACTAGATATATAAAAATCACTGGTGGCGTGACCCTTCTTTCTGATTTTATTAAAAATTTTGAAGGCAATCCTGAAGAGCTTGCTACTGAAGCCATTATGGCACGTCCTGAAGAAAATGATATAACATGGTCTTTTACATCAAAGAATGAAAAATATAATGCCGGTGCTTTATCGATGAACAAAGACCAAGATGGAAATTGTACTTATACTGAAATAGATGCTTTCTTCAAGGTTAATGGTAAATTTCCTCTTTTACTATCAAGATATTATAATTCGTTTGATATAAAACCTACTATATTTGGATGGAATTGGAAAGTCCAACCATATTCACTTGAAATGAAAACAGGTAAAAGTTCATATGAATTTAGTGACAATCAAATTAAATGCTTTGGACAGATTAATTTTTATGATTTTATTAATGATACTGTCCATAGTTTTTTTCCAGCAGGTCTTTATGATATCATAGAAAATGCATTGGGTATTGCATCAAGATTTGAGTATAATGAAAATATTACTGTTTATCGTAATGAAAATAATGATGTTCCCGGAGTGTTACTTACTGATAATCATTCACTCATGATAATGCGATTAGCAAACGGTTTTATCTTGGAGTTCGATTGCAAAGGAAGTTTACAATGCATTGAAGATCCAAATAAAAATGTTATAAAGTACACTTATAATGAAAATGGGTTGTTAACAAAAATCTGTCAACCAGACATAAGAATGATAACATTTGTTTACGATATTCATGATAAAATTATTAAGGCAAATTTACCTGGTGATCACGTAATCAGTTATAATTATGATTCAAACCAAAACTTAAAGAATTGTTACTTTGATACATATGAAGAACCTATGCATCAATATAACTATGATAATAAGCATCATTTAATTGAAGTGCTTGATTCAGAAGGAAATGCTTTATTAACAAGAAGTTATGATAATTATGGTAGAGTTGTCAAAATGTCCCAACCTGATATACAATCTGATTTTATTATTGATTACAGCTTATCTGATAAAGCAACCAGAATAACTGATCAAAATTCGTTTTCCCAAACACTTAAGTTTAACGATAAATATGACTTAACGTCCTTAACAAATTCAAATGATATATCAATGAATTTAAAATATAATACTTTTCGAGATCTTGTCTCAAAAACAATTGCAGATGCATATACAGAGTCTTATTTTTATGACTACCGTGGAAATCAAATGGCCATAGTATATCCAAATGGTCGAGCTGATGTTATTTTTTATGATATAAACAATAACCCTATGGTTGCATTTCATTCTATAGTTGATGATGATTTTAAGAATAGCTTTGATTCTGAAAATATTCTTACTTCTTCAAAAATGAAAGAACTTGCTGTTGATTTAACAGTCTTTGAATATGATAAAAATGGAAATTTAACTAAAATAACAGATGCAAGTAACAATACAAATACTTTTGAATATGATTCCTTTGGCAATCTAATCAAAATAATCAATTCTTATAATATCAATATTTTATATAAATACGATAAATATTCACGATTGATTTCAATAATTAAGGAACCTGAATATGTCATTGAGATTGAGTATGATGAAATGGATAATGTTATTAAGCTATCTAACAAGAAAGACATTGTTGAGTTTGCCTATAATGACAAGAATAATTTAAATTCAATTACCTATGGACAAACAAAGACAAAGTATCAGTATAATGCAAAGGGTCAAATTAGCCAGGTTATTGATCCTAATGAAGTTATAACAAATTATATATATGATAAACGTGGTAACCTGATCCAAATAATGCATGATGGTTTTTTACGATGGCGTTATGAATATGATAACCATAACAGATTAATCGCAAAATACTATACTGGTTATACAGGTTTTAAAAAAGGGTTAAACATATTAAGACCAGTAAAAGATGACATTATCAAAGGAGATGTATTAATCCAATGGGATTTAAATGGCGATTGGAAAGATACAAGTATTGTGACTATCCAGTATTCTGTAAACAGAGGAATTTGGCATGATATTGCTTCAGTTGATGCAAGATCAGAAGAATATTTATGGCAAACCGGTATTTTATCAGAGAAAGTGGTACGAATAAGATTTATTTGTCAGGGTGATAATGAATTACTCACCACTCAATCTGAAATTTTTAGCGTTTATAATGGAGATTCTTTTTATATAAATGATTCAGAAACTGGTGGAGATGAGTATTGTAATTCCAAGGGAAGAAAATTTGATGGAAAAACAATAACAGGTACAAGCCCTGATGATCCTGTAGACAATATTCAAGACATTATAAATAATTATAAACTGATAGCTGGAAGTACTATATATATTGATACTGGTGAATATAATATAACAAAGAGTATTATTATTACTGAATACTCAAGTGGTATAAATGATAATCCAGTTACATTTACTGGACCTGATAATGGAAAAGCGGTTATTAGAAAAGCCAATGATTCAAATGACTCTATATTAAATTCTTCCTGCATTGCTCTTATAAATTTAAACAATATAATGAAAATGTTACCTGAGAATATTTCTTCCGGTTTAAATATGGGTGATTTTCTTGCAATGCTACCCAATGATGTAATGCCATTTTTACTTGAAGAGATAGTTGCAATGTTACCTGATGATATAGCATCAACGCTACCTGATGATATTTCAACTATCACAAATATAGACGAAATTCTTGCAATGTTACCTGACGAAGCTATAACAACAATTTTTCAAAATATACTAGAAAGTAATAAAAAAACAGAATGGATTACTATTAAAAACCTAAGGATTACAGGAGGCCGTGAAGGCATTATTTTATTTGGCGTAAATAATAGTATTATTCAAAACAATATTTGTTACAAAAATGGAGTTAATGGTCAAATTGATGAAATCACTGACATAGGTTCTGGTGGAACTGGAGCTGGCATTGCAATTTTTAATAGTGAAAATAATATAGTTGAAAACAATGAATGTTATAGTAATGGAGGAAATGGAAGTGATGCAAGAACTAGTATGATTGGTTGGCCAGGTGAAGGGGTTGGTATTATGGTCAATTCTTCGATTAATACTATTATCAAAAATAATAAATGTGTTGATAATTGGGGTGAAGGGGGGAAAGCAAAACAGGATTTCAGGATTGTTCTTCATGGAGATAGTAATGCATGTGGAATAAAGATTGTAACTTCTGAAAAAACAAGTTTAATTGATAACATAATCTATGAAAATGATGCAATGGGAAAAGCTGGACAAGTTATTAGTGGAAGTGATGGGTTTTGCTGTGGAATAAAATTATCTCAGAATAAGCAATCGTATATATCGGGTAATATTTTACATGACAATGATTGTATTGGTGGAAATTCAAAGATGAAGAGCGGTGGTGATGCTACAGCTTCTGTAATATTAGCATCTTTTGAGTCTGACCTTACTATTAATGGAAATATTATTTATAATAATCAAGCTATTGCCGGTTCTACAGATGATGATGATAAATATGATAGTCCGGGTGATGGTAATATGTCTGGAATTATGTTGGATAATTGTTTTGATTCAACTATTAAAAATAACTTAATATATGATAATTTTGCATCATCAGGACAACACAGTTTTGGTACCAAGCCTGCACAAACGACTTCCTTTGGAATAAGGTTAAGTAATTCAAAGCAAGTTAATATTTATAACAATACTGTTTATAATAATTGGGGAAAAGTTTACAATACATATTCTGACACATTATATTGTAGCCAAATAGCAATTGATGAAAACTCAACATTTTGTACTGTAAAGAACAATATATGCGAATCAGACTTGGATGTTTCAGTTTTGATTTATGTAAATGAAGACAGTCAACTGGGATTTATTTCAAACTATAATAATTTTAATAATAACAATAAGGGGTTATTAGGATTATGGGGTGAAACCATTTGTGTTGACTTAAAGACCTGGCAGTCAGTTTCAAACTTAGACTATAACTCTTTGAGCGTTGAATCAGGTTTTATTCAAAATAATAGAATCCCACTTCATCTTGGTCATGATTCATTACTCATTGATGCGGGTGAAACATTAGGTTCAACTACTCAAGATATTGACAACGAAGAACGTTTACCTGACAAATTCGATATTGGATGCGATGAATATACAGATAAGGACAATGATAGTCTTATAGACGTTTTTGAAAAATTAATATATCTTTCAAACCCACAATTGATTGATTCAGATGGAGATAGATTGCCTGATGCATGGGAAGTTTATTATGGTCTAAATCCAAATGATAATTCAGGAAGTAATGGGTTAAATGGAGACCCTGATAAAGATGGATATGTTAATGGAATTGAATTTATATATTCTTCTCAACCAACAAACTACAATTCTACCCCTGATTTTAGTATTAATGATGATAAAAATGGAACTTTTCAGTTGTCTGATGCTATAACTGTATTACAAGTTTTATCGAAAAAAAAGACAAGTTCTGCTTATTTAAAATTTGACATGAATAACGATCAAAAAATAGGTTTAGAAGAAGTAATATTTTTACTGAACGATTCAAACTTCTAAACCATGTAAATAAGACCTATGTTTCTTCGTTTTCTTAGTTTGCGATTATAAAAAATTAACCTTAGGGCATAAATAAATAATAAAAAATTGGAATCAAACTATGAAAAAATTATTTTGTATAGTGTTTATAACAATGTTTTTTGGATTAGTACTTGTCAGGCCTTCGGTTCAAGCTAATGATGAGAATCTTAGCACCTGGCCTATGTTTGGTCATGATGTAAGACGAACGTGTCAGAGTGAATACAATTTAGATGCACATGGTATTATCAAATGGAAGTATGAAAATAATGGACCTATAGGTGGCTCACCGATTATAGGATTAGATGGGGCAATCATTTTTGGATCAAGGGATAAGTATGTTTATTCCATTAATTCAGATGGTACTCCTAAATGGAAATTTAAAACAGATGATGAAGTATACTCAACCCCAGGACTTAGTTCTGATGGAATAATATATATAGGATCTCGTGATAATTACTTATATGCTATCAATCCAGATGGAAAACTTGCATGGCGTTTTAAAACTAATGGTGGCATTGATTCTTCACCATTAGTTGATCATAATGGTATCATCTATTTTGGTTCAAAAGATTGTCATTTATATGCATTAAATCAAGATGGTTCTTTAAAATGGAGATATAAAACTCAAGGCGCTGTCAATTCTTCACCTGCAAAAGGAATAAATGGTATCATTTATTTTGGTTCATGCGATAATTATATATACGCTTTAAACCAAGATGGTTCATTAAAGTGGAAATATATAACGAATGATGATGTAGATTCTTCCCCAGTCATTGGTAGTGATGGGACCATATATATTGGTTCTAGTGATCGCTATTTGTATGCATTAAATAGTGATAGTACACTTAAATGGAAGTATGACACTTTTTTTCGGATAGGTTATCATTCACCTGCTATAAGCAAGAGCCAGACTATTTATTTTTTATCAAAAGTTTTAAACTCAAATGGCTTATTACAATGGCAATATAGCTATTCAATGATTAACACTGCTTATAATATTACTGTTCACACAGAACAACCATTAATAACTTCTGATGGAACTATCTTTAAGGTAGTATCTGAAAATCGTCCTGATGATACACAATCTATTTATTCAACTTTATATTCTTTTAATGAAGATGGATCTGTTAAATGGAGAAAGAAACTAAATCATTTATCCTATTCTTCTCCAGTAATTGGTAAAGATAAGTCTCTATATGTTTGTTCTAAGAATATAGTTTATTGCTTTGGCAACCCAGGTGATCAAGCTATCGTATATGGCTCCATAAATGATATTGTTAATAATCATGCTTTAGCGGTTACAATTACAACTGATGAGAAAAACAAATATATTTTTGAAAAAGATGAACCTTACTATTTCCCTGTTTCGAAAGAAACAAACTCAATTGTTTTCTCATCACCTGGCTATTATAGTTTAACCATTGGTAATATATTTGATTCAACACAAAAAACAATATATAAGAATTATAAAATGTGTCCTCATTCATCTTTATTAATATTCGAAAAAGATACGATTATTGATTATTCACTTTGTGATGATACAAATTATTCATGTTCATTCATTTCTGGTGAACTTCCTCATGGTTTAATATTTGATGACTCAGGTTCTAAAATTCTTGGAAACCCTATATCTCCTGGTGCTTCCAAACTAAAGATGAAATATGTAAATATTATAGACAATCATTTTTTATATACTGATATTTCCATCCAAATCCACTCAAATAGTTGGCCCATGGTAGGTCAGAATAGAAGAAGAAGTGCACAAAGCAAAACCCCTGCAATGGCTTATGGTAATGTTGTATGGAAAAAAAAATATTTTTATAATAAGTTTAAAGATACAACTGCTCCTGTCTTAAGTAATAATGGCGTGATCTATGTTCCTAAGTCTGACTATCTTTGTGCTTTATATCCAAATGGACATTTGTTATGGACATTTCATGCAGATGATATTATTGAATCAAGCTCATTGGTTGGACAAGATGGAACAATTTATTTTAGAACTGAATACAATTTGTATGCAATTAATGCTGATGGTTCTTTGAAATGGAACTATAGAATTAATGACAATGCTTATTATGGTCAGAGATGTTCTCCTATCTTAAACAATGATGGGACTGTCGTATATGCAGGGTCAGATGATAATTGTTTTTACGCATTTAACAGCTCTGATGGCTCCATAAAATGGAAATATCATACACAAGGTGAAATATACCATAATCAGGCGATTGATTCAAATGGTACAATTTACCTGACATCATTTTATAATGATCTTCATGCACTTTCTCCTGATGGCGATTGTAAGTGGAATTATCATTTTGAAACCCAATATATTGATTCGCCAGTCGTTGGCCATAATGGTAGTATTTATGTTCCAAACTATAAAAAGCTGTATGCATTTAATCCAGATGGCACTGTTAAATGGCTCTTATTAACGAAAGGAGAAATAGAGTCTACAATTGCAGTAGATAGTGAAGATAATATATTTTTTTGTGAAAATTATTCATACCAGAATTATATTAACGCTCTTACCCCAGATGGTGATTTAAAATGGAAGTATAAAACAGGAGAAGCAATTATCTCATCTTCTCCTGTTTTAGATTCTGATGGTACTATTTATTTTACATCGGGTGGTATTCCCAATAAAATAGCTAATAATTTAATTGGTTACTATTTTACATTCGCCATTAATAAATATGGAGAATTAAAGTGGAAATATAGATATGACAACAATGAATATCTCTATATTAATTATTATTATATCCCATCACCAATTATTGATTCTAATGGAACGTTATATGTCTTATCTCATGATTCTATGTATTCTTTTGGCATTAATCATGGATATGGTGGTATCTGCGGTTTTACTAAAGATATAATTACTGAAAATCCTGTTAATGTGACGATTTCTATCAACAATGGACAAAGCTATTCTTATGATTTGGATTATTACGCTTTAGAACTTGAACCGAAGACATATCAGTTTGTTTTTTCTACACCAGGTTATAACAGTTTAACTGTTACTAATAATATTGTTGAAAATAAATACATTGAAAATGATAAATATTTATATCCATTAAAATCGTCATTAACTTTTGAAAAAGAACGTCTTGTTAAGTATACATTTTGTGATGAAAATCTTAAAATTTCATGTAAACCAAATAGTAATATAAATATATCCGGTCTAACTTATAATGATTTAGAGCAAAAACTTTCCGGAATACCACTTTCTAACGGAAATGATGTCTTTACAATGAGTTATTGGTTTGAAAATTCATTAGTTGCTGAAACAGAATTTAATATAAATATTGTAAATAATACCTGGAGCATGCGCGGTCAAAATAGTAGACATACTGGTCAAAGTGACTATGGTATCAATACTTGTGGTTTACTAAAATGGCGGTCTTTGGAATTTGACACTATCAATTCTTCTCCCGCAATAGGTCTTAATGGTATTATATATTTAGGTTGTAATTTTTTACTCTATGCTCTTGATCCATATGGTTCATCTTTATGGTGTTTTAAAGCTCAAGGTTTAATAAATAGCTCCCCTGCAATTGCTACGGATTCAACTATATATTTTGGATCAGATGATAGTTATATATATGCTCTTGATAAAGAAGGTAAGTTAAAATGGAAATATAAAACAGATGACAAAGTCGTTTCTTCACCTGTTATTGATCAATTTGGTACAATATATATTGGCAGTAATGATGAATATCTTTATTCTATAAACCCAAATGGTACATTAAAATGGAGATATAAAACAGATGATAGTATAGTTTCATCACCTGCTGTTGATAAGGATAGAAATATTTATGTTGGTAGTAATGATAATTATCTCTATGCAATAAATGCAGATGGTACAATGAAATGGCGATTTAAAACTGATGACGATATTGTTTCTTCACCTGCAATTGATAATACTGGAATTATTTATGTTGGTAGTAATGATAATTATGTATACGCAATAAATACAGATGGTACGATGAAATGGAGATTTAAAACAGATGATAATGTCATTTCATCGCCAGCTATAGACAATGATAATGATATTTATATTGGTAGTAATGATAACTTTTTATATGCAATTAATAATAACGACGGTTCATTGAAATGGAAATTTGACACTCAGGATGATATCCTCTCATCACCTGCAATAGATAATAATGGTGTCATTTATGTTGGTAGTAATTCTTATTATTTTTATGCAATAAATATTGATGGCACAACAAGATGGAAAAATTACTCATATGATGATATGCAGTCATCACCTGCGATAGGATCTGATGGAACTATATATTTTAGAAATCAAGCCTTTGGTATCCCAAAGAATTCAACAAATATTTATGGAGAAGTTAAGAATATTAGTACAGGTGAATCATTACCTGTTACAATAGTAACAAATACAGGTAAGGCTTATTCAAAATATTATCCCTATATTGCTTCAGACTACTCTATTTCTGTTGAAAAGGAAGTTGAATCTATAACTTTTATTTCAGAAGGTTATCATCCATTTACATTTAAGACAAATAACATACCAACAGGTAAAACTATAAATAAAAATATAAATATGGTCCCACTAAAAATTGAACATTTTGTAGAAAAAGATGTTGATTTTGAATTTGCTTTGATTCGTAATTTAGTCAATACGGATTATGATTGTTCAATAAATATAGAAGAACTGCCACCAGGTATAAATTTTGATACAGCAAATAAAAAACTTACAGGGGTGTCACATTTATTAAGTACATATCAATTTACTGTAAAATATTTTAATGAAGACAAATTTTTAGAAACAATATTTATTTATGGTGTTTATACTCAAGGCTGGTCAATGTCAGATCATGATTCAATGCGTACAGGTCAGAGCGAGCACAATCTAAATGCATTTGGTATTGAAAAATGGCGTTTTAACCCAGATGATCCCTACAGCAATGGGATTGAATTGTCTTCGATATCAATATCTTCAAATGGTATTATTTATATCAGCTCTCAAGATTGGAGACTTTATGCTATCAATCCGAGTGGTTCCTTGAAATGGAAATATAAAACGAATGGATATAGTTCTCCCGCTTCTATAGCCTCTGATGGTACAATATATTTTTATTCTAAAGATTATCTTTATGCGGTTAAACCTGATGGAACATTAAAATGGAGAGTTGAAGTTAAATGGGATTATCGCAGAAGATCATCAATTAGATTGTATGGTGACACCATTTATATTGGGTCATATGATGGTAACCTGTTTGCATTTAATTCTAATGGAACTTTAAAATGGACATTCAGTATTGAAGAATCTATTACTTCATTATCTGTATCACAAGATGGAGATATTTATATTGGAAGCTATGATGATTACTTATATTCAATTGACCCTGATGGTAATTTAAAATGGAAATTGTTTATAGAAAATTTATGTGGTCAACCTGTAATTGATTTTAAAGGAACAGTGTATGTGTCATCAGCCCATCATACAACTAAGATTTTTGCAATAAACTCAGAGGGCACAGTCAAATGGCAATACCAGGGATATAGAAGTAATTCTGATCCATTAATATCAATAACTAAAAATGGAACCATTATTGTTATTTCTTCTGATAAAAGTATAAGTGCATTAAACCATGATGGAACATGTAAATGGCAATGTAAAGTTCAAACTGATGGATACATTTCTTCCAAACCTGTAATATCTAATGATGGCAAGATAATTTTTGGGGATAGTAAAGGGGCTGTATATGTAATTAGTGAAAATGATGGTGCTCTGATCTGGAAATACAATACGTCTGGTGCTATTTTAGCTACTCCTGCAATTGCATCAGATGGTACCTTATATGTTATATCAACTTTTAAAGATAAAATTTATAATGATGATTGTCAATGTTATTATGATGACTCAACAGTATTTGCATTTGGAATTCCAGACAATTCCGGGATAATATATGGTAATACAAATGATATTTTTAAAGATGTATATTCACCTATATCCGTATCAGTTGATAATTCAGAATTCTCAAAATATGAAAATTTTTATTCAATAGCACTAGAACCTGGAACATATTCTTTATCATTTTACTCTCCTGATCATGGGGTAAAAAACATATATAATATCCCAGTCATTAAAAATGAGGTTATTACGCCAAAGGCATTATTTGTAAAAAAAATATTCCTTAAAAATCAAAATGTTAACTATCGATTATGCGAAGAGAACTCTTGCAGATATGAGTTAATTGAAAATCAACTTCCTCAAGGGTTACAATTGGATAAAGCTCAAAATAGAATAACAGGAAACTCTTCAACATATGGTATTTATGATTTTAAAATGCAATACTGGGAAAATGATACAATGAGTTATGAAAGAGATTTTGAGTTTATCATTGCCGAAAAAAATTGGAAATCGTTTGGTTCTGACTCAATGAATACAAGACGTAGTGCTTATAAAGGATCTTCTCAGGGAATTGTTCGCTGGATGCATAAAATTGGAGACCAGGTATGGTCATCACCAGTAATCGGATTAGATGATACCGTATATATTGGTGCTTCTGATGAATTAGCTTCGTTTGATGTTAAAGACAATTATCTATATGCATTTACACCAGAAGGAAAAATTAAATGGAAATATTTAACAAATGAAGCTTGTACAGCACCCGCTATTGATAACAGTGGAAAAATATATATTTCTTCAATTACCGAAAATGATTTATACTCAATTGATTTTAATGGTAATTTCAACTGGAATTATAGAGTTGGACCAAAGGGTGTCAAAAGTTATTACTTGCCAGCATCGCCAAATATCAATTCAGACGGGAACGTTATTGTAGGTTCATATAATAATTTATATTGTTTCAATCAATGTGGTAAGTTAGTGTGGAAAATTGACAGTGTAGATGATGTGTATCATTCTGCAATAGATTCACAGGGTTTAATCTATATAATCTGCAACCACAAATCATTGATTTCATTAAATTCTGATGGAACAGTAAGGTGGCGAAATGATTTAGGGTTTCAATTTACCCAATCATCACCATCAATAGATTCTGATGGTACAATTTATATTTTATCTGATAATTATTTGAATGCACTTTATCCAGATGGGTCGGTTAAATGGAAGTTTGAAATAAAAAATTTTTCTTCACCAGAATTAATATATGGAAGCCAGTCATCACCTGCTGTGGGTAATGATGGAACAATATATTTTGGATGTGACAACAAATATATATACGCCATAAATTCGGATGGTTCTCTTAAATGGGATTATAAAACAGGGGATAGTGTTAGATCATCACCCGCATTAGACACGGAAGATACAGTATATATTGGGTCTAATGATTCATATTTCTATTCATTTAATTCTGATGGGGCTCTAAACTGGCGCTATAAAACAGGTGGCGAAATAAATTCTTCACCAGCAATTGGAATGAACGGAACAGTTTATGTAGGATCAAATGATGGCTACCTCTACGCCTTTGGAGATTCTGACTCACTTGCCATTGTAAGAGGAGAAGTTAAAAATCTTCTTACAGATGAATTTATTAACTCAGTTATTAAAATAAACAATGGAGATGAATTTAAGTCAGAAAATGAATATGCAAGAAGTTTACTTCCTGGAGTTTATAGTTTTATATTTTCAGCTGAAGGTTTTTATCCTTTAACAATTAACAATGTTTTATTAAAAGCAGGAGATTCAATATTTCAAGATATAAAGCTATCTCCAATGGCAATAAACCAATTTATAAATGTACCAGTTGATCAAAATCTGTCATATTCACTTTACGATAGCTCTAACTGTACATATTCTGTTAATAATGGAGAGCTTCCACCAGGAGTAATGATAGATGACGAAACCTGTATTATGAAAGTTAATTTTCCTAGTATTAGTAGTTATAATTTTTCATTAAACATTAATTCCCAGGATAATGAAAACACTATTGAAAGAATTTTTAATATTGATGTTCATAATAAGGGTTGGCATATGATTGGACATGATCCACTGCATACAGGCCAAAGTAAATATACCGCAAATGCATATGCCATTGTTAAATGGATTTATTCAGTAAATGATAGTATAAAAACATCTCCAGTAATGGATGAAGATGGTACAATATATGTTGGCGCTGGGGATACTTGTTTGTACGCATTATCTAAAAATGGTACTCTTAAATGGAAATATAAAACAAATGGAAGTATTCACTCAACGCCTGCAATTAGAAATAATTTGATTTGCTTTGGTTCAAAAGATAATAATGTGTATGCAATTAATAGTGAAGGCAGCCCCATATGGTCTTTTGAAACAGGTAATGACGTTATATCATCTCCTGCATTTGATTCTGACAATACAATTTATATTGGATCTTCAGATATGTATCTATATGCAATTAACTCAGATGGTACTCTGAAATGGAAATCCATTACAGAAGAAGCAATAGTTGCTTCACCAGCAGTTGGACCGGACGGCAATATTTACATTACTTCAAAAGATAAATGCCTATATGCGTTTAATGGTAAAGGGGAATTAAATTGGAAGTTTATGACTGGAGGCAGTATTGAAAGCTCGCCAAGTATAGGTTTTTATGGCACTATATATTTGGGTTCAACCGATCATTATTTATATGCTATTGATTCACAGGGAAATCTTAAATGGAAATATGATACTGAAGCCCCTATCCTTTCATCACCTGCAACAGGTTCAGATGGAAATATATTCATATCTTCAAGTAATACACTTTATGCAGTTACGATTAATGGTCTTAGAAAATGGAAATTTATGGCTAGTGATAAAATAACCTCATCTCCAGCAATTGATCAGGCAGGTAAATTGTATATAGGAACTCAAGATAGCTACATTTACTCAATTAATTCTGAAAATGGTGATATGCTATGGAGGCATACAACAGGAAATGAAGCTAATACCGCTCCATCAATAGGAATGGATGGATCAGTATCAATAGCATCTTTTGAAGGTAAATTATTTAACTTTGGAACTCAAACAGAGAATGCTATTATTTATGGATCTATTAAGGATAAAATTTCAAAAGAATATTTATCTGCAACTATTACTGTCAATAATAGCCAATCTTACTTTAACGAAAAAGATAATTCTTATGCTATAGAAATTGAACCAGGAAATCACACCCTGACTTTTTCATCTCCTGGATATGGCTCTTTAACGATAAATATTAATTTTTCTAAAAAAGAACCTAAGTTAAATAATGTTTTTCTATACCCTGTTTTCAAGACTTATATATCGAAAGGTGATGATTTTTATTTTGAGATAGAAAAAGAGAACTCAAATCCTTGTATTGATTTCGAGCTCCTCGGCAAATTACCAACTGGATTAAAAATTGACCCATTAACAAGAATGATATCAGGAAAAGCAATCGATACCGGAAATTTTGAATTTACAGTTAGAATAGTTTGTGAAAATCAAATAATATTTGATCGCCTTTTTAATATAGGTGTTTTTACAGATAGCTGGTCAATGAAAGGACATGATATTCAACATACAGGGCAAAGTGAGTTTCCAGGTATGGCATACGGTATTTTAAACTGGGATTATTCAACAGATTACTATATAGTTGGCTCACCTGCAGTTGCCTCTGATGGATCAATCATTTTTGGATCAAAAGATGCATTTATATATTCTGTTAACCCGAATGGAACAATTAATTGGCGTTTCAAGACAGGTAATGGAATTGAATCTTCTCCGGCAATTTCCAGTGATGGAACAATTTATATAGGTTCAAATGATTCTTATCTATATGCTATTGTTTCTAGTGGGCTATTAAAGTGGAAATTTATGACTAATGGAAGAGTTACATCATCGCCTGTTGTTGATCGACAGGGGGATATATATTTCGGATCAACTGATCACAATTTTTATGCAGTTAATTCGGATGGTGTATTAAAATATTCCTTCAAATCAAACGGTGATATTCATTCTTCTCCTTCAATTGATTATAATGGAACTATATATTTTGGTTCTAACGACTTTAACCTATACGCAATAAATAAGAATGGTGAATTGAAATGGAAATTTTCTTCAAATGGTAAAATTTATTCTTCACCAAGTATAGGAAATGATGGCACGATATACTTTGGTTCAGATGATAATTTCATATATGCTTTAAATAATGATGGAACCTTAAAATGGAAAATAGAAACATTGGATGATGTACGATCAACACCTGCAATAGGAAAAGATAATACTATATATACAGGGTCTTTAGATGGTTTTGTTTATGCAATTAATATAGATGGTACATTAAAATGGAAGTATCAATCAAAATATATGATATATTCATCTCCGGCAATCAGCTCTAGTGGTATAATTTACATTAGCTCTTGTTCAAAACGTTTTAGTTCTGATGTTGATAGTACAACTACAAAAGCTTTAAGTGATTTATTCGCACTCTATCCTAATGGGAAGTTAAAATGGCAATTAAACAAGGAAGAACAAATTTGTTCTTCTCCTGTCATTGGCTCTGATGGTACATTGTATATAGGTATAAAAAATTCTTTGCATGCTTTCAAGTTAAATAATAAAACAGCTATTGAAGGAGATGTTACTGATATTTTATCTAATGGTTTACTATCAGGTGTTACAATAACAATTAGAGGAAAAAAGACAGAGCAATTTTTAATAAACGATTATTTTTATTATATTTTAGATTCAGGTTTCTATGATATAAAATTCAGTAAAAATAATTATCAAGCAAGAATTATTGAAAATATTTATTTAGAAAATGGAAGTGCATATAATTTCAATATAAAACTACCTGGTCCAGATTTTATTAATGGTGATATTAATTTAAATGGAAGAATAGACATAGATGATATTATACAACATCTCCAAATTTTAGCCGGGCTTAATCCTGAAAATGTATATTTACACCTTGATTTTTCTAGCAATAGCCAGATTGACTTAAAAGATATAATAGGTTTGTTTTATTATCTTTCTAATGATTAACTTCAAATTTTGCTTCGTCGAAAATGAATTAATATAAAGAAGAATGCTTAGAGGCAGTACCTAGGCAGTACCTCAAGAGCGAAGCCATGCAAGCCTTGCAAATGATTTAACTTTATAGACATTCATTTATGAGTCAGTAGCAGTAGATCCACGTAATCGTTTAAAAATCAGACAGATACTTAAGTACGCAAAGACTAAAGGCTGAGCCGACAAGTATTTATCTAATTTTTACTTTTTACTTATCAATCCAAGTGTGAAATTCAAATACATCAATACTTTCTGTACAAATCAAATAGTTTATTTTTTATTAACCAAGCAATCCAGCGGACTTATCGCCGCTGATTTTGTCGTTATCTTCGTAAACTTGGGGCGTAGAGTCAGTAACAAATCTTATTTAGTGCTTTTAATTATGTTTTACATTATTTTCTACATGCGTTTGATTTAATGAATTTCCACGAACCCGGTTTTATTTTTGAAGTTCATCAAAGTGATTTGGGGACAGCGGCTGAGCAGCCACGCATTCGATTTTAGATATGATTTTCACCCAAGATCGTGGCTGATCGCTGAGCAACAAGCAATCGGTTAAATTTCTGATAAAGATCCAAGAGCGCTGAGTTAAAACGATGAAGACTCGCAACAAAACATAAATTCGCAACATAAA
>Ga0272440_1001130_pt1 | contig 22181 bp, 16 predicted proteins | sample SSMMMBAug17_FD_192440 | JGI IMG/M metagenome (GOLD analysis project Ga0272440, IMG submission 192440) | Marine sediment archaeal communities from Little Sippewissett salt marsh, Falmouth, MA, United States - SSM-MMB-Aug17 | ecosystem: Environmental > Aquatic > Marine > Wetlands > Sediment ...
GGTCAGCATGGAATTGCAATGATAAATGGAGATTTTGAAGGAAATTGTGCTGGAAGTCAAACTAATGGTGACCGCTTATGTGGCTGGTCAATATTAGCTGGAGGTGTTTCGGCTGAAAGCTATTGCGCAGCAGATGATTTGCAATGTATGTGTAAACGGGCAAACACAAGCTATCTTAATATTGATCCCAGTTGTGATACTGAAGAACTCTATGCTAATCAATTTTTTGCAAGACTATATGGAGCAGGAACAATTTTCAGATCTGGCGAATTTTTATTAGAAGGCGATAGCCTTGAGTTTAAAGCTCAAGTGAACGGTTCAGGAGATAAGTTATTAAGAGTATGCAGAGCAGGAACTAATTGTACTTCAGGAAATCCAGATGAAGAATTAATCGTTCAAACTTGCACAGATAAATCTTTTTGGAATGCATATGTCATTGATATTTCGGATCATCCTGGTAAACGTGTTTATATTGAATTGAAAACCGTAGGCAGTGGTAATATGGAGTTTTGGGTGGATGATTTTCGATTAGCTCATAGCAGTGATCATGTTATTGTTACAACCGCAGTGTCCAAGGATACCTGGGTTGCAACACCAGGAAGCCATGAAATATCTGTTAAAGCTGATGTAACTAATGTCATCCCAGAGCTGGCAATGAAAGATTATGACCCTGTTGATGATACAAGCAGTACTAACAATGTTAAAAAAGTAGTTGTTAATCCTGTTGGGAATGCCGACTATATGGTCTCTTTATCAATGGACACACCTGAACAAGTTGAAGGTCGTGATGTACAGGTTACTGCAAATATTCAGAATATTTCAACCAGTGGTACTACATTGGAAACAGATATTTATTGGTACACTTGTATTGAAACTAATAATCCTGAATGTGGAGCTGTAGACTGGAAATCAACATGGGGAAATCCAGTGAAAAAGTTTAAAATTCCTGCACTAGCTGCAGGAGAATCGTATACATCTGTTTTCACATTTACTGGTGAATATGGAACAACTCATGTTCGTGCTGAGGCTAACCCAGAAAAAGTTGTTGTTGAGCAAGTATATAACAACAATAGTTCTGCCGTTGAAACTATAAATATCATTCCTCCAGAATTAAGTGTTAAATCTGTGTGGTGGATTCCAGAACAACCTAAAGATGGTGAAGATGTAACTTTTTATGCAGCTATTGAAAATGAGTCTTCAGGTGGAACTGTTACTGATTTTGAAGTTAATTTTTCAGTAATTGATTTAAATGACGCGACTCAAGTTGATGATTTAGGAGCTACAAAAATAAAAGACGATGTTATTATGGCAAATCGAAAAGTTATTTTTGAAGAAGGTGCTTTTGCAACAGGAGTTAATGAAAAAGATACTTTACCAGGATGGACCATTGTATCAGGTAGCGTATCTGTTGTTAATAGATGTTTTATGGGAGGGACTAAATGTGATGCTGAACTGACTAATAGATATTATACCTATTTATATGGCACAAATACAGTTCTTCAATCTCCGTATTTTTATCTTGATAACCATCTTGAATTTTCTGGATATACAGATGGATCAGGAACAAAAAAAGTTCGTATAAAAGAGATGGTGTACAGTGAACCAAGATATGATGATCCCATTTTAATTGAAAAAGAATATACAGAAAAACAAACATGGAGATCAAATATTATAAATGTTCCTGCAAAGCATACAGGAAAAAAGGTCTATCTTGAGTTATTAACTGAGGGAGCAGCAAATGCATCCTTTGTAGTAGATGATTTTCGTATGATTCGAGTTGTAGGGCGTGATGTATTAGTTACAATTCCAACATCAAAAAGTGTTTGGACAGCTAAACCAGGATCATATGCAATATCTGTCGCTGTAGATATGGATGGAGCCAGTGTAAAAGGATTGCAACAAGATGTTGTAGATATAGAAGGTAAACCAGTTCAAAAAGCAGATTATACTCTAACTCAACCCATGTTCGATTTGTCAAAACAGATTCAGGGAGATGATATTCAAGCTACAACCTTTATTACAAATAATGGAGCATCTACATTAGTCAGTTCAGAACTTCAATGGACCATTGCTGGCAAAACCACAAAAGAAAGTATTGATGGCCTTCCCAGTGGTGAAACATATACTTCTACAATTACATTTACTGCTGAATATGGTGAAACTGAAGTTTTAGTCAAATGTGATGCAAATGATACTATTATTGAAGCAAATGAAAATAATAATGAAAATATTAATAGTGTTATTATTGATAAACCTGTTTTGGATATAGGACAGGTATGGTGGTCTCCTGCAATTCCAAAGGACGGTGAGGAAGTTACCTTTTATGCTCGTGTTGATAATGTTGGGCGTGGTGGTACCAGTGAAGATTTTGAATTACGCTTTTTGATTAGAAAGGGTGAAACTGGTTCAACAACAGAAGTTTCAAAAGAAAAAGTCTCAGCTGATATTCCATTTGCATATCGACTACCTGCATTCGGACTTCAAGGTAACTCCGATTTTAGTGGTAAAGGATCTCCAAGTGATAAAGATAAACTCTATACCTGGCAAATTATTTCTGGCAATGTTTTTCTTGAAAGTCGATGTACTTCAATAGACACTCTTTGCAAAGAAAAAATTATTGCAATGCCCGATGGCTCAACACTGAATGGAAATGAATACTATGTCCGCCTGTATGGAACAAATACAGTTTTTAGATCTCCAAAATTTACATTGAGTGGGGCTGGTTCAATCCAATTTAAAGCCAATGCATCCGGTTCAGGGAATAAAACTGTTCAAATCTGCAAATTTGATAATGATAAAGTGCTGAAAGAGATATCTATTACGGGAAAGTCCTGGACAGCTCAAGTTATGGATGTTTCTGATATAGACTTTTCAGTTGGAGATGTCTATCTTCAAGCTAAAACAGAAGGCTCTGCTAATTCTACATTGATGTTAGATGATTTTAGAATGGCTGAAAGTCCAGTCGAAGTCTATCCGGTTATGGTTTCAAATGTTTCAGCATCAAAAACATGGATCGCACAATCCTCTAATACTGTTCCTTATTACATTAGTGTTGAAGTAACAGACAATACAGATGCTACAGTATCAAGTAGCCTGATACAGATTCCATCAGCAGGAATGGCAGATTATAAAATGCTAAGAATAAGTCATACTCCTCAGGAACAGGTTAAAGGCAGAAACGTTACTTTTACAGCTGTTCTTGAAAATTCAGATCTTGCTGTAGACACTTTAGTTGAATCAGAACTTACCTGGTTTACATGCTATCAAAACCAAATGAATTGTGGAGATGAAGATAACTGGGAAAATATTTGGAAAAAAGAACAAACTGATACCATTCCTGGTTTGACTGCTGGTCAGCAATATACAGTTACTTTTCAATTGCTGACTGAATATGATGATAATCTTGTGCGCGCTGTATGCGATTCTGGTCAAGTCATTGTAGAGTCCGATGAAACAAACAATATGCTTTCTGACATGATAACCGTTGATTTGCCTGATTTAAGAGTTGGAGAAATTTTTTGGTCTCCAGCAGCACCAGCTGATGGGCAAAATATGATTTTTTATGCTCAGATTGATAATATAGGAGATGGTGGAATTACAGATGATATAGAAGTTACTTTTACTATAAATGATGCTAACGGACTCGCAACAAGCATTGATGCAGATAAACTCAGCGATGAAGTTATATTTGCTAACAGAGCATTACTTTTTGATAACTCTGATTTTGATTTCTTTAAAGACAATGGAAGCCTTTATAATTGGTTGCCAGTAGGAAGCGTATTTGTTGAAAGCAGAGCTGAGGATATTGAATATGGAGGAAAAATTGATAATAATATTGTTAAAGATACATATTATGCAAGGATATATGGTGAAGGTTCTAAACTCTATTCCCCATATATAAAATTAGATGGACATAGCATTATTTTTAAAGGACAGACTTCTGGATCAGGTATAAAAGAAGTTATAGTAAGAAAACAGTTGTTTTTAAACGGTCAACCTAAAGCTCCCTCTATTACTGATCCAATTTTAACAAGGCAGGAATTTTCTGAAAAAAGTCCATGGCGAACCTTAATAATAGATATCTCTTTATATAATAATGAGGATGCATACCTTGAAATTAAAACATCTGGTGCTACAAACAGTGAATTTTTAGTTGATGATTTTCGCATGACTCGACGTATATCCAACCAAAATTACGTTGTTGCTGGTGTTGTAACTGCCAAAAATGCATGGACAGCAATTCCTGGTAATCATTCTGTCAGTGTTGAAGTTGATAGCAAGCAAACTATTCCAGAAATGGATGAAAGAAACAATATAACGATTAAACAATTCACACTTGATAATCAAGTTGACTATGTTGTTTCTTCAATGACTTATCATCCCATAGAACAGGTTCAGGGGCGTATTATACCTTTTACTGCTTTAATTGAAAATACCAGTGCAATTAATTCAACTCTTCTCGAATCTGAACTTCAATGGTATGTTTGTCAGGGAGACCTTGACTATTGCGATGTTCGAAAAAAATGGGTGAGTCAAGCCAAAGAAAAAGTTACTGGCCTGGCTGCAGGTCAGGTTTATACCTCTACATTTGATATGGAAGTTACATTTGACAGTAATGAACCAACAGATCCAGAATCTTACATAATGTCTGTAAAGGTTGAATGTGATGTTAATAATACTATTGTTGAAGGGAATGCAGGAGGTACTGCTGAAGAAAATAATGTTCAGACAGCTCTCATCCAGATACAACATCCAGATTTAGCAGTTGGAAATGTCTGGTGGCTTCCAGAGAATCCATCCTATGGAGAGGAAGTTATGTTCTATGCCCGCATTGATAATTTAGGTCCTGGTGGTACCATTGAACCTTTTGAAGTTAATTTTTATATTGATGACCATGATTCAAATAATAGAGTTGATTTAGGCTCTGTAAAGATGGATACCGAAGTTCCTTTTGCTCAGAGAAAACTTATGACAGACAAAGGTTTTAATGGTAGCTTTGAGAAGGGACTTGATAACTGGACTATTGTGACTGGTAGCGTTTTTCTGGAATCAAGATGTTCTGAAGAAGATCCCGTATGTGAAAGAGATATTAATGGAGAACCAATGTCTGGAGATTTGTATTATGCAAGATTGTATGGTGAGAATTCAATATTAAAATCTGCTACTTTTAATATTGATGGCAATAGTTTGCTATTCAGAGCCCAGGCTACAGGTTCCGGGACCAAAAAATTGATGATTTGTGACCATAATACAGATACTATACTTATTGAAAGAGAATACACTGAGAAAGAACCCTGGCGAGCTTATGTTATAGATATCCGAAACGATGACAAGGGTAATATCCTACCACGTGGAAAAGAGGTCTATATTAAACTTATTGCTAGTGGTGCTTCAAATGCAACTTTTATGGTTGATGAATTCCGAATGGGTGGTGATCAAAACAGTAAAACTTTTGTTGGCTATGTAGCTGCAAAGGGCCCATGGATAGCCACTCCTGATGTTGAAAAAGGTTTACCTCACAGTATAACTGTTAAAGTAGATACTAAGGATTCTATTAAAGAAACAAATGAATCTAATCAAAGTATGACTATTGATGTACAATCAGAGTATTATCAATTTCCATCTATTGGCAGACCTGACTATGTTATTGATATTGAAAGTCATACTCCCCAGGAACAGTTTCAGGGACGAAATATTGTATATACAGCATTTGTTAGAAATATTGGCTTTACTACATATGTTGATTCTGAATTAAAATGGTATACTTGCCAGGGAGATGCAAAAAAATGTACAACAGCAGAGGAATATGCAGCTCAAGGTTTCTGGAAAGTCCAGCAAACAGATAAAATTGCAGGAGGTATACAACAGGGCGGTCAATATACAGTTGTCTATAATTTACCTGCTGAATATTACAAAAGTACTCTTGCAGTAGGTGAATCAGATGAATATACAATTTGGTTACGCCTGGTTGCAGACGAGGCCGATGTACTTTTGGAAGAAAATAATGATAACAATGTTGCTTCAACTCAAATAACTATAGGACATCCTGATTTAGTTATTTCAGATATATGGTGGATACCTGAAAAGCCAGTTGATGGTGAAGAAGTTACATTTTATGCTCAAATAGATAATCAGGGAAAAGGCGGTACTCTTCAGGATTTTGAAGTGAGTTTTTTGGTAGATAAAGACAAAGATACAGAAGAAGATCTTGGAACATCCAAAATACAGGACGATATTTTATTTGGAAACAGGCTTCCATTATTTGGAAATATTGAAGGTGGTGATTTCTTCAGTAACAGCAGTTTTGAAAGTGAACCAAACCATTTATCAGGATGGCAATATGATGGTGATGTTGTGGTAAGGGATAGACAACTTCCTGATGAATTAACAAGCGAGTTTTATGCTATCATGACCGGTCCAAATGCAGAACTAAAGTCACCAGATTTTGTTATAACACAAGCTAACCTTGTTTTTTATGCAGCGTCTTCTGGTTATGGAAAAAAGGAACTATTTATTTGCAAGGCCAATACAGCCTGTAATGAAAATACTGGAGATATGCTTATTCATAAAAATTATGAAGATCCCAGGAGAGGACGTATATATACTATAGATGTATCAGATTATGTTGGAGAACCTGTATACATTAAGATTGCTGTTGGTGTAAAAGGGACTGACAATGCAAATATGTTTGCAATTGATGATTTTCATTTGACAAATAATATAGGTGGCTTTGAAAGTTATCCTATCCTGGCAAATTCAAAATCATGGCCTATAACTTATTGGAAAAGATACTCAGGGGACGTATACCTTGAAAGTCATTCCTTGGATGCAGAGAGACCAGAAGATCTTGATCGTGTAACCAATAAAAAATATATGATAGTTTCCGGCCCTGACGCCAGAGTCGTTTCTCCGATTTTCAAATTAAGCGGCAATTCAATAATTTTTAGAGGTCAAGTTACTGGCTCTGGAAATAAATATCTGACTATTAGGCAATATGTGCCAGGCTCTACTGCACCTTTATCAACAGATCCAATTTTATATCAGTCATTATATTCAGATAAATCACCATGGCGCGCATACATTATCGATATTTCAAAAATGAATGAGATTGAAGCTTATATTGAAATAACAACTGAAGGTACAGGCAATATGACATTTTTATTGGATGATTTCAGAATGAAAATTGCACGATCGTCATACGGAACTACGACTGTAGCAACAGCTGTTAACTCTAAACCATGGTTAGCTCGTCCTTATTCTGAAATTACAGTATTGGTCGACTCTAAATATGCAATATTTGAAGCATCAAGGCAGATTAATTATCTTTATGTTAATTCAATCAAACGAGGTGTCAGGGGTAGCTATTATTATCCATTCATTTGGGAAGGTGAAGATAATAACAGTCTGACACGAAAAGTGTACCTCGCCAAAAAACATACTTACAGCATAGGGGACATTGATGGAAATGGTGTACTTGATTTAAAGGACGTTATTATTGCATCTAAGCTAACTTCGACCTTTTTTCATCCACTTAATGATGGCTTTGATATGGGAAAAGTTGATGTAAATGCAGATGAACGGATTGGGCTTGCTGAAATAATTTATTTGATGAGTAACATTGCTGAAAATGGTACGCTAATGAAATAATAAAAAGCCTTTAGTTATATTTTTTTTTATACTTTTAAAATTAATATTCGTATAAAGCTTGATAGATACTAAAAAATTTGGTATCTGAGCTTAACGTAAACACTCTGTTTTTAAGAAATATCTTCAGGGGAATGCTATGGATATCGCAACGATTATTGGTATGGTTTCAGCTTTTGGCCTTGTTCTTTCAGCAATCATGATGGGAGGCCCATTATCTATTTTTATTAATATTCCATCAATTTTGATTGTTGTTTGCGGGACATTTGGCGTCATTATGGTCAATTATCCCTTAAAAGAGGTTATCAGCTTAATTTCTGTTGCTCAAAAGGTAATTTTCGCGACAGGCGCTTCCGCTCAGGAGGTGATTAAACAATTCATTGAATTTGCAACTAAGGCTCGACGGGAAGGTATTCTTTCTCTGGAAGGAGATGTTGAATCTGTAACGAATGAGTTTTTAAAAAAAGGTGTCGGACTTGCCATTGACGGTCTGGAACCTGAAGCGATTAGAGAAATTTTGGAATCAGAATTATCATCACTTGAGACCAGGCATAAAAATGGAGCAGACATGTTTGTCGCTATGGGAACATTTGCTCCTGCTATGGGGATGATTGGAACATTAATAGGTCTTGTTCAGATGCTCCAAAATATGGATGATCCAAGTTCTATCGGACCTGCTATGGCAGTTGCACTTTTAACAACCTTTTACGGATCGGTAATGGCAAATATGATTTGTCTACCTTTTGCAGGTAAATTAAAAACTTATAGTGCAAAAGAGGCAACCGTTGTAGAGATAGTTATTGAAGGTGTTATTGGTCTGGCAAATGGTGAAAATCCAAGAATTGTTGAACAAAAATTATCTGTATTTTTACCTCCAGCAGAGCGACAATCATTTATTGAGTAATTAAACTCTTTGTTGAGTATTTTTATTTTGTTTAAAGGGTTTCAGAAATGGCCAAAAAGAAAAAAGTTCAGGACGATGGAGACAACGCTGGTGTTTTAAGAGGATTACTGGTTTCTTTATTTATTTTGCTCCTGGCTTTTTTTATTGTATTGAACACTTTGGCTGATGAAGATGAAAAAAGAGCCAAAGCAGTTATGGGATCTGTTAAAGGAGCTTTTAGCTCAATTTCTGGAGGTGGATCATTAATTAGCACAAGTAATAGCAATCCAAGCTTTTTATTAGATCCCATGACAACAGATACTAGTTTGAGAACCCACAAAATTGTTGGTTTGGACCAGAATGCTTCTGGGAAAGTTATGATTCGTGTAACTTCTGAAGGCGTTATCATTAGTATGCTATATGATTTGCTTTTTGTTGAAGGTACATACGAAATTAAGCCATCAACGATTCCTTTTTTGAAAAAGGTTTGCGAGGTTATAAAACAGGATGACCATCTTATACGCATTACAGGTCATACAGATAGTCGACCGCCTGAAGAAAAAGCAGTCGGTTCAAATTGGGAATTATCTTCACTTAAGGCATTAAAACTCTTTCAATTTTTTATTGAAACTGGTAAGTTAGATCCCTTGCGTGTAACTGCTTATGGTCGCGCAGAACATGATCCAATTGCCAGTAATGAAACTCGCAGAACAAGATCTATGAATAGGCGAATCGATGTTACAGTGGATTTAAGCTTGAGAGATAAAATAAAAGAACTATACGAAAAAGAACCTTCATCATTTTTTATGTTTCAACGGTTTTATTTCGATATATTTGGCGGTTAGCGAAGAGGAATCAAAATGGCTAAAAAAAAGGCTGCAGAAGATAGTTCTGATCCGACAGCATGGATGGTAACATTTGGCGACTTGCTAATGTTACTATTGACTTTTTTCGTTATGCTGCTAACTATGCGTTCTTTAGATACAGCAGCGATTAAAGCTATTTTTACCCCTATTGGTAAAGGTGGAGGAATTGGCGCTCTCCTTTTTCCTGAATCAAAACAGACTTCTGGAATTCTGGAGTCAACAGGTGCTCAAGATGCTATGCTTATTGTAAGCTATGCAATGCTAAAAGAAGTTATGAAAACCGGTGAAACAGCTGATGTAAATGATGAATGGGGTTCTGTTGAAAGTAATTATGAATTGTATGAAAATCAGGAAGGTTATGTTATTAGTTTAAAGGCAGATGTTCTTTTTGAATCAGGACAGGCTGATATAAAGCCGCAAATGTATCCAACTTTAGATCGTGTTGCATATATATTGAATTCAGTTACAAATGATATTATGATAACAGGTCATACAGATAAAATTACACCTGGTCGCAGTCGTTTTTCAAGTAATTGGGAACTTTCACTTTTTAGAGCACTAAGTGTTCATGGTTATTTTATAAATGTAAAAGAAATGGATCCAAAGCGCTTTTCCACAGGAGGTGCAGGTTCTGTAAAACCAATTACGTCAGGTGAAACTTTTTTTGAAAGAAAAAAAAATAGGCGTGTCGAAATTATTTTGAAAAGACAAAAATAAAACAGTACATAGAATAAAAAAATTTAATTAATAATAATCGTATCTTAGGAAGGAACGAAAGATGGCAGAAGAAGAAACAGAAGAAACGACTGAGACTGAAGAAGAATCTGGCAAGTCATCATCATCGAATTCATTGCTGATTATTATCATTGGTGTATTAGCATTATTGCTTTTACTTTCAATTGGAGTTATCGTATGGAAAGTTATTTTAGCAGACGAGAAACCCCAATTAAGTAAAGAAGAGAGAGAAATTCAAGATGTAAAAAAATCTGAATCAAAAATGGAAATCGTTGATGAACAAAAAGAGTTCTTTTTTTCAATGGCACCTTTTGTTGTTAATTTATCTGATCAAGAATCAAAACATTATCTCAAAGTTAATATTGAGCTAGGAGTCAGAAGAAAAGAAATTTTAGATGAAATTGAACAAAGAAATCCGCAGGTTAGAGATATCATACTATTTGTTCTTATGAATAAACGATTTGAAGAAATCAATTCTCTTGCTGGTAAAAAACAGCTAAAGCATGAATTGATCAGTCGTATCAGTAATGTACTAAAAACCGGAACAATACAAACGATTTATCTGACAGATTTTATCGTTCAGTAAATAATTTATAATTTTTAAAATAAAGAGGGAAAAATGGACATAGATGAAACAATTGAAGATGAAGAGATAGAAGAAGAAGATCAAGAGCTTGAAGAGGAAGCTCTTTCAGGTGATGATGAGTGGTCAAGAGGACTTGATTTTATTTTAGATATCCCTCTGGAAGTAGTTGTTGAACTGGGCAGAAGCAAAATTGTAATAAGTGAATTATTGCAAATGGCGAAAGGCTCAATTGTTGAGCTATCCAAGCTTGCTGGAGAACCGATGGATATCTATGTTAACGGAAAATTGTTTGCACGTGGGGAAGTTGTTGTGGTAAATGAAAAATTTGGTGTTCGATTGACTGATATTGTAAATCCAATTGATTCATTGCCTGATGTTACTCAATAATGGATCTATGGTATACGGCCATCAAAACATTTGCCATGTTATGCCTTGTCTTAGGCGTTTTGATAGCCTTTTTATACGCATTGAAACGTTTAACTCAAAAAGGTGCGGTAAACCAGGGGCAAATTAAGTTAATATCAGCATTTAGCTTAGGTCAAAGAAAACAAGTTATGCTTCTTGATGTTATGCAGGAAAGAATGCTTTTAGGAGTTACTGCGGATAGTATCAACTGTCTGGCACGTTACCCGCAAGAAAAAGTAGAGAAACAACTGGAAACTGATATGCCACAAAAAAATTTGCAGCAAAAATATCGTTCAGAAAATGAACTTTTTTCAGAATATGAGAATAAAAGTGACACAAAACAAACCGATAGCGAAATAAAAAATGTATCACAGGTGCAATCCAGAAAATGAAAATCATCGGGAAATACGGATGGCTGCTGCTAATAATTATTAGCCTTTTGAGCTTCTCCAATGTTTATGCGGCAAATACAATTCCTATCCCATCAATACAAATTGGTGTTACACAAGCTGATAATCCAGAGCAAGTGTCTGTTTTACTACAGATAATAGCTCTTCTTACAATAATATCACTAGCACCAAGTTTATTAATTCTGTTGACTTCTTTTGTTAGAGTCGCAGCTTCTTTATCTTTTTTAAGACAGGCAATGGGTACGCAATCCATGCCACCAAATCAAATTGTAATTGGACTTTCCTTGTTTTTGACTTTTTATATAATGATGCCAGTATGGGAAAAAGTAAACCAAAGTGCAATTCAACCTTATTTAAGAGAAGATATCACAACAGAAAAAGCAATTGAAAAAGCTCTGGATCCTATTCGTGAATTCATGTTCAGTCAGACAAGAAAAAAAGAACTGGGAGTTTTTTTAAAATTGTCAAAACAAAATAAACCTTATAATAAAGACGATGTCCCAACACTTGTTCTAATTCCTGCATTTGTTATTAGTGAATTAAAGACAGCATTTATTATAGGTTTTTTTATATATGTGCCATTTTTAGTTATAGATATGGTTGTAGCCAGCGTTTTATTATCAATGGGTATGATGATGTTACCACCAGTTATGGTTTCATTGCCTTTCAAGCTAATGTTGTTTGTTTTAGTTGATGGCTGGAACTTGATTGCTGTCTCTTTGGTGGACAGCTTTGTAACACATTAAAGGTGAGGATATGACACCTGAATTTGTAATAAGTTTTGCACAGGAAGCTGTAAAAATGGTTATTCTTATTGCTTCACCGATGTTAGGGCTTGGACTGATTGTAGGTATTATGGTTAGCATCTTTCAGGCTGCAACGCAGATTCAGGAAATGACTCTTACTTTTATTCCAAAAATTTTAGCTGTATTTCTTGGGTTAATGCTTTTTGCACCCTGGATGCTTGAAAAACTGGTTTCATTTACGCGCTATTGTATTTCACAAATTCCAATGTTCATTCATTAAGGAAAAGTCTAATGGAGATACTCGGCCTTAGCGTGGACATGTTTAAATCATTTGTGTTAGTCCTGCTTCGAGTTAGCGTTATTTTATTTATGTTACCAATTTTTGGTGCAAACCGGTTGGCAAATATAATTAAATTCGGAATTGCTTTTTCTGTCAGTATCGCAATTTTACCAGTTGTAGCACCTGACCCAGCTTTTTTTCCAGAAACAGCCTGGCAGTTTTCTTTTATTGTTCTTTGTGAATTTATTGTAGGTCTTATATTGGGGATGGTTGTTAATATCTTTTTTATGGGAATACAAATGGCTGGTCAAATGGCAGGACTGCAAATGGGATTTGCCATTGCAACTATTTTTGATCCAAACTCTGGAATACAATCTTCTATGGTATCTCAATTGGGCTACTGGGTTGCTTTGATTGTTTTTCTTACATTAGATGGGCACCATTTATTTATAATTTCTATTAAAAATAGCTTTGATATTATTCAGTTTGGTAGACTTTCTTTACAACAGGACTTGTTTAATCCCATATTGCAAATTGCCGCACAACTATTTGTATTAGCTATAAAAATTGGTGCCCCAACAATAGCAGCTTTGATGTTTGTTGATGTTGGATTTGCACTTACTGCAAAAGTTGCTCCTCAAATGAATGTTTTAATTGTTGCTTTACCATTAAAAATTGCAGTAGGATTAATATTTTTTGGAATATCTTTACAATTGGTGTTGATATACATGAAAAGTTATCTTAAAACATTTATTCCAATGATGAATAATTTGATGAAAATGATGGTTTAGTAGGAAAAAATGGCAGCAGAAACAGAAACAGGTGAAGAGAAAACCGAGGAACCTACTGGTAAGAGACGTGATCAAGCTAGAGATGAAGGCCAGGTTGCTAAAAGTGTTGAAGTAGGATCTGTAGCTGTATTATTGTCAGGTCTCACAGCTCTCTATTTATTTGGAAACTTTGTTTATTCACGTTTGGAATATTTTATTCATGATTCTTTTGGAATATGGGCTAATCCTAATTTTACAGATGCGGATTTTCTTAATTTCGCAAAAAGATATATAGAAGACTATATAATAACCCTATTACCGGTTGTTTTATTAATTATGTCTGTGACTTTTATTGTTCAGACTATTCAGGCTGGTGGAGTTAAAATAACATGGAAAGCGCTTCAACCTAAATTATCTTCTTTTAATCCAATATCTGGTTTGAAGCGTATTCTATTTTCACCGCAATCAGTGGTTGAACTTTTAAAATCAGTTGCAAAATTAGTAATTGTCGGCTGGATAGCTTATTCAATTATTCGAGATGAAATGAATTTTGTGATAAATCTCGGAGATATGGAAATCCGATCAATTTTTCTATATATTTTGTCCGTGATGTTTCGGATTTTTTTATCTGTTAGCCTGGTAATGATTTTTATTGCAGTGATAGATTATTCCTATCGTGTGTATGAACATGAAAAAAATCTCAAGATGACCAAGCAGGAGATTAAGGATGAAAATAAACAGTCAGAAGGTGATCCACAAGTTAAACAACGAATAAAAACCGTACAACGTGAAATGGCCATGCGTAGGATGATGGAAGAAGTTCCTAAGGCTGACGTTGTTGTTACTAATCCTGTTCATTTAGCTATTGCTTTGGGCTATGATAATTTGTCAATGAGTGCACCAAGGGTTCTAGCTAAAGGTGCCGGACTTGTTGCTGAAAATATAAAAAAGAGAGCTAAAGAACATGACATTCCCATTGTAGAAAATAAAGAGTTAGCCAGAAATTTATTTAGTCTGGTTGAAATTGGAAGTGAAATACCTACAACTTTGTACCAAGCTGTGGCAGAGGTTCTTGCCTATGTTTATCGACTTAAAGGAAAAGTTTAAAAGATAATCAGTGATATGTTAGAGACACTTAAAAAAAAGTATAATATTGATATAGAAAATATAACCATGATTGTTGGCATGATTGGGATTCTTGTCGTAATGATCATTCCTATGCCAACTTTTGTTATGGATATGTTGTTGTCCATAAGTATTACATTATCGGTTATTGTATTAATCACTTGTATGTATGTTTTAAAACCAACTGAATTTTTTATATTTCCATCTCTTTTACTTGTAATGACATTATTCAGATTATCTTTGAATGTTGCAACAACTCGTTTGATACTTCTTTATGCTGATGCTGGTCAGGTTATCACCGCTTTTGGTGATTTTGTAGTTGGTGGAAACTATGTTGTTGGGTTGATTATTTTTATTATCTTAGTTGCTATTAACTTTATTGTTATTACTAAAGGAGCAACACGTATTGCTGAAGTTGCTGCTCGTTTTACATTAGATGGTATGCCTGGTAGGCAAATGGCTATTGATGCTGATTTGAATGCTGGGTTGATAGATGAGCCTACAGCAAGAAGAAGAAGGGAAGAAATTACTAAAGAGTCGGAATTCCATGGTGCTATGGATGGTGCCAGTAAATTTGTTCGAGGAGATGCGATTGCTGGAATAGTTATTACATTTATTAATATTATTGGTGGTTTTATAATTGGAGTTTTTCAACAAGATATGACTGCGGGAACAGCCGCTGCAACTTATACTATTTTAACCGTTGGGGACGGCCTTGTTTCTCAAATTCCCTCTTTGATAATTGCAACTGCAACAGGTCTATTAGTTAGTCGTGCTGGTTCAGATGATAGCATGGGAATTGAGTTTAAGAAGCAATTGTTTACAAACACTCAAGCCGTTTATATGGGAGCTGGTGTTATTTTTGCTTTTGGCCTTATTCCAGGCTTACCACACGTTCCCTTTATGTCGTTGGGACTTTTGCTTGGTGGATGTGTATATTTACTTACTCGTGAACCTCCAGAAAAAGAAGAAGAAAAAGCTGAAGAAATTGCTGCAGAGGAAGCTGCCCAAAGAGAAGCTGCAATTGCTGATGATGGTCCAGAAGCTGTTGAACATTTATTGTCTGTCGATCCAATGGAACTTGAAGTGGGATATGGTATTATTCCACTTGTTGATAAAGGTCAGGATGGTGAATTACTAGATCGTATACGTTCTATTAGGAGGCAGTTTGCTATTGAAATGGGAATGGTTGTCCCACCAATTCATATTCGTGATAATTTAAAATTGAAACCTAGTGAATACAGAGTTAATATAAAAAATTCTGAAGTTGGGCGCTATGAATTAATGATGAATCATTTACTGGCAATGGATCCTGGAGATATTTCAAATAAACTTGAAGGTATTGAAACAAAGGAACCTGCTTTTGATCTACCTGCTATATGGATACCATCCAATCAACGAGAAGAGGCTAAATTTGCTGGCTATACTGTTGTTGATAACGCTTCAGTAATGGCTACTCATATTACCAGTATTATAAGGATGCATGCTGACGAACTTCTTGGACGTCAGGATGTTCAACACCTATTAGACAATCTGGGAAAAACATTTCCAAAAGTTATTGAGGATTTAGATCCAAAAATTTTACCCCTCGGCATTATTCAAAAGGTCTTACAGAATTTAGTTAAAGAAGGGGTTTCAATTCGTAACCTAATAACTATTGTGGAAACATTAATAGATTACTCAGGGATGACAAGAGATCCCGAACTTTTAAGTGAATATTGCAGACAAAAGATGGCCAGATCAATAGTTACACCTCATTTGTCTGAAGATGGTACATTACCTGTTGTTACACTCGCTCAGGATGTTGAAGAAATATTAGTTAATAGTATACAACATACAGAGCACGGTTCATATCTTAGTGTAGACCCTACAGTCGCCAATGCTATTATGGAATCTGTTGGTCGAGAAACAGAAAATGTTATGGCTATGGGATTCCAACCGATTATACTATGTTCACCGGCCTTACGCAGACATTTTAGAAAAATGGTTGAACAATTCGCACCATCACTTATGGTTTTTTCACAAGCTGAATTGTTAAATAATATGCGTTTTAAGTCTTTGGGAAAGGTGCGCTTAAAGTATGAAGGTTAAAAAATTTCAGGGAAGCACAATAGCTGATGCCATGAGACTGGTAGGCAAAGAAATGGGGCCTGAAGCTTTGATTCTCTCTACTGAAAAAAAGCATCGCTTAAATGATGAAAATGGTTATCAAGAATACTTTGAAATTACAGCTATGCCCGGTCCAGATCAGGAAAATGACCTTATGGAAACATCTGAAGACAATGAACTGTCAGAAGATGCAATCAAAACGCTTAGGTCAGAACTGATGAGTATTAAAGAAATGATGTTTATTCTTGATAGGTCAAGAATGTTGACCGATTCATTTCGTTTAGTACCTGGAGCAATTAATATTTTTGGCCGATTGATTAGAAGTGGAATCAATGAACTTAATGCAAGACGTTTTTTGGAAAACTCTGGAATTTTTAATGATGAGGTTATTTTATCACCAAAAGATGTTCGTAAGCAGGTTTTAAAAGAGATCTTAAAGGAAATTGAAGTTTGTGATCCATTTGATACAGATCAGCAAGTTATTGCTGCCTTTATTGGATCAACAGGTGTTGGAAAAACAACAACTGTAGCAAAAATTGCAGCTAATGAGTTTTTGCTTAAAAAGAAACGTGTTGGTTTTATTTCTATTGACAATTATAGAATTGCAGCATTGGATCAATTAAAAACCTATGCGAGTATATTAGGTATTCCTTGTTTACCAGCTTTTAATCAAAAGGAATTAGCATTTGCATTAAAAAGAATGAGTGACAAAGATATTATATTAATTGATACAGCTGGTCAAAGTCATTATGATTTTGAGCGTATACAAGAAATGCAAGAACTAATAGGTACTCGTCCAATAACAAAGCATTTATTAATTAGTTCGGGCATAAATGAATCTGAAATAACTCGTGTTGCAAAAAATTTTAAAAAATTGAACTATAGTACATACATATTTACAAAAACAGATGAAACAAGACAACGTGGAGTTATAATTAATCAGCTGGTTGCTCAAAAAATGCCTATTTCATTTATTACAACAGGGCAAAGAGTACCTGAGGATATTATTACACCAACGAAGATGGATGTTCTTCGATTATTATTTTAGTTGTTCTATATATGTAACCGACTATGCAGGAGTTTGCATTGGACCAGGCAAGTGGTTTAAGAGATTTAATTAATAAGTATTCAAACGATGTTTGGGAGCTTAGAAAAGATGGAAGAACTTATTCAAAAAGTTCAAATCCACCAAAGGTTATCGCTGTAACTAGTGGTAAAGGAGGTGTTGGCAAGACCAATGTTGTTGGAAATCTTGCCATTGCTTTCAGTCGTTTGAAAAAAAATGTTATGATATTTGATGGAGATTTAGGGCTGGCAAATATAGATGTTTTGCTCGGTATTAGATCAAAATACCATATACAGCATGTTATTTCCGGGGAAAAGAATTTATCTGAAATAATTGAAACTGGTCCTGAAAACGTAAAAATAATTCCCGGAGGCTCAGGACTGCAAAAATTATCTAATTTATCTGAAGGTGAACGCTTATTATTATTAAATGAATTTGATTCCCTTGATAATACACAAGTAGATATTTTTTTAATTGACACTGGTGCTGGTATCAGTACCAATATCACATATTTGAATATGGCTGCTGAGGAAAGAATTGTTATTTCCACCCCAGAGCCAACATCAATTACTGATGCTTATGCGTTGATAAAAGTTATGCATCAACAGCATGGCACAAATGAGTTTAAATTGTTGGTGAACATGGCAAAAAACAGGCGAGAAGCTGAGGCCGTGTTTAACAATATTCACAACAATTTGTCCCGTTTTTTACAGGACATCCAATTAGATTACTTAGGTTATATCTATAGAGATGAACATATACAGAAATCTGTTCGCAAACAGATTCCTGTAGTTATCAGTTATCCAAAAAGCGCTTCTGGAAAGCAATTTCAAAAACTGGCACGGAAAATACTTGACTCTACAGCCCAGGAGACTAATGTTAAAACCTTAAGTTTCTTTTGGAAAAAGTTTATGTCGAATCTTCAATTATGAGTAATAAAAATAATAATAAAAATTATGGGAAGAAAAAAAAGGAACCTTTTTTTTCTGAAGAAGAACGGGAACAAATGGTTCGTGAGTACGCGCCATTGGTAAAATACATTGCTAACAGAATCTCTATGCGCATACCACCGAATGTTTCTTTGGATGACCTTATTAGTTGTGGTACAATGGGCCTCCTTGATGCTATTAGCAAGTTTGATCCGGAAAAAAATGTTAAATTTAAAACCTATGCAGAAGTCAGAATTAGGGGGTCCATTTTAGATGGTTTACGAAATCTTGATTGGATTCCTCGATCTGTTCGGAAAAAAATTCAGGATTTAGAAAAATGCATTCAGAAAGTTGAAAGAGCTTTGGGCAGACCAGCTGAAGACCGAGAAATTGCTGCTGAACTTCAAATTTCCACTGAGGAATTTTACACTCTTTTGAACCAGGCGCGTAGTGTAGATTTATTAAGTCTTGATGAAACCTTGAGAGATCAAGGTTTTTCTGAAACAAAAGAATCTTATGTAAATTTCATTCCATCAAATGTTACCCCTCAGGATGAAACTTTGGTTGCAGAAACTAAACAGGTTGTTGCTGAAGGTATAAAAAAATTATCTAAAAAGGAACAAAAAGTCATAGCTCTATATTACCATGAAGGACTAACTTTAAAAGAAATCGGAGCTGTTTTGGGGTTGACTGAATCTCGCATTTCACAAATTCATACACAATGTGTTATCAAGTTGCGGGTAAAATTAAAATCATATTTTGATTATTAATTCAAATAAAGAAATTATTTAATTTTTCAGTATATTTAAAAATTAATTAAATTTAAAATCGGAGATGATTCATAAAATGGCAGGCAATAAAACTCTAAATGGTGGCGAATCAGATCCTTATGTTGATATGGATCCATCATTTAACCAATCTATTGATGTTGTTGAGAAGGAAACTGCTAATAATCAGGTTTCCTTAAAAAAAATATTCGTTTTATTAATGATATTTTTAATTATTATTATCGGCGGTATTTCTGGAGTATATTATATTTTTTATGGAAATCCTACAGAAATAGTTGCAGATGGCTGGAATCCTTCTACTCAAATTTCAATTCCTAGTGAAGAACAAAAGGCAGAACCTGTTCCACAATCTACATCAGGTAATTCGGTTTCACTAACTCAAGTATCATTTGCTACTATCCCATATACATTATCATCACATTCTGCAACAGCATTAATAACATCAAAGGAATTATCAAAGACTGCTTTAGCTAAAGAATTACCAGTGACCGCTTTAGCTTCTAATCTATCCACTACAATTTCTGTTTCTATTCAAAAATTAACAATGAATACCTTAAGTAATCAAAATGCTATGACTATATCAAATATGTTCACGAGAACCACAGCGATAAATGATTTAGAACCTATCACACCAAATTTAAGAAAGTCACCAGTTGTGTACCGGTTTGCCATTGTCGATGAATCAAAAGATATAACTGAAGAGAAGAAAGATCAAGAGAAAGCTGTTGTAGATAGTGATGAGGATAAAGAAACTGAAGAAAAGTCTTCAATCGCAAAAACTTCAGCGCCGCTAACTGAGACAGAAAAAAAGGAAAAAGAAAAAACAATAGCTGAAACAATCCCTCTTGAAAAAAGAAGAAAGCCAATCATTTTTCGAGCTTCAATTCCTTTAATTTTGATGTATCCGGAATTAACTCTTAATTTTAATTCTTTTCTGGTTTTGTTACCTGAAAAACCATCAAATACTTTTGTAAACATAGACGTTTCTCTAAAAACTTCCAACGAAGCAGTGTTTAAAGAGATTCAGGATCGAAAAACTTTTGTAAGAGGTGCTATTTTTGGTATTCTTAAGCGGATGTTTGAATCTCTTCCATTGAATAAAATTAATAGTGAAACAATAAAGAAAAGAATAGCAAAAGATATCAACTACATTCTAGTCCATGGGACAGTTGATAAAGTTTATATTACAAATTATTTAAAAATATAATGTTATAAAACAATTAAAATAGTTTGGATAAGAAAATTAAATAATTATGATGAAATTCTTAATAATCGCCTTACTTATAGTGGATATCATTATTGTGCTTCTCTTTGTACTCTTTATGAGGCGCTTTCTAAGAAAAGAGGATTCCCAAGAAAGTATTGATAATATAAATGAGTTAATTCACCCTCTTATTACTGAAGCTAAGTCAGTTTCATATCGATTAGAAGGAATAATAAAAGAAAAGCAAGCAATTGTTGATGGTTTAACTGAAGCGTTGGATCAAAAGATTGCTCAATCATCAAGAATTATTGAAAAAAATGATGCTCATACTTCATTTGCACCTTCTTTTCCGCCAAAAACTTCAAAATCGTTAACATCTACAAGACTTTCAAGGCCATCTTCACCATCTAAACCATCTAAACCAATTAAACCTGCTAATCAATCGAAACAATTTAAACCTGGTAAAGTTAACAATTTTAAAGAATTTCAAGACAATGTAATTCTGTTGTCAAATCAAGGGCAATCTGCTGAAATGATAGCCTCTCAACTGAATGTAAATAAAAAAGAGGTTGATTTAGTATTATCTTTGAAAAAAAATATTGAACAAGTAAAAAACATTTCAGAGGACATGGAAAACAATGGTTCATTTCAGGAAATAGATTTTAAGGCATCAAATAAAAATAAAACAAAAACAACACCATTGATTAAGGATATTTTACAAAAAAAATCAAAAAAGACTTCTAAATTTCCATCTGGTCCACCTGCTCGTAAAAATTCAATTGCATTTAATAATTCCTCCAGTTCAGATACAATAAATGCTGATGAAGTTTTAAAATTATCTAAAAGAGGTGTTAAATCAGAAGCGATTGCCAAGAAAATGGGCGTATCTAAAGGAGAGGTTGATCTTGTTTTAGGGTTAAAGAAAAAATTTCAAAATATTGAAAGAAATTTTAATAATATTAACGCTTATAAATAATCAAAAGCATTATGATCCGAAGCTTGCAAGATTTAATTGTTCAACATAGCAGAACAATTAATTCATCAAATAAAGATACTACGAGTAAAGGTTTATCTCTTAAAAAAGGTGATATCATTTCTGGGAAAGTTTTGGATTATAACCGTTCAGGTCAATCAAAACTTTTAGTTAATGGTATTAAGTTATCTGCACAAACCTCAGTCCAACTTTCAAAAGGTCAAGTTGCTCAATTCCGAGTCGAACAAACTCAGCCAAATTATATATTCAAAGTTTTCACTGGTTCAGGAATGCAAAGTAGTGCATTACAATTGATGGGTTCTGCAATGCAGTCATCATCCCCTTTTCAAATTTTACAAAATTTGTTTCAAATGATCGAAAAGAACTCTGATCTATCAAAACAAAAAGGTTTAATGCAATTATCTCAAATGCTATCTCAGCTTGCAATTAAATCTGGAGACTCAATAACTCCTTATTATTTAATGGCTTTTATCCACAGGTCTGGTTTATTATGGGAAAATAAATTAAAATATTTGTTAAGTAATCAAAAGGATATTAAGCATGATAAATTTAAAAAACTCTTACAGCAGGATTTAAAGGGATTAGCTCTTCAAGCTCATAAGAACGTTCCTGATGAATATATGGATGTAAAATTAAATCTT
>Ga0272440_1001131_pt1 | contig 22179 bp, 19 predicted proteins | sample SSMMMBAug17_FD_192440 | JGI IMG/M metagenome (GOLD analysis project Ga0272440, IMG submission 192440) | Marine sediment archaeal communities from Little Sippewissett salt marsh, Falmouth, MA, United States - SSM-MMB-Aug17 | ecosystem: Environmental > Aquatic > Marine > Wetlands > Sediment ...
GGACCGTGTTCCAGTTCCAGTGTGGCTGATCATCCTCTCAGACCAGCTAACCATCGTAGCCTTGGTAAGCTTTTACCTTACCAACAAGCTAATGGTACGCAGGCTCATCCCTAAACAGAAGCTTAATATAGAGGCCCCTTTTAATTAATTATTACGAATAAAAATTAATAACATCAGGTTTTAGCATCGCTTTCGCAATGTTATTCCTAATTTAAGGATAGATTACCCACGCGTTACTCACCCGTTCGCCACTTTACTTTCTTCTGCAAGCAGAAGATTTCTCGTACGACTTGCATGTGTTAAGCACGCCGCCAGCGTTCATTCTGAGCCAGGATCAAACTCTCCAATTTATAAATTTTTTTTAAAAATTAAAGAATTGACTTAGGATATAAATCACTATTTAGTTTTCAAAGATCAAACACAAAAAACTCCCTGTGAACTTATATTTTTATTTTCTAAATTTAAGCCCATTACTTTTTTTTAGATATTTCTAAAAAACTTTGCGGGAATTTCATATTTTTTTTTGGTTTGTTTCGTTTTGATGAGTATATATATATACATTATATTAAAAAATGTCAATGAAAAAAATCCATTTTATTTAATTTTTATTTTGAAATATTTTTTCTTTCCTATTCTGAATAATATTGCATCTTTATCAATATCATTATTGCTTATTACATAATCAATCGAATCTATCCTTTTATTATTTATGTATATACCACCTTGTTTGATTAATCTCTTAGCTTCTCCTTTAGATTTACACATATTATAATCTTTAATAATATCAACTGCCTTTGTACCATCATTCAATTGTTGAATATCAATTGATATAAAAGGAGTATTGTCTTTATCAATTATTACTGAAGATCTTGGTATGTTACTTGATGGTATTATTTGATCTGAAATATTTTTTTTTCCAAAAAGGCTAATTGATGCATTGTAAGCATTTGTTGCCTCTTCAATTCCGTGTGCAATCTTAGTTGTTTCAAAAGCTAAAATTGCTTTTGCATTATTTAAATCTTTGCCTTTTAGATCATCGACAATAGAAATCTCTTCCTCTGGTAAAAGGGTAAATAATAACAAAAATTTTTTTACATCATTATCTTCAGTATTAACCCAATATTGGTAATAATCAAAAGGATTTGTTCGATTTGAATCGAGCCATATAGCACCATCTACTGTTTTTCCCATTTTGACACCATTAGAAGTTGTTATTAAAGGGAATGTTATTCCATATGCTGATTTGTTAATTTTCCTTCTTATTAATTCAATACCTGCTATAATATTTCCCCATTGATCGCTACCTCCCATTTGTATCAAACATGAATAATCTTTATATAATTGATAAAAGTCATATGCTTGTAATAGCATATAATTAAATTCAATAAAGTTAAGGCCTTCTTCTGTTTCTAATCTTGATTTATATGATTCCGCTTTTATCATCCTATTAACACTAAAATGTTTTCCAATATCTCTTAAAAAACTTATATAATTAACACCGGATAACCAATTATAATTATTAACAACATCCCCCTTATTGTCCTCAAAACAAAGAAAATTAGATAATTGTTTTTTTAAATTTAGAGCGTTTTCTTCAATATCTTTAACAGATAACATCTTTCTCATTTCAGTTTTGCCGCTAGGATCTCCAATTAAAGCAGTACCACCACCTAAAAGCGCTATTGACCTATGACCATTTAACTGCATGTGCTTAAGTGCCATTATTGGAATCAAACTACCTATATGTAAACTTGGTGCAGTTGGATCAAAACCAATATAAGAAGTTATTTTTTCATTTTGTAATAATTTTTCAATTTCTAAGTCATTCGTGGTTTTTTCAATAAAACCTCTATTTAATAAAACATTATATACATTATTCATTTTTTACCTCATTGTTTACTAAATAACATTAGACATCGGATGATAGTAACTTAATATCATTATTTAGTCGCATAACTAATAGCACGAGTTTCTCGAATTACAGTAACCTTAATTTGACCAGGAAAAGTTAAAGATTCCTCAATTTTCTTAGATATATCTTTACTTAATAGTACTGCTTCTTCATCTGAAATTATTGAACTTTCAACCATAATTCTCACTTCGCGACCAGCTTGAATAGCATATGAATTAGCTACTCCGTTGAATGAATTACAAATTTTTTCAAGATCATCTAGTCTTTTGATATAGCTTTCAAGCATTTCACGTCTTGCTCCTGGCCTTGCACCAGAGAGACCATCAGCTGCTTGTACTAATAATGCAAGAACTGAAGCTGGGGGTATGTCTTCATGATGTGCCGCTATTGCATGCACAACTATATATGACTCACCATATTTTTTTGCAAGTTTCGAACCGATGATAGCATGTGGGCCTTCAACTTCATGATCAATTGCTTTACCGATATCATGTAATAAACCAACTCTTCTTGCCTGTTTTGCATTTAATCCTAACTCTGAAGCCATTATACCGCACAAAAAACCTACTTCTATTGAATGCTGAAGAACATTTTGGGCATAACTGGTTCTAAACTTTAGTCTGCCAATATATTTGATTAGTTCCAGATTAATTCCATGCACACCTAAATCAAAAGCCCCTTGTTCACCAGCTTCCCTAATTGTATCATCAACTTCTTCTTCTACTTTTTTTACAATATCTTCAATTCTGGCTGGATGAATTCTTCCATCAGAAATTAATTTGGTTAATGCAACCCTCGCCACTTCACGTCTAACAGGGTTGTAACCCGATAATATTACTGCTTCAGGAGTATCATCAATAATCAGATCTATACCTGTTGCTGCTTCAAGTGCTCTTATATTTCGACCCTCTCTACCTATAATTCTTCCCTTCATGTCGTCATTTGGTAACTGAACAACTGAAACAGTATGTTCGGCAACATAATCAGAAGCATATCGCTGAATAGCTGTTGCGATAATCTTTTTAGCTTTCTTATCGGCTTCTTCAGTAGTTTCAGTCTCTATACGCTTGATTATTCTAGCACCTTCAAATCTAGCTTCATTTTCCATATTTTTTATTAATAATTCTTTTGCTTGATCTGCAGTCAAACCTGAAATTTTTTCTAAATATGTCTTTTGATCTTTTATCAAATCGCTTAATTGCTTGTCTTTTTTCTCTATTTCACTAACTTTCTTATTATAATGCTTTTCTTTTTGAATAACCTCATTGTTTCGCTGATCTATTTTTTCAACTTTTCTTTCAAGATTCTCTTCTTTTTGCATTAAGCGCTTTTCAAACTTTTTTAGTTCATTCCTGGTATCTTGGGTATCTGCATCAAATTGTGCTTTCATCTTAAATAATCTATCTTTTGCTTCTACCTTTGCTTCCTTAAGGACAGTCTCAGATCTTCTATGAGCATCATCTAATATTTTAGCTGCTTCATTTTCTACATTTTTGATCTTTTGCCTCAGTAAAATGCCTTTTAGCATATAAGCAATGAACAAGCCAATGATAAATCCAAAAACAAATAATATTAATTGATATTCATCCATAAATCACACATTGTATCAAATTATTGAAATAATAATATATATTTAAAGATTATATACATAATAGTCTGTATAATATAAATTCAGCTAACCATTTTTTAATTAATTAATATACTCTTAAATATAATCTATAGATTTAGTCATAAAGATTTTGGTAAATAGTTAATATCAAAAGAAACTTAAGGCGTACAATCGTACTTTGAAAAATGATTTTGATCAAAGGACATAGTACAATGTTTTTGACTAAATCTATATCACAACAATGGAATAAATTAATAATTATTTTCTAGTTTTATTTTTCTGTATTACATCTCCAAATGTTACCAGTAGTGACTTTAACAGCAATAGACTTTTATAACTAGAAAGACAATTATCTATTCATATAATTGCAACTTTGTTTTTTAATTTTGTGCAAAATAACTATTTACTAACAAATATATTATTTGAAAAAACAAAATTGGATTACAATACATTTTTATATACTAATACAAACATGCCCAGATATTGTTATGGCATCTTTTTGTAAATTTGAAAATTATTTATAATTGATAAAAAGTAATCAAAAGCTATATTAAAGAAGAAATTTTTTTGAAAAACAAGCAGTTAAATTTTCTTAAAGGGAAAGAGTCAAAAGATATATGAAATATTCAAAAAATTCATTTAATGTAATATCTATTTATAATTCTATTAATAGACAACTTGTTAAAACTAATATTATTAGTTTGTTTTCTTTTTTTGAAGAAACATAAATATTTTGCTATTAGTAATAATGATAAACATTCTGGAATAAATAAATCTTTATTTATTGAGATAATTTGATTTTTAAATTTTATTGGTAAATAATTAACTATAAAATAATTTATTAACACAATAACTAATAGTAAATTTTTAATGTCGAATTTCACAATCTCCATTATAAGCCTTGAAACGAAAAAATTAAAAAAATATATTAAAAATACCCCCGCTATATGCCGTGTTAATATGTCAATTGATCCTGTTTTGATCAAGTGGTTACCTTAGTTAATTTTATCAGGCTTTTCCCCTTTAAATGGGATAGCACACAAAAATCAGGGAAGGCGACCTTTTTTTTAATGTTGGAACAAAGCGCATTATCAATCACGAACATTGCAGGGGTTATACCTGCTTTTCAAAAGTTTATTCCTTAATATAAACTTATTATCTTTATATAATATTTGATTCAAGAAAAAGTCAAGTGCTTTTTATAATACCTTATTTTTTAGTAATTGTTCCAGTTCCATAAGTTGATTTTTATCATTAATACCCTTTAATTCATTTGCATTTTTTATATTAATATGACCAACTTTTTCTTTTTTTAAACCAGCAATTTTTATAATATCAGTTAAATAAAACTCATTTTGAGTATTTTTGTTATCAATATATTCTAATGATTCATTTAAAAAATCTTTTTTTACCATGTAAACACCTGAATTAACGATTTTGATATCTTTTTGGATAACTGAGGCATCTGATTCTTCTACAATTTCTATAACACTATCATTTTCTATAATTAATCTTCCATAACCGGTTGGATTTTCTATTTTCATTGATAAAATTGTTACTGTATTATTTTTCTTATTATGAAAATCAATTAGTTCGTTTATACTTCCAACAGAAAGCAGTGGGACATCGCCATATAATATTATTATAGATTTAATGTTATCCTTTATTAATGGCATAGCACATAAAGTAGCATGGCCTGTACCAAGCTGTTCTCTCTGTAAAGCAAAATCAATATTTTTTTCTACATTAAGTATTTCTTTTTTTACTTCTTCTGACTGATGACCTACAACAACAATACAATTTTTTGTTATTTGCAAAGCAGTATTAATAACATATGAAATTAAAGATTTATTATTTAATTTGTGAAGGACTTTAGCTCTTTTTGAAATCATCCGCTTTCCTTTACCAGCAGCTAGAATCAAAATTGCACAATCATTTAACATCATAAATTTTGTCTCCATTTATTCAATACTTATTAATAATCGTCCAACTTTGGTTTTTCGTACACGGATAAGCACAGACTTACACTTAAGTTAATTAGAAAAACCAACGTTGGATTATTATAATATATCTAAAATAAATTTTTAATATTTTTATAACTACAATGGCTAAAAGTCATAAACTTCAAATGATTGAAAGAAATTATTAATTATAAAAACAAAAAAGGGTAAGTCAAAGGTTTGACTTACCCTTTTTTATTAATTAGCAATATAATAAAACTTATATGTTCTCAACAATATTTATCCTTTGAATAGCTCTATATAATGCTGCCTTTGCTCGTTCATAGTCGATATCTTCAGTATTTGAAGAATCTAAACGTTTTTCTGCTCTTTCTTTAGCTTTCTTAGCTCTATCTATATCAATACTATCTTTAGATTCAGAAGACTGAGCTAATACGGTTACTTTATCTGGTAGAGCTTCAGCAAAGCCTTCATTAACAAAAATATAATTTTTTGCACCATTTAAATCTTTATATGATATTGTACCAACTTTTAAACTTGTCAAAAAGGGTGTATGACCTGATAAAACACCAAATTCTCCTAAGACTCCAGGTGCCATTATAATTTGAACTTCTTCATCAATTACTATTTTTTCAGGTGTAACTATCTCAAGCTTAATATTTTGAGCCATTATTTCACCTCTTAATTTTATAATTACATATTTTTTGCTTTTTCAATGACCTCATTGATATCACCTGTCATATAAAAAGCCTGCTCAGGAATATCGTCATGTACGCCCTCAACAATTTCTTTAAAACCTTTAATTGTATCAGCAATTTTTACATATTTTCCTGACTTACCAGTAAAATTCTCAGCAACATGAAAAGGTTGTGATAAGAATCTTTGAATTTTTCTTGCACGAGCAACTGTAAGCTTATCCTCTTCTGAAAGTTCCTCAATACCTAAGATTGCGATGATATCCTGTAATTCTTTATATTTCTGTAATGTTTTTTGTACATTTCGAGCAACCTGATAATGCTCATCTCCTACAAAAGTTGCGTCTAATATCCTTGATGTAGAATCTAATGGATCTACTGCAGGGTATATACCAAGTTCAGCAATTTGTCTTGATAAAACTACTGTTCCATCTAAATGAGCAAAAGTAGTAGCTGGAGCAGGGTCAGTTAAATCATCTGCAGGAACATAAACACATTGCACAGCAGTAATCGAACCTTTATCTGTCGATGTTATTCTTTCCTGAAGGCCGCCTAGATCAACTGCAAGTGTTGGTTGATAACCCACAGCTGAAGGCATTCTGCCTAACAACGCTGAAACTTCAGAACCTGCCTGAGTAAATCTAAATATATTGTCAATAAATATTAATACATCTTGATTTTCTTGGTCGCGAAAATACTCAGCACATGTTAAAGCTGAAAGAGCAACTCTTGCTCTTGCACCTGGTGGCTCTGTCATCTGACCATAGATTAGCGCCGCTTTAGGTAAAACGCCAGAATCCTTCATTTCGTGATATAAATCATTACCTTCTCTTGTTCTTTCACCAACTCCTGCAAAAACTGAAATCCCTCCATGATGCATAGCAATATTATTTACCATTTCCATCATAATAACAGTTTTACCTACACCAGCACCTCCAAACATTCCCATTTTTCCACCTCTTGGGAAAGGCACAAGCAAATCAATTACTTTTACACCTGTTTCAAGAACGTTTACGGTCGTATCCTGTTCTGTAAATTTTGGTGCTTCTCTATGTATAGGAAGAACTTTTTCTCTACTGACATCTCCAAGACCATCAACTGGTCGTCCAACAACATTTAATACTCTTCCTAAGCTTGCTTTTCCTACAGGCATCAATATGGGGTTACCTGTATCTTTTACTGGCATCCCTCTTACCAACCCATCAGTTACATCCATGGCAACCGTTCTAACAACATTATCACCAAGATGTTGTGCAACTTCAACGACTAGATTATCATCCTCATCATTAATGGTTGGATTTGAAATCAATAAAGCAGTTAATATTGTGGGTAGTTTCCCAGGTTCAAATTCAACATCTACAACAGGCCCCATGACCTGAGTAATCTTTCCTATGTTTTCTTCCATCAAAAAACCTCCTATAATTACCCTTTTAGGGCCTCGGCTCCGCCTACAATATCCATTAATTCTGTAGTTACTGCGGCTTGACGGGCCTTGTTGTATGCAAGGGTCAAATTTTCTATCATATCATCACAGGCTTTGCTGGCATTATCCATAGCCATCATTCTTGCTGCATGTTCGCTTGTCGATGTTTCTAACAAGGCACCATATATTTGTACAAAAATATTTTTTGGCAATATTTCTTCTAACAATTCATTAGTTGAAGGTTCACAAATATGTTCAGCCATATAATTATCATTTTCAGATTTTGTTGCTTCAATAAACGGAATTGGCAATAATTGCAATACAAGTGGAATCTGTTTTGCCATACTTTGAAATTTAGAATAAATAATAAATACTTTATCGTACTTGCCTTGTAAAAATTCATTAATTAATTTTTGACCGATATTTGATGCTACATTAAAATTAAAACTTCCGCCAACAATGCCTAAATGTTCTGTTAAAATATTAAATTTTTCTCTTTTACACCAATCTCGACCTTTTTTTCCAAAATTTGTAAAAGAATAATCTTTTTTTGAATCTTCTTTTATAAATTTTTCAGCTTTAACTATTAGATTTGTATTAAAACCACCGCAAAGGCCTCTATCTGATGTACATAAAACTATATTTATATTTTTTACTTCATCTCGTGGTATTAGTAATGAACTGGATTCTTCACCAGCTCTTGCAGCTAAATTACCTAAAACCTCTCCGAACTTTTCGGAATAAGGACGAAAGGCTTCCATTTTATTTTGTGCACCACGTAATCGAGATGCAGCAACCATATTCATTGCCTTTGTTATTTGCTTTGTTTTTTTTACACCAGTGATTTTATTTTTGACATCCTTTAAGCTTGGCATACCATTCCGCCTTATAATAATTGAGATCGCAAACACTATTAAGATAATTAAAAGCGTCAGTTGATCTGTTTGTTATTTGTTAACTTTTAAAACTTTCACCATATTCAGTAAATGCTTTTTGCATTTTTTTATCCAAATCATCATCAATTTTTTGTTTTTCATCAATTTCTTTGTAAATCTCTGGATATTTACTTTCTAAAAACTCAAATAAACCTTCTTCATATTTTGCCAGATCCTCTAAAGACAAATTATCTAGAAAACCTTTTGTTCCAGCATATAGAATCGAAACTTGCTTTTCTAGTGATAATGGTTTATATTGTGGTTGTTTTAAAACTTCAACGAGTCTAGAACCTCTTGTTAACTGCTTTTGAGTTGAAGCATCAAGATCACTTCCAAAAGCTGCAAAAGCTTCCAATTCTCTATATTGTGCAAGATCAAGCCTTAAAGTTCCTGCTACTTGCTTCATAGCTTTAACTTGTGCTGAACCACCTACTCTTGATACAGACAAGCCTACATTAATTGCTGGTCGAACTCCAGCAAAAAATAAACTTGGTTCAAGATATATTTGACCATCAGTAATTGAAATAACATTTGTTGGTATAAAAGCCGAAACATCACCAGCTTGAGTTTCAATAATTGGTAGAGCGGTTAATGAACCAGCTCCGAGTTCATCATTTAATTTTGCTGCTCTTTCAAGTAATCTTGAATGATTATAGAATATATCCCCAGGAAAGGCTTCACGTCCAGGAGGTCTTCTAAGAAGTAATGACACCTGCCTATATGCAGCTGCTTGCTTAGAAAGATCATCATATATAATTAGAGAATGTTGTCCTCTATCTCTAAAATATTCTCCCATGGCACAACCAGCATAGGGAGCAATATATTGAAGAGTAGCTGGATCACTGGCACAAGCTGCAACAACTGTTGTATAATCCATTGCTCCATGTTTTTCAAGGATTGATACAACTTGAGCTACAGATGATTTTTTCTGCCCACAAGCTACATAAATACAATAAACATCTTTTCCTTTTTGGTTAATTATTGCATCTATGCCTATTGCTGTTTTACCTATCTGTCTATCACCAATAATTAATTCACGTTGACCTCGTCCTACAGGAGTCATAGCATCAATTGCTTTTAATCCAGTGTACATTGGTTCATGGACACTTTTTCTAGCAATCACACCTGGGGCAACCATTTCAACTCTTCTAAATTCCTTTGTTTCAATTGGGCCTTTTCCATCTATTGGATCACCTACAGCTGAAACAACTCTACCTAATACAGCTTCACCAACTGGTACCTGTGCAATTCGACCAGTTCGTTTTACCATATCACCTTCTTTTAGATCTGTATCAGACCCCATGATTGCAACGCCAACGTTATCTTCTTCAAGATTGAGTACTAATCCCAGAATATTTCCGGGAAACTCAACCAACTCTAATGCCATAGCCTTTTCAAGGCCATATACTCGAGCAATTCCGTCGCCTACTGACAAGATAGTTCCAGTTTCACTTAACTCAACTTTCTTGTCATAGTCTTTAATTTGCTCTTTAATGATTTGACTTATTTCTTCAGCTCTGATTTCCATATTAGATACTTTCACCCCTTTTTAAAGATTCTTTCATTGAAAGTATTTGTTTTTTTATACTTCCATCCAAAACCAGATCTCCGATTTTGGTAACTATTCCACCAATGAGTTCAACATCTTTTTCAACATGTAATTGAACTTCCTTTCCAGTTAATTTAGAAAGGGCAATTCGAATATTATCTTCAGCCTCAGCTGAAAGATCATGAGCCGATTTTACATTAGCTCTGACTACACCTTTTAGCTCATCAGCTAATTTTTGGTAAAACTCATTGATATTTGAAACAAAATTCATTCGTCTCTTATCAAAAAGCAACAAAAGAAACGAATGTACGACTTGAGATAAATTCATTTTGTTTAATACAGACATTAAAATATTTTTTCGACTGTCTGTATTATACAATGGATTGCATATAGTTTGTTCTAATTCTTGATGATAAGTTAAGACTTGATCAAAGACTTTTAATTCATCACCATATAAATCTACTTGATCATTCTCAACTCCAAGAATCAAGAGTGCTTTGGCATATCGCCTTGCTACTGATAACTTCTTCACTATGCCACCACCTTTTCTATATATTCAGAAACCAAACGTTCCTGGTCATATTCTTCAATATTTTGAATAATTAAATCTTCGGCTTTTTGTGCTGCTATATCAAAAATTTCCAGCTTTAAAGAATTTTTTGCCTGACTTATTTCCTGATCAATATTTTTTAAAGCCTGAGACTGAAGTTTTTCAGCCATTTTTTTAGCTTCTTCCAAAATTTTATTCTTTGTTGAAATTCCTTGTTTATAATAATCTGAAGCAATTTCATCAAATTTATTTTGCATATCTTCAATCTGTCTATTATATTTTGAAAGCTCAATTTGTGCTTGTTTCTTTTGTTCTTCCAAATCATCTATTTGTTTTTTTATATCTTTTATTCGCCCATTCAACGATTCAGAAACTGGTTTTTTGAGAAGAATAAAAAGAACTATTGCAAGCAGGGCAAAATTCATGACTCTATATGTATCTGTAGCAACCCAACCTTTTGAAACATGCTCATGTGAATCACCTGATTCATTATGATCTGCATTTGAACTTGCAAATGTAATATTTGTTCCCAGAAAAAATAACAATGCAAAAAAAACTAATAAATATTTTTTAGATGTAATCAATTTCATTATTAAATAGACCTCCCCAAAATTTTATTACATATTTCTCTTGCAAAAACATCTATTTCATTACTTAATTCTTCTTTAGCTTTTTTAATATCAAGAGAAATTTTATTTTTTGTATCTTCAAGTTTTATTTTATTTGCTTTTACAATTTCATCAATTATCTTTTTTTCTTCTTCTTGTGCTTCTAATAACAAATTTTCTTTTTTTTCTATTCCACTTTTTTTTGCATTATTAATTCCTTCATTATAATGCTTATTTTTATTTAATGCTTCTAATTCAAACTTTTTAATATCAGTTCCTAATTGTTCAATTTTTTCTTTTCTTTGTATAAGAATACTTCTTACTGGTTTGTATAATACAATATTCATAAGCCAGATAAGTAATAGAAAATTTACTATTTGAAATAATACTGATATATCTATATTTACCATTTTTTCCTCCTGATTCTACCACCAAAAAATTTTTACGTAGAGAATTCAAAATATGTATTATTATAATTTAAATAATCAAAACATATTACTCAATAAATTGAAGGGGGTCTATAACATTGAATATGTAAGGTTGTCAAAGTTTTTTTTAATTATTTTATACAATATTTTTGTATGTTCTATCTATTCAGATTTTAAACTATCTTGAGGTTGTTTTGCTACAATGCATTTACCATTAAATGCAACGCCAGGGTCTATCAATATAATAGGCGCTTTAATATCTCCAATCATTTTTCCTGGTGGATGTATGTCTATTCTGTTTTCTGCTTCGATATTTCCATTTACTTCTCCAAGTATTAATATTGAAGCAACCTTTATATTTCCTTTTAAAATTGCGTCTTGACCGACAATAACAGAGCCTTCTTTACTAATTATATCTCCTTCGAAATGTCCATCTATTCTTATTGCACCTTCAAATTCCAGCTTTCCTGTTATGCGAGTTTGAGAACCAAGAAACGTATTTATATTTTGTACATTTTTCTTCTTTTTTTTCATAATTATCTACCATTTAGTAATTTTTTATTATTTGAAAAAACAAAGTTGGATATTTTTATTCAGATTTAGTCATAAAGCTTTTGGCAAGGCACCTGATCAAAATAATCTGGATGCGTACTTCAGTAAGTTGAGAAATGATTTGATCAGGGAACGTAGTCCAAAAGCTTTATGGCTGATATTTAGTCCATTTGTGATTCTTGTTTATTATCGTCCAACTTTGGTTTTTCGGACTGAAACGGACAAACACAGACTTACACTTTAAGATAATTTGAAAAGCCAACTTTGGATTATAATAATTATACAGAATAGAAACAAATTTTGACTATAATGGTTAATCAAACATAAATCTTCTCATACTAATATTCATTAACATACTTATTCCTATCATTGTAACAATAATAGATGAGCCTCCATAACTAATAAAAGGTAAAGGTACTCCAACTACGGGCATTAAGCCCATAACCATAGCAATATTAATTGTAACTTGACAATATATCATTGAACAAATACCAACTGCAAGAATTTTTCCAAAATTATCTCGTGAAATATTTGCAATGTGCAAAGTCCAAAGCATAAGAAGAAAATATAATATAATTATGGCAAATGACCCTACAAAACCCCATTCCTCTGCTAGGACTGAAAATATGAAATCAGTATGCTGCTCTGGTAAAAAAGATAATTCATTTTGTGTTCCCTTTAAAAAGCCTTTTCCTGTTAACATTCCAGATCCAATTGCAATTTTTGATTGTATCAGATGATACCCTGAACCTAGAGGATCACGTCCAGGATCAATAAATGCAAGAATTCTTTCCTTTTGATATCCTTTAAGTGAAAACCAAATAACAGGAACACTAATAATAATAATAGAAATAAGAACAAATAAATGCCGTCTTTTAATTTTTACAAAAAAAGTAATAAAAGCTGAATTTAATAACAATAACATAGCTGTTCCTAAATCAGGCTGTTTTAATATAAGCACAAAGGGAATCATAATATAAAAAAATGGAAGTAATAAATCTTTCAATGAAAAACCTTTTTCTGAAGCATATTTTGAATAATAATAAGCAAGCATAATTATTATTGAAACTTTTGCCAGCTCAGAAGGTTGAATAAAAAATAATCCTAAATCTAACCATCGTCTTGAACCAGCAACATATTTTCCATTTGTGAGTACTAGAATTAGAAGTGCATTTATTAAAAAATATATAAGATAAGCCCATTTATATAAAAGCCTATAGTTAAAAAACAATGATAGAAATAATATTACAAATCCAATACCAAGCCACATAATTTGTTTCATAAATAATGAATTTTTCAATAATATAGCATCCTGATTTGACCTGCTAAATACAGCACTATAAAGACCAAGAAGACCTATTGATATTATCAATAGGGTAATGAGTAATAATCCCCAATCAAAAAACTGAATTAATCTTCTATCAAACATGAATTTAGTTTTATTATTTTTTGTTTCCAAGGTATTCCTTAATAATTTTTTTTGCAATTGGTGCAGCAGTGCTTGAACCATGCCCTCCATTTTCAACAAGAACTACTACAGCAATTTCAGGATAATCAAAAGGTGCAAAAGCTGCAAACCATGCATGATCTTCAAAACGTTTTAAATTTTTACCATCTTTTTGTTGTTTTTTCATACCTACAACTTGAGCAGTACCTGTCTTACCTGCAATATCATATTTTTTTGATCTTGCAGTCCAATAAGCAGTACCTCCAGGCTTGTTAACAGCATTCCATAAACCAGTTCTAATCAATCTCATAGTTTTATTATTTGCTGGTAATTTTCCGATTATTACAGGTTTATTATCTTTTACTAGCCATCCTTCAACGGTCTTAATTGACTTTAGTATTTGAGGTTGATATAAAGTTCCTCCATTTCCAATTGCTGAAATTAAATTAGCAACTTGCAAAGGTGTTACTTCATTATAGCCCTGACCAATTGCAATAGACAATGTTTCCCCTTTATACCACTGTTCCTTTTTAGCTTTTTTTTTCCATTCAGATGTTGGAATTAGACCTTGTTCTTCATGATCTAATTCAATACCAGTCAATGAACCAAAGCCGCATTTTTTCGAATAATGGGCGATTCTATCAACGCCCAGTTTTTGACCTAATTGATAAAAATAAACATCACAAGATTGAGCTATCGCCTCTACAATATTCATAGACCCATGCCCTTGTCTTTTCCAGCATTTAAAAATTCTGTTTCCAAATCTATAAAAGCCAGGGCAGTCAAGTTTCTCATTACAATCAAAAATATTCTCTTCCAATCCTGCCATAGCAGTTACAATTTTATATACTGAACCAGGTGGATATCTCCCTTGTATTGCTCTATTTTGTAATGGTTTGTTTTTATCATTTACTAGTGAATTCCACTGTTCTTGAGACATTCCTCCTAAAAAAATTTCCTGATCAAATAAGGGACTGCTAACAAGGCATAAAATATAACCATTTTGAGGATTCATAGCAATAATAGCACCATTATTATCCTTTATTAAATCTTGTGCAAATTTTTGTAGATCAAGGTCTATAGTAAGAAAGATATTATTTCCTGGTTGAGGTTTAACTATATCAATAACTCTTAACACCTGACCTGTAACATTTACTTCAACCTGACGGCCTCCTCTTTTACCTCTCATTTCACTTTCATAAATTTTTTCAACGCCACATTTTCCAATAAAATCCCCACGTTTATATTCCTTATATTTTTTCATCTTCAATTGTTTACTATTAATTTCACCTAAATATCCAATTAAATGAGCCGCAGATTTTTGTAAATAATGCCTTTTTGGATTAACGTCAATAATGACTCCAGGTAAATCATATTTGTTAACTTCAATAGAAGCTAAAGATTTACGACCAACATCCTTTTTTATCATCATTGGTTTATAAATGCCAATCCCTTTTGCACTTCTAACTTTTCTGATTAATTCCTTTTGATCCATATCTAAAAAATTTGCAGTCTTTGACAAAACATAATTAAAAGGTAAAGCATCTTTTGGTACAACACTGACATCAAAAGAAGGTCTATTATCAACTAATAGTTTATTATTGCGATCAAAAATCAATCCACGTGGAGCTGTAAGTATCTGAAGTCTTATGCAATTATTTTCAGACATAATAAAATATTTATGTCCTTCAATTATTTGTAAATAAAAGAGACGTGAAATTAAGATTATAAAAGAAACTGTTATAATTATCAAAGGTCCGCTTAAACGTTGTCTATAAAATTCATTATCTACTGTTTTCAAATAATTCATAGTAGTTAACCATAGATTTTATCATCTTTAATAAACTGAGAATTAAAATTTCTATTAATTATTTCCAAAGTAATAAGAATAAAAGGACCTGTAATAATAGCCCATATTACATTACCTATGAATGTTTTTAATATATCAATAGGAATTAAAATGTTGTTATTAATAGCTATAGTTATTAAAAAAAATAAATTTTCAATAATAGTTCCAGCAGCAACAATTAAAATGAGAAGAATTGTGCTATGCGCATGAAGAAAAACTGTTATCCAACGCACAAATATAAATAACCACAAATAAGTAATAGAAAAAATGCCAAATGCACCACCAGATAATATGTCCATTATAATTCCCAAACCAATAATGATAAATAAACCATGATTGATAGGCTTATGAGCAGCAAAAAATATAATTAGGGGAATCAATAGGTCATAAAACCTATTAAATATAGGGAATAGTGGAATTATTGTTGTCTCAATTATTATAAGACATAGACCAATTGTGAGATAAAAAAAATAAATCATTTTGTAATAGTGAGATAAAAAAATAAATCATTTTGTATTTAAGGGTTTATCAGACTTACAAATAACAAGAACTTCTTCAATTTTTTCATAATCAACAAAAGGTGATACTGAAATAATTTGAAACATTCCAGAATTAGTTTTTAAAATTTCGGATACAGTTCCAACTCGAAGACCTTTTGGGAAAACACCATCAAGACCTGATGAAATTACAATATCACCTGTTTTTACATTTTCTTTCCTTAAAACATATAAAAAACGAAATTCATCTTCTGAATTACCTTTAATTACTCCATGTGATCGAGTTCTCCTTACTATAGCATCAACAGAACTATTATGATCAATTAAAAGTAATACCTTTGAATAATATTTTGTAATAAATACAACCTGTCCAACGATACCACTATGAACAACAACTGGTAATCCTTTTTTTACTCCATCCTGACTGCCTTTATCAATAATCATGGTTTTTGACCAATGAGATGGATCCCTACCAATTACTTCTGCTGCAATAACATGATGATGAGATGAACTTTTTTGAAAATGTAATAAATTTCTTAATCTTTTATTTGAAAGTTCTATTTCTTTCAAACGGTCATTTAGATCCATGACCTTAGAAAGTTTATCTTTTAATATTTCATTTTCATGAGCAACATTTACCAGATGAAAATAGTTTCTCCAGATATTTCTACATATTTTAATTGATTCAATGACAATTTTTTGTATAGGAGCCACTAAAGTCATTGTAACTCCGCCAACAATTTTAGGAGTATGTTGGTTTCTTCCAGTAATTGACAGTATCACTATAGTGATAACAATCAATATAAGTATCCAAATTATTATCAACAATTGCTTCGAAAACATAAGTCATTATCAATTCAATTTTAATATAGAGTTGTTAAAGGCTTTGTCATTAATTTGTAATCATTACCTGTCTAAGCATTTCAATATTATCTAAAGCTTTACCTGAACCAAGAGCCACTGTTGACAAAGGATCATCTGTTACAGTAATAGGAAGACCACTTTGTTCTCGTAAGAGGCGGTCTAAGTTTTTTAATAAAGCACCTCCACCAGTAAGAACTATACCTCTATCAACAATGTCAGCAGCAAGTTCAGGCGGAGTTTGCTCTAAGGCAATTTTAACGCATTCAACTATTGAATCAATTTGTTCTGTTATAGCTTCTCGGACCTCTTCAGAATCTATTGCTAAAATTTTTGGTATTCCTGAAACCAAATCCCTGCCTTTAACCTCAATTGTTTCAATATTTTCGGGATCAGGGTACGCATTTCCAATAGTTGTTTTAATAATTTCTGCTGTTCTTTCACCAATAAGCAAGTTATATTTTCGTTTTATATATTGAATAATTGAAGAATCCATCAAATCACCAGCCACTCTCATAGACCTGCTATAAACAATTCCAGCAAGTGAAATAACTGCGACTTCGGTTGTTCCTCCTCCTATATCAACAATCATATTACAAGTTGGTTCTGTTACAGGCAACCCAGCTCCTATTGCCGCTGCCATTGGTTCTTCAATCAAGAAAACTTCTCTAGCACCAGCAGATTCAGCTGATTCTGTTACAGCTCGCTTTTCAACCTGAGTTATACCTGATGGTACAGCAACTATTATCCTTGGCCTTACAAATTTACGCCTATTATGAGCCTTTTGAATGAAATGTCTAAGCATAGCTTCAGTAACTTCAAAATCTGCAATAACCCCATCTCTCATAGGTCGTATTGCAATAATATTACCCGGTGTACGGCCAAGCATTTTCTTTGCTTCAATTCCAACAGCTAATACTTTGTTTTTATATCTATTATCAGTCCTTACCGCCACAACTGACGGTTCCTCCAGAACTATTCCTTTACCCTTGACATAAACAAGAGTATTGGCAGTTCCTAAATCAATTGCCAAATCGCTTGAAAACGCTCCAAGGACTCCATCTAATAACATACTCATGCTCCTTAATAAAAAATGCGGAACTTAACTTTCATCCTACAAAAAAATTAAAAAAGTTTATACATAAAGTATTCTATTATAACCTTATTTTCTATTTTGTCCTGTTTCATATGAAAAATTCTCTCATATAAGGGAAATTACTCTAATGTGTAATGAAAAAAATCAAGATTGGTTTTGTATATACCAAACAATTTTGATGGTCTCGTAAAAAGTCAAAAAATGAGATTTTTATAACAATTTGAAATTATTAATACCGATTTTTATAAAAATGACTTTTTACGAGACCATCAAACCATTTTATTATTTGAAAAAACAATTTTAAAAAGTTACATCCCCCATTATTGTTATAATCTAACTTTGGTTTTTCGAATTTCCTATGGACTGACTCGGACAAACAAATACTTACACTGCATTTGATTGAAAATCAAATTTTTATTAAAATATACAGAAAAAAAGCAAAATTGAGTTATAATACAATCTCTGGAATTAATTAAATATTATAATATATATCTGTTATCTTTAAACTTTACTCAAAAAAATGAAATGACTTGAATTTTTTATAAAATTTTAAAGATATCATAAAAATAAAATTAATCCAATATCGAAATACTTTTTTTTTAATGATATTAAAATTTAATTGTATTGCATTTGAATTTATTAATAATTTCTTAACATAAAATAGAAAAAATTTATTGCCTTTAGTATCTTTTGCTGTCAAAAGCAACACAAATATTTTTTATATTTGAACATCTTAATAAATATTGCTAACAAAAAAATGATTTCTTTACAAGAAAAATAGTAAATATAGAGGAGTTAGTTATTATGAATTTATCAAAAAAATGCTTGATAATTTTCAGTTTATTTTATTTTTTTTCATGTGATATGAAAAAAGAAATTATAATATCAGGTAAAACTATGGGGACTTTTTACAATATTAGAGTTGTAGGTTCTATTTTTCAAAATTCTAATAATCTTAAACAAATGATTAACAATCGTCTTAAAGAAGTAAATCAAAGTATGTCAACTTTTGACCCTGAAAGTGAAATATCGAAATTTAATAATATTAATGATGAAGAAACAGAGTTAGAGATTTCAAATGACTTTTATCATGTTTTATTAAAATCACAAAAAATTTATAACATTACATCAGGTGCATGGGATGCCACTATAAAACCCCTTGTCAATTTGTGGGGCTTTGGAAATACAATTAACAACTTAGATATTCCTGATAAAAAGAAAATCGATGAATTAATTAAAAATGTTGGATTTAATAATATTATTTTAAAAAAAAATAGAATAAAAAAATTAAATAAAAATATATCAATTAATCTTGCTTCTATTGCAAAAGGTTATGGGGTTGATGTAATTTCCTGTTTGCTAAAAGAAAATAACATTGAAAACTTTCTTGTTGAAATTGGAGGAGAAGTATATGCAAGCGGCACAAAAAAAGATGGAGGATACTGGAGGATAGGTATAAATAATCCTGCAAAAAATGCATCTCTTGATGATATTTATGAAATTTTGACTTTAAAAAATTGTGCAATAGCCACCAGTGGAAATTATCGAAATTTTTTTGAAATTAATAATACAAATTATTCACACATAATTAATCCAGCTACAGGATGGCCGGTTAATAATAATATTGTAAGTGCTTCAGTAATTGCTGATGATTGTATGTTTGCCGACGGTCTTGCAACAGCATTAATGGTAATTGGAGTAGATAAAGGAATTAACCTTATTGATAATTTAGAAAATGTTGAATGTATGATTATCATAAAAAATAACGACAATAAATATAATGATTTTTATTCATCAAATTTTAAATCTTTTATTGCAAATTAATTTTGATGATCTCGTAAAAAGTCAATTTTACAAAAATCAGTATTAATAATTTCAGATTGTTACAGAGATAAAAATCTTATTTTTTTTACGAAACCATCAATTTTTACAAAGAATTATAACTTTATTTTCTAAATTTTTTTTATCTATTTATAATTTAATTAATTTTATTAAAACTGTTTATTTTGCTAGTAATTTTTTTGACAAAAATTAATATTTATGCTTAAAGCTTTCTTTTAAAAAATTTTTATTTTAAAATGATATTGTTCTAATTCATATTTGATTTTTGTAATTTTAACATGGAAATGCACTAACAACTAAAATAATTCAATACCCATAATTTATTAGAAAAAGTAAACTTGAGATATAATTATTAGTTTTAAGACCCTATCTAAAATGTATCATAATATATATTTCGAGATGTTTCGAAAAAACAAAACGTTTTTATAACTAATTTATTATAATTCATATTTGTTAAATCCGATTCCGCCTAAAGGCGGAAATAATTAACCAGTGTATCTAAAAAATTAATTAAATAGTACATAATTTCGACTTTAGTCTGAATATAGCTATTTGAAAATTATAGAGTTATTATTTTTCAAGATAAGTAATAAATGATTTTTGCCTAAAGGCATTATGTTCTAAAAAAAATAAAAATAATTAAAGGCTTATATGATCTATATCATAATCTTTTTAAAAATTAATAAAAAAATTAAGGAGAACTTTTATGGATAAAAAATCAACAATTGCAATGGCCACAGTTACTATTACAGCTTTTGTTCTATTAATCATAATATCTGTGGACTATAGTAAAAAAGACTCTCAAGAAATGCATGTCACTCATAAGTCAGTTGAAACTGCAACTATTGAAAAGCATGCACCTGTGACTTTAGTAAAGGAGAATCAGCAATTAAAAGATAAAGAAACTTCCACAAAAAAATCAGTTACCAAAAAAGAAAAAGTAAAGCAAACTATTGCAAAAAAAGATGAAAAGCCAAAAGAAACTACAAGTGGAGGCTCATCTTCCAAAGTTGCTGATGTTATTAAAATGGAAAACAAGGCTTATTCGAAGCATAAAAAAGGCATTGTCTTGTTTACTCATAAAAAACATACTGTTGACTATAAAATTGGGTGTGGTGAATGTCATCATGATGGGTCTGGTACTCCACTTAATGATTTAAAAATTGATGATGATGTGGAAAATTGTATTGCTTGCCATTCAGAACCCGGTCAAAAAAGAGGAAAGGCTTCAAAAGAGGAAAAATTAGAATATCATGCCGAAGCTATTCATATGAATTGTATTTTGTGTCATAAAAAATATAATAAGAAAAATAAAACAAAAGCAGCACCACAAAGCTGTTCTAAATGCCATCCTAAAAAATAAATTTATTCTATAATGTCATTTAAATAATTAATAGAATAATATAAAAAACAAATAAATACACAAATGTTAAATATATATCAGTTCAAATTTTAATATATTTGAACTGATATATTAAAAAAATTTGAGTTCTAAAGGGTGTTTAAAAGTATTATTTTTTTCTCAATAAAAATAAAAGGTTAAATATAAAAACTTAAAATTTCAAATATTGATTTAACTCTTTGTTATTATAAATAAAAATTACAATCTTTTAAACACCATTTTCTAATTATTCAAATTAAGTAACATGTGATGGTCTCGTAAAAAGTCATTTTTATAAAAATCGATATTAATAATTTCAAATTGTTACACAGATAAAAATCTCATTTTTTGACTTTTTACGAGACCATCAACATGTTACAGTGAAAAAATTACTCATTTTTGATTTTTTACAATAACATCATAATTTATTAACAATAACCTCGGCTTTTTTTAATATTTTTCCAACGACCCCAATTCTATAGCCATTATTAATTACCTCCACAATAACATTATTTTGTAAATCATCCTTTTTTTCTGATCCTTTTTCAATGTGAATATTTGAATTAATTACATCAATATTTTTTTTAATAGGAATAATCTGAATATTTGAAAGAGAAAGCATTGTTAATTTAACATCTTCTATTTCATTTATATTACGAGCTCTTGTTTCATCTAAGATTTTATGCCATTTTTTTATTTCTTCTATGCTTTGTTCACAAAATGGCATTATTTGTTCTTCTACAAAGATATTTAACATATTTTCAAATTCCTCATTTGATATATTAAAGCCTTTAATCGATTGCTCTTTTTCTTTAAAATATTCATATCGTATATTTTCAAGATATTCATCAATTCTATCATTAAATACATCAATTGGATTAACAGATTTCCATTTACCAGAATATAAATTCTCTTTTTCAATGGTAATTACAATATCATTTATTTCATCAAATGAAATATTTTCAATTTCATTTATATAATTTT
>Ga0272440_1001132_pt1 | contig 22177 bp, 9 predicted proteins | sample SSMMMBAug17_FD_192440 | JGI IMG/M metagenome (GOLD analysis project Ga0272440, IMG submission 192440) | Marine sediment archaeal communities from Little Sippewissett salt marsh, Falmouth, MA, United States - SSM-MMB-Aug17 | ecosystem: Environmental > Aquatic > Marine > Wetlands > Sediment ...
ATTTATATCAGCTTCTTTGTATATAGAACCTTCTTTCTTTACGGCAGTAATGACCTGGCATGACAATATTGCATCTGACAAATTGATAACTTCATCATTGTTCAGGTCTCCGGGCATTACTGAATTTTTTATCAATAACTTTTCAGATTCTTTATACAGAAAAGAAATTGTTTTAATATTACTATTTAATCTTATGCAGTTTTCAGGAATTACATTTTTAAGATATTTAGTATTAATAATTAAATGATTGTTTAATGGGATATTACTCTCTGAACTGAATAAGTTTTGAACAAGCAGTAAGCCTAAAAACATAATAATTACAGCAATGATACTGAAAAATTTTTTTGAATCCATTTTTCTCTCCTTTATATTTTGTTATTCAAGAATTCTTTAATTTAAGATATTCCGCTGTAATATTATTTTGTTTAGCCTTGTCAGGAAAACAATTCCAAATTAGAAACTCTGCAATTTTTTTTGGCTTAACCATCTGGCCCCAATGGCCAAGTTCCTCATCCTCAAAATATTTTACATTATGAACTTCTGAAAGAAATCTATACATCTGCCATTCTCGAACCCAGCAGTCAGAACGTGAAAAGAGAATGCAAATATTTTCACGAAGTTTTTTGGGAATACTTTTCATTTTGTTAGAATAATTTTTTTCAACTTTATTTCCATCTGCCAGTAATTTATCCATGTAATCAATTTGGAAGCGAGCAAGACCTTTTCTTTCACTGTATAAATCAGTGTAATGCTTAACATCAGGCCATCTCTCATACCAAACAGAAGGATGAAACCATGAAAATAAACTTTGATCCGATCTCACTGATTTTATTAGGCCAAATGTCCAGCCTTTATTCACCATTAAAACTGTTGAGATAAAATTTTGGCTTAAAAATTCTTTACTGTGACCATTGTAAGGAAATTTTATATAATTCATAAAATATAAGTACTTATTAGGCTTCTCTCGAATATTGTAAACAACAGGGGATACTAACAAAGAGCCTCCAAAAAGATCTGGCTGATCAATCATACTGAGTAATGTGTAGGTACCTCCTAATGAATTTGAGATCACATAAACTTTTGAAAAACCCATTCCATTTATAAATTCTAATATACTGTCTTTATTATCAATTACGCTAAAAGGTTCATCTGAAGTTGGAATATACGAAAGCCCCGATCCTACTGGATCTAAAACAATAGAACTTAATTGAGTTAAGTCTGATGCCATTTTACATGATTTTTCAAGGCTATAGGTGGTATCCAGAAAACCTGGAATACCTAAAATGACCTCACTTGTTTTTTGTAAATATTGGGGATTAATAATCTTAAAGTGAAGTCTTAATTGACCTTTAACTTGCTTTTGTTTTTTTTCTAATTTGTAAAAAAAACCATCATTATTCCAAACTCTCCTTAAATCTTCAGGGATTGTCATTTCATTTATTTTTCTGCCTTTTGAATACAATTTCACCTTTGTATTTCTATCAACTGGCCAATTTGTATTTCTGCCAAAACAATATCTCACTGTACTGTCCACAGAATTAACAATAGATTCAGGTATAAAATTAATGTAATCGACTATTTCGCTGTGAACGTTACCCACACATACTGTAAATAAAAAAAGAATTGTAATTATAATTTTCATTTGATAAACCTCCTATCAATGGTTTTGTTTTACTGAAAATTAGTATTTCAGGAAAAATAATACCTCCTCCTGAGTCTCTGTAAAATATATACAATTGAAGTTTATATTTTTTTACATGAATTATAATTTTTTTCTACGATTTCCCGAACAATAGGTTGATAGGTTGTTTTGAATTAATTATGATCGTTTTTTTTAAAAGTTAATAATATTGTTATTTTTTTAATTCTATAAATAACTGTCTGGAAATAAATGACGAATCTTAAGATTACTGTTTAGTTAGAATCTTAGAATCGTTACAATTATTTTTCGCATATATGAGTCAAAAAGGTAGGAAAAAATCTGATAAAAAATGATATTTATCAGATCAGCAACCGCTAAACTATTTTTCTTGACAATTTAGCCATCAAAGTATTGATGATAAACATCATTTCTATGAAGAGGTTAAAAAAATGAAATTTCCTTATGGCATCTGTGATTTTAAAAGTTTTATAAACGAAAATTACGTTTATCTGGATCGTACCAGTTGTGGGGCTGGGATTTGAAAGAATAGCCTGAAAAATGATACCACATAAATAACCACATAATTTTATTTATCCTTATGACATTTTCTATAAATTATCATTCCTTTTTTTAATGGATATTCTTTATTGATTGGTTTAATTTTCAATTTACTTGAATATCGTTGTAAACCATCTACTGTCATGGTAAGAATTGAATCTTTGTCAGAAAAAAACTGTCCATTTTTGACACCATGATGATAACCTTTATTGATTGTAACTGTTCCACCTGAACTATCAGTGATTATTGCTTCAAATGGATATTCATTGAGCTTATTGACCAAATCAGTGAATGAACCCACCTGAGGGAGGGCTTTTTCATCAGGATTGTATATAAAATCTTCATGAAATACATCCTCAATCATATTATTTTTCATATCAACCAATTTCATGGTTGAATAATAAATGCTTCCAAGATATTGTTTGTGAACAACATAATACAATATTTTTTCAGGCTCATGAATTAATTTTTTATCGGTAGAATTTTTTAAAAATTTATTATAAGAAAAAGGTTTATGATCATAAAGTTCAAAGCAGGTTCTGTCTAATATTTGAATCTGGATAGCTGTCATAACAATGTCTCTAAGCTCCTGAAACTGACCATTTAATTCATTATCAACAGCAATCGTATAATTTTTAATTTCAAATTTTCCTTTATTTAACTTAAATTTTTCTTTTAATTCAGAAATTTCCTTTAATTCTTTTTTAACGTTTTGCTCGAAGATTTGAATTTGCTTTATTCTCTCTCTGTTATTGATAATGCCTATTACCTCGTTCCCCAAATTTATTATTTTATTTCCCAAAACGTAAAGAATTAATATTAATAACCAAATGGTAAAAAATAACAGTATCGGCTCATTTTTGATTTTATTTTTTAAATTTATGGCGATTTCTCGTAACGACCTCGTTGACTCAGTTGTCTTTTTAGGTTGCTCAATTTGTTGTTCGGATTGTTGTTCGGATTGTTCGGTTTCTTCTGATTCCTCTAATTCTTCTGTTTGTCCGAAGTGTGGAAAATATTTGATGCTGGGATCTCCAATCAAAATGTATCCGGGATAAAAATTTTTCTGCATTGACTCGCCCACGCTCTTTCCAGAAAACAAATCTTTGTAAAATGAGAGAGCAAACTCACTTCCTCGAGAGTCAATGATATCCCAAAATGTACCGACAGCATGCTTACTGCCATAAAAAACAAATTCAGAGGCAAGCCCTGATATTTGTTTTTCAGTGTTAAAACGCCATTCTGTCATTCTGGCACTTTGGCACGCATTTGAAAAAACAAATATTGGCATGGATTTGCCACCAGCCATATCTTGAATATCTTGAATTGTAAAGGAACCTTCTGTTAAATACCATCCATTATCAAATCCTGATTCGGATGAGTATTTGCCATGGCAAGCAACATGTACGATATCGTAATCTCTAATAATTTTTTTTAGTTTTTCTTTGCTAATGTCAGATTCACTTACGATATTAATATTTATATTGTTTTCTTCACGAAAATTACAAATCTCTATACATTCATCATACGCACTTTTCAGATCTCCCTTTGTATCTGATATAATTAACATGTCGAGCATATCTTTGTCTTCATGTTCAAATTTTAAAACTTTATTACCCTTTCTTTTAATTATGCGTCCCACTCGAAATTTTTCACCAAGGAATTGGTTATCAATACATAATAATTCCCAGGGGATTTTCATCATGAATTCACTGATTTCTATTTTTAAATACTTTTCTTTGCAGTGTCTTAATTCCTCTTTTATAAATCTTGAAAAAAGTAAATCTGTCAAATGTTGACCTGTTTTTTTTATTTCATTTAAGAAGTCCCTTCCTTCTGCTGAGTAGCGATTCACTTTTTCGATTAAATTTTGACATTCTTTTTCAATTTTGCTGATATCACCTTCAGATAGTTCAACCCGATCAACACAAATGACGACATCAGTATTACTTTTAAATTCATACTTTATTAAAGAATTATCCTCATCAACTGATAAGGTATAGATATTATCTTTCATGCACACCACTTTCATCGATATGCAGCCATAACATACCTTTTTCACTCCCCCGCTGCATGACTACAATTTTATAATCACCATATTTTAAGTTTTCAAAAGAGACAGGTTCTTCAGACACTAACTGTCGACTGCTTTGTTTGTCATTTGGGTTTATTAGAAAAAATCTAATGGCCTGTGGTAAAGGTTTGTTTCTAACAAAAATATCCAGTTTGAATGCCTCTGTTTCCAAATGTTCTGCAAAAATTTCTAATTGGATATCATCAACTGTTTTATTAAATCGTATGCAGTTGATTTGTAATTTACTTTCCGGGTCGCTTTTCAATCGAACAGGCACTGTTGCTAATTGATAAGCAGGTATCAGTTGCCATTTGATATTGACTAATGCTGATAGTGCATCCTCAGTAAAATTTCTTATCGTGTATTGAATCTTTTCAAATACACTGGTTTCTTTTTTCATTACAGATTTTGCACTTAATTTATTAAAAAATAATGATGGATCATCAATAATATCATCGGGTAAATCATAATTTTTATCAATTTCATCATTATCATTGTCTTGCATTATTTCAACGCCATATTCCATGAACTGTTCACATGCTTTACAAGATTTTATATGATTAAGTATTGATTCTTTTTTATCTAAAGATAAATTTCCGGAAACAAAATCGACAAAAAGGTCTTCCACTTCTTTGCATTCAATTATTTGTGGCATAGTATCCTCCATTTTCTTTGTGGATTATATTTTTTTTTAGTTTCAATGCTTCTATTAATTATTACAACTCAAAACCTGTTTTGTTACAAAAACATTAAAAAAATTCTTCTCTGTATTGACGAAATAATTCTCTAATTCTGCATAGAGCTGTCTTAACTGCTCCAACAGATATGCCTAAATCATCTGCAATCGTTTCTTCGTCTTCTCCTAGTAAATAATGTTTTTCAAATATTTCAATAAGCCTTTCTCTGCCCTTTAATATTTCTGGATATACTTTTTCAATAGAAATCGACATTTCTATTATTTCTATAATATCAATTCGTTTTAATTCTTTCTCAAATTGATCTGTATCGGAAGTTATTATACATCTACCATTACTTTTTACCCAGTTATATGCTTCACGATAAGCAATAAGTGCGAGATAATTTTTTAATTTCATTCGTCCTTCTTCAAAAATATTTTTTTGAAAAATTTTGAAAAATACATTACTACTGACATCTTTGTAATCATATATTCTTTCATAGTTAAACTTTTTAAATGTTTGAATTATTTTATATTCTACCAGTCTGTGATACTTTTTGTAAAATTTATCCCAACATTTATTTTGCCGCCATAACTCAAGCTTTTCACTGTCACCAAGTGTGTCCCACTTTTCTGAGAGCTTCCATTCTTCAATTTTTTTATTCCACTCCTCTTCGCTATTTTTATTTTTTATTCGGGTTAAACATTTTGACATATCTCCTCCTTAATTATTGTGTTTTTTTTTAGCAAAAAGGTTTTTTGTTATTATTCTCAAAATAGGATCATTCCGATATTACATTAAGGATAAAAAATATTATTGAAATCGTTCAGATATGGATGTATAAAATACATAAACATTCAAACAGAAATTTATGTCAAGTAAAAAAATTATTTTTTTTTTTGTAAAAAATTCGTTTTTAAATTGTATATATTTTAATATTCCCAAAATTTTTAACCATCAAAAAAGGAATAAATAGATGAAAACTAAATTAATAATTATCAGCATTACATCATATGTGTTTCTATTACATGGGTTCATATCCATTTGCCTCGCCGAAACAACCCCAACAAATAGAATTGAATCCTTAGCACTGACAGCCACCAATATATATAAGGAAGATCCGGCTACTGGCACTGCATATATTTACTATCCTTCAGAAAATGAAACGTTCTACAAACCAGTTGTTTTTGTTGAAGGTGAAGATATCATAACAGAAAGAGATCAAAATGATTTATATGCCCTATGTAATCAACAACACTTAATGGATACTTTTTTAAACAACCAGCAAACAGTTATTCTTATCGACTTTGATGACACACTGGATTACGTGCAAAACAACGCATTCTTACTGATAGATTTTCTAAAAGAGATTCAAAAAAAATCAAATGACAATCTCTTTTCAATTATCGGGTTAAGCGCAGGAGGCATGATTGCACGATATGCATTGACTTATATGGACAATCAATCAATACCACATAAAACGAGATTATTAATTACGATTGATACACCTCACCAGGGGGGGAACGTGCCTTTGGGAGTACAGCATTGGATCAAATTTATTAGTCAGCTATCTATCCCTGACAATGCAATTAATAAAGCAAAGGAGAAATTCAACAGATTAAGCAAGCCTTTTCCAAAACAAATGCTTTATTATTACTATTCTGAGACAAATATCGGCAGTGATACATCAGGGCCTTCTCCAGAAAAAATATTATTCACAACAGCGCTGCAAGAGATGGGGAATTATCCTCAAAATTTAAGAAAAGTTGCCATATCTAATGGTTGCAGAACAGGAAAACCCATTTCATTACAATCAGAGAGCTATTTTATTCGATATGAACAAAGTGTATCAATCATAGTAAATGCTTTTGCTATATGGGACGCAGGTCAAAGAAATATAGTTTTTGATGGAAAAATTGATATTAAGGAAACGCCACCTTTCGTAACAGAAGATATCGACATACAAGAAAATATTAAAATAAAAGAAGCTATTCCTTATGATATTGCTCCTGGTTCTCTTCTATATACCAATCAAGAAATCGCTGATACGTCGACTTTTATGGGCGACATAAATACAGATAACCCATACCATTCTTATGTATCAATCATTAGTGCTTTGGATATAGAAACGTCAGATGTTTTGACTGAAATTCCGCTTAATCCAAAATCTCCCTTTGATCGGATATATGCTCCCAATAATAACCAGAGGCATTTACTGATTTCTCAGGAAGCTGCATATATTATTCTTTCAGAAATTATACCTCCAGGTGATATTGATATGGATGGCAAAATCACACTAAAGGATGCCATTTACTTAATGAAAAGAATGTCATCCTGGTAAATTAACATTTATTAATGTCTTGTTTTGATGAATAATTACTTAAATGAAAAGATAGTTAAATGCGCATATTTTACTCTCAACTTATTTTCATATTTATTTATGCCTCAATATTAAATGCTTCTCCGTATATAGAATTTCCTTTTTTCTTTTTTCCAGAGTCTCCTGGTGCGTCTTCTATAGGGATTGGAGGTGCAACGGCTGGATCTTCCGATAATTCAACACGGATCTATCCCAACCCTGGCTTAATACTTAATGAGCCGGAATTCTCAGTTAACTTTAAAATTTGCAGCAGAAATGAAAAGGTAAGATCCGGCAGGTATCCTGAAATGTACTCTAATCGCATAACAGATAATGAGATAAATTATTGGGGAGTTGTATATCCTTCTAGAATATTTAATAAAAATATGCTGTTTTCAATTTCATACCGAACATTGCATGATTTTGAACGAGACTGGTTTATTGGTTTTAACGAACAATATTTTGAAAACGATTCTGTTCATTACATACAAACAGGTGGATTGTCTGCTATTAGTTTTTCTTATTGCCTTCAACTATTTCCAAACCTTTTTGCAGGAGCATCACTGAATGTCTCAAAAGACAGCCTTTCGAAAAATCAATGGAGTCAAAATTACCACTTTTTAAGTTATAATGGAGAAGAACTTAATAGGGAATACTTAAAAAAAGAAATTTACACATTCAGTGGACAAAGCATAAACATTGGATTTTTATGGCGTACTTATCCAACAATCTCTTTTGGTGGAATCATTAAATTTTCCTATACCGCTGATATTCAACATAAAACTATTTCAAAGTACTTATTACCTGATTCAGATGCACAAATACAAAACAAAAATGAAAACCTTCGCATGCCAATGACTTATGCAATAGGCGTTTCATACAAGTACTCAGATCAGTTATTTTATTCGATGGATATATATTATACCCAGTGGAATGATTTTATGTACAAAGATGCGCTTGGAAATAAAAGAAGCCCCATCAGCGGCAAACTTTTTAACGATTCAGAAACTGAACCGACCTGTCAGATACGAACAGGAATTGAGTATCGTTATATAAACAGGCAAAAAGAATATATCATTCCATTGCGGGCAGGATTTTTTTATGACCCTGCGCCCACAACAGGTTGCCCTGATAAAATTTGGGGACTTAGTCTTGGTATTGGATTGACCTTTAAACACTTCTCAGTCGATACTTCCTGCCAATATCGTTTTGGAAATAATATTGGTCAAGATTTATTTGATGATTTGAATCTGGATTTTTCAGAAAGGTTAAGAGAACTTAAAATATATACAGGAATAATCGTTTACGCATCTAATTTTTTTAATAAAAGGAGCAAGAAATGAAAACAGCAATAATCTTTGTTGAAATCTGTTTATGTATTATTTTTTTTAATATTCGTCCAATAATTGCAGCTATTGATTTAAATGATTATCAATCCATTACATGTACTGCTGATGTTCCAAATGATATCACATTCACAGGAATCAATTTTACTAACAATGTAAAAATTTATCTGGTTCCAAAGGATCAATCGGTTGAAATTGGAAATCTTAAAACAAAAGATATGGTATTAGATGTTGTTGTTCGTGACAATGTCGCTTTCATTGCAGATACTCTTGGTGATTTCATTATTGCTAACATTGATGATCCTTCAAAACCTTATATGATAACATCAATAAAAACGCCGCCAATGGCTGTTGGTATTACGATTTCAGATGACAATAAAAAAGCGTATGTATCATCATATTATGGTGGAGTACATACCATTAATATTACTAATTTAAAACACCCTATTCTTCTATCTGACCCTTCATTTTCTCCAGGGAGAATCATCCGGACAGCATTGATCAATGAAAATACATTGTGCCTAGCATCTGAACAAGGAATGAAAATATTAGATGTCAGTAATCCTTTAGCATATGGTGTTGATGATAATACTTATGGAACCAATGCCCAAGCGATCAGTGTGATTATAAAGGATGGTTGGGCAGTACTTAGCCTTAGAAACAAAGGCTTTGACATAATCAATACGAATAATTTATCACAAGAATCAGTAAAAATGCTGACTCATGCATGGGGAACACTATTTTGGAAGGATAAATTATGTGTCGTCAATGAAAAAAAGAAACTTCATATTTATGATTTTACCAGTCCTGAAAATCCTGAAGAAATCGTGTCCTGGACAACACAGGGAAGTGGCATTCAACTGGATGCTGTGGATGACATGCTGTGTGTTGCCACTTTTGATGGTATTGAATGTATAGACATATCAAATATTTATAGCATTATTCCTGTTTGGGATTATAAATTGCCTGAACCGGCTTTTCGTATTGCCATGAAAGACAACATTGCATACCTGGCATGTTATTCCAAAGGTATTGTCAATATTGCACTTCCGGTTATCATAAAGCCTGAAATAATTGATATACAAACAATTCACATGACCATTCCTGCTATTCGATTTCCAGGGGAGTATACATTACGAATTATTGATCAGAACGTCCAAAAAGAGTTAGATGTTAAATTTTTGAAACAAAAAACCCTTAAAGCTTCAAAAGAAAGTTTTTATTTTGGAATTATTAAGGCGGGCGAAGCATCTGAGCCTTTTTCGTTCACTATTTTCAATGAGTCTCCAAAAACTATTGATATTCACTCCTTATCAATAACAGGTACGTATAAATCATCATATAACATTATCACTGATAATTGCTCCAACACACAATTAAATTCACAGGCAAGATGCCGGATAGAAATTTGTTATCAGCCATTATTTGATGCATTACACCCTGTACAGATGACAATTCCTTTTATTGAGCCGTATCGTTCTTTATTGGATTCAATTACTGTCAAACTGTCTGGTGAAAGTTACCTGGATGAAAAATATCAGTTTGAAACAATGGTACCACAGGGGATGAGTTATTCTTTCTATGATATCAGCGGGATGACCTGTGATTACGAAGGAAATATATATATTGCAGAAACAAAACGAAATCGTATTTTGAAATACAATTCGCAAGGTATTTTACTCTATATGTGGGGCGGATTCGGAGTAGATGATGGAAAGTTTAATCATCCGATGGACATCAAATTTGATGGCGATCAATACCTGTATGTTGCTGATTCTTCAAATCATAGAATTCAGCGATTTACTCTCAATGGTCTTTTTGACAAAAAATGGGGTAAGATGGGTTATGGTGATGGAGAGTTTCTTTTTCCACAAAGTATAGCCATTGAAAAAGACGCATATAACAAAGTCGCATATATTTATGTTGCCAACAGGCTGAATGACGTTCAAAAATTTGACAAAAACATGAACTTTGAAAAAAAATGGAGACCTTCTGAAAAAGAGTTATCAGGCATTGCTATTTACGAACAGCACGATGAAAAATTTGTTTATGTTGTTGATAGCGAGCGAATTGTTTTTCAATATGATAGCGAAGGAAATTTGATAAGAAGTTGGGATTCATCGTCAGGTATCGAAAATCTCCATTATAATGGTGGCATTGCTGTTGATCCGGATGGCATTATTTATGTGATGGATGGTATTATTCAAACTTTTAAGCCAGATGGAAGCAAAATTACAGATTGGGGGTTACCATTCAGTGATCAAAGTAATTGCTTTGAATTACCAATGGGGATGGCTTTTGATTGGCCAAATGAGAAAAGAATTTATGTCAGTGATTGGGATCAGGATACCTTATATTTACTTGACACAGAAGGAAATCTTAAAAGTAAATGGTCAATTTATGGTGATAAACCTCGACAATTTAACGAAGCAAGATCTATTGCCGCATATAATGGAAAATTATTTGTTGCAGATCAAAAAAACAATCGGTTGCAAATTTTCGATATTTCCAGCAGCAAATTTGAATTTGTTGAAACATGGGAGAAATATAAAGATCAAGGAGAAGAAATTCTCTTTAATCTTCCGGAAGTTGTTGCAACAGATGATCAAGGACATATTTTTGTTGCAAACGATGGATGTAGACAACTCCTGATTTTTAATAATGACAAAAAATTATACAAATCTTTTGATGATATTAAAGGTTACGATCCAGCTGAAAAAATCAGCTTTTCTGCAATAGCACCGGCAAACAATGAAAAACAGCTCTTTTATGTTTTCGAAAATATAAAACGCTGTCTGTTGGCAATCAACATGGAAGGCGAGTTGATCAGTAGTTTTGGAAAACAAGGGACATTTGAAGGAGAATTCAGTCAATGCAATGGAATATGTATCGAAAAATTTGGCACCTATGATTACATCTATCTTCTTGAACGCGAAAATTCAAGAATTCAAAAAATTCGATATGATTATTCCACGAAAGTCTTTACTTTTGTCAAAATGTGGGGAAAAAGCGGTGCGGACATTGGAGAATTTTATAATCCCCGCTCAATTGCAATTGACAGTTCAGGAATTTTGTATGCTTCAGACAGAAATGATCGTATACAACTATTTGATACAGAGGGAAACGTTATTACTCTGTTTGGTGAACATGGGGCTGGGCCAGGACAATTTGATGATATTCTTGGCATTGTCATTAATTCAGACAAAAAAATATATGTTGCAGACAGTTATAATCGTATTCAACGTTTTGCGAAAACAATTTTTATTGGCGGAAAGGCCATTATTGTTTCCGGCGGCGGACCTTATGAGGACAATAATATATGGGAAGAAACATTTTCCAATACCATGCGGGCATACAATATTTTGACCATGCAAGGATTTACAAAGGCTAATATTCACTATGAAACATTTGATCTTGACCTGGATATTGATAACAATGGATTTGCAGATGATGTTGACGCAAAGCCCACAAAAGATAATCTGAAAAATGCAATCACAAAATGGGCAATAGATAAAACGCACTTAACCATTTATTTAACAAATCATGGTGGTCATGAATTTTTTTTAGTGGAAGGGAATGAAGGCTTTTCAAAGCAGAAAAAGACTGACAATGCGGAGTGTTGTTTGACTGTAGGAGAACTAAATGAATGGCTTCAAAGGTATGAAGACACATCTGGTGGACAAGTTACGTTAGTTTATGATGCCTGTTATTCTGGTAGTTTTATAGAACAACTTCAATCAAAAAATAGATTAATTATTACCAGCACCAATGTCGATGAAACAGCTACAATGGCAGTATCAGGTACAATATCTTTCTCATATTACTTTTGGACCTATGTCAATCAAGGTATGAACATTGGAGATGCGTTTGAAAAAGCAAAAGAGGTCATGACGTATCATCGTCAGGAAGCATGTATGCCTGTTGAACCTGATAATCTTACACTTACAACTCAGCACATTGGTAATGGTACGACGATCAATACAAGTGCACCCATTATTCAAATCAATGAGCATAATGTCAGTATCAGTAATACCAGCGCTACAATATCCGGAATTAGAGTAAACGATCCTGATGGTGTTGCGAGTGTTTGGGCTGTTGTAAAACCACCGAATTATGGAAATCAAAATTTTTTCGATACCATTAAAGATTTACCGCGTATCATTTTTAAAGTTGTGAAAGAGGATGATAATGATCTGACATATGAAGGAACTTATGATAAATTCACTATTTCCGGTCAATATACCATTTTAATATATGCCTCTGATGTATACAATAATTTCAGTACTCCTGAACCCATAAATATTGCTTTTAATGATCAAACAAGCAGTCGTAAAGCAATCATTGTGACCGGATCTTCGATAGATGATGAACAGCCCGAAATCATCACTCAAAATATTAGTGCTGCAATAGACTGTTTACTGTTTCAGGAATACGCAGAAAAAGATATTTTTCTTTTATCAAAAAATGTTACCCTTAATTTACCTAAACAGCCAACAGAAATAAAATGGTATGAGCCATCATTGGATAATCTTAAGACGTGCATTACAGGAATCGCCAACAATCTGACCTATGATCTTGTTCTTTATTTGGTTGGAGATGGTACTCATGAACGCTTTTTGATTAACGCTATCGAAAGCCTCACTCCCTCAGATTTAAAACAATGGCTTGATACATTACAACAAAACATTTCAAATCCTGTTATTGTTTTGTATGATGCCTGTCGAGCTAAAAGTTTTACCGAACAACTTATCCCAAACAATGATCTTCATCGCGTATTGATAGCAAGCACTGGTAGTAATCAACCTGCGTATTTTCAATCAGAAAGTGGTATCTGCTTTTCAGCGTATTTTTGGGATGAAATAAAAAAGGGAAAATGTGTCAGTGACGCCTTTAACATGGCTTATCAAAGAAACCAAATGGATAAACAGGTGCCAGAAATATATGATCCACACAAAGATGCACAAACGACTTTTATTGGATTTGGATACAAAACAGCTGACCAATTTTTTTCATCAGAAAGTTTGAATATCACCTTAAATGAAACAGATAGTTCTGCTTTGATTTCAGTTAATGTTGATCTGCCAATTGATGAAATTCAATCTGTTTTTGCAGTCATCAATAAGAGGGACTCACCAAGAATGCAAATGGATGTCTATTGTGATGTTTTCCTGAACACTACCAATAACGTTGTATATCTGGAAAATCAACACGATAATATTTTTTCCGGATTTTCTGGTCATTTTTTATCTTATGGATACTATTTAATTTCAGTATATTATAGAGACAACAAAGGTAATATTAAAACAGTTATCAAAGATCAGCCTTTATATAAAAAATATGGTGAGGATATATATGAACAGGATGATGAACCTGAAGATGCTAAAGTCATTCGTGTAAATGAAACTGGTATTGAAAATACAAGCTTGTATCAAAAAAGAAGTTTTCATTATAAAGATGATGTCGATTGGATGAAATTTTATGCTGTCAAAAATCAGGACTATTATATTCATATTATGCGTCCGGATAATTATGTAGGGTTGAATGATTATGACTACGCAAATCTTTTCCTGGATAGAAACAATAGCCATAAATTTGGAAAAAATGGTGAAAGTTATTTCTGGACTTGCGAAAAATCGGGTACGGCTTTTATAAAAGTTGATTTCCCAAATCCCAATCTTTTTCATCAAACAGAACCTTATGATATCAGAATCTACACCATTGAAAATGATGATATCATCAAAAAAGAACTATCAGGAAATATTTTTGATAATCATTCAGGAGAACTTATTTCAAATGCTGTGATTATTAGTGATATTGGATTTACTGCAATCAGTGAAACAGATCAAAACCCGAATTATTATTTCTATCTTTCTGAGTTTTCCCAATCTTTTCAAATAACTGTTACAGTTAATGGTTATTTACCTTTTAATGATTACGTAATTATGGATAGCTATAAAAAAGTAAAAAATATTGGCTTGATTTCAACTCAACAAGTGCTGATAGAAGTAATTTCTATTCTTCAGGCTTTATCCGGTCAGTCGTCTCCTTACTCAACTACGTTGGATTATAATCATGACGAAAAGCTTTCAATGGAAGATGCGTTTTTTCTTTTAAACCATCTTATTAACTAACTTTATTGTTAACTAACTTTGTAAAAAAGAGGAGCCATATGCAAAAGTATATTCAACCCCAAAAATACATCAGACAGTACTATGCAATTGTATTTGTTCTACTCGTTTTATGTATGGCAGAAACTGTATGTCCAAATACGTATGAACTTAAAAAGATTTTTCCTGTATCCCCTGAGGATTATTATTTTTATGATGCATCAGCTGTTGCTGTTGATTATCAGAACTTTATCTACATTGCTGATAAAAAAAACAATAGAGTTGTTAAATACACGAATGATGGTAGATTTGTTAAGCAATGGGGAGGATTCGATCGTATAACAGATATTTGTTATGATGGGAAACATTCATTGTTTACAGTTGACTTAAAGACAAAGAATCAAATCCAACAATATTCTTTAGATGGTGAATTGATTCATTCATGGGGATCATTTGGGTCATCGCTTAAAAAATTATTAAACCCTCAATCAATTACAATAGATCATAATGGATATGTTTATGTTGTCGATACAAAAGGTAATAAAGTTAATCAATATAAAAGCGATGGTAGTTTCAAATCAAGTTGGAATTACAATGAAGAACTTAATGAGCCAGTCGGTAATGAAGAACTTAATGAGCCAGTCGGTATTGCACTATGCCATCAAAGCAACCTGTGTTTTTATGTATTAGAACGATCATCTTCAAAAACTGGCCCTGGCCGTATGCTCCAGGTTATGGCAGACGAAAGTTTGATTGATTGTAAAGTTACAGATCTGCAGATTGAGATAACTTCAAATTCAAATAACTATAGTAATGACTATGAAGCTCATATTGCAACTGACAGCGATGGTAATATTTACTTCCCTCATGAAACAGTTATTCAATATAATCCTGATCAAAACTCAGCACTTTATTGGGATTACAATTTGTTTCAAAAACCAGTTGGAATCACAGTGGCAAAAAATGAAATCTATGTAACTGATTGGGATAAAAATTGTGTTCAAAAATTTTCAAAACAAGGAGAATTATTAAATTTATGGGGGTATTATGGAAATGAGCCCGGCCAGTTGAAAAATCCATATGGATTGGCATATCATGATCAATGGATTTATGTTGCTGACACTGGCAATAACCGGATTCAAGTTTTTGATATGGATGGCAACTGGAATAAAATATTAGAACAGGATATAGATAAACCAACTGATATCGTATGTCATTCTGATGGAACACTCTATATTTCCGATCAAAACAATAAAAGAATCATATCAATTGAATCAAATGGTTATACCTTTATTTATGAACTCAATCGCTATCCTGATAGAATAGATATTGACGGCACCGGAAATCTGTATATATCGTCTTATGATTTCGAAGAATCTAAACGCAAGGTATATACCATTCAAAAATTGAATACCCGAACAAAAGAAATTGTATTCACCTGTGCACTGCCAAATGACTATACACTCGATACTTTGCAGGACATTGCTGTTACACAGGAAGGTTATACAATTTTGGCAATTTTTCAGGGTAGAGAGTCTATTCTTCAATTTAATGAAAAAGGATCTTTTTCGGGTGAATGGGAACCAGATGCTGGCAACAATAGTTTTGCCGCTATTACTGTAGATTTGTCAAACAACATTTATGTTGAACTTACCAACAAAATAAATAAATATTCTTCAAACAAAAAAATAGTTACCTTTTTTGAACCGCAGCAATTAAACCAGGATAAACTGAGAAAAGATACTCGAAGAGGTTTATGCACATCAGATGATTCTATTTTTCTTACAGATGATTATTCAAGAATTCAAATATTTAGGCCACAATCTCAATCCTTTAACAAAGCTATTATAATTGCTGGAAGTGCAAACAATACATTCAGAGATTTGATTCAATTACAGGCAAATCTGGTATACCAGACACTTATTCAGCAGCAATGGAAAAAAGAAAATATAAAATACCTGTCTTCTTATAGCCATAGAGATCTTTATCACGATGATAAAGCAGATGATTATGCCAAAGCAGGAAGAAGTAATTTGAAAACAGCAATTACTGATTGGGCAAACAATTCAGAATTATTATTGATTTATATGATTGGTTCTGGCGGAAAAGATAAATTTCGTTTAAGTGATGAAAGCCTTCCCTACACATGTAATAATATACCATTACAAGATGAAAATATTGTTTATTCTTATGAGTTAAATGAATGGCTGGATGAATTGCAGAGTACTTCCGATAATGTTAAAATCGTTATCATCTGCGATACAGATTATTCAGGTGCTTTTATCGCTGACCTTCAATCATCAAATAGAATTCTTATCAGCAGTACATCGAAAAATAATACTGCTATTTTTCCGGATAAAGCCTCGCTTTCATTTTCATCAATATTCTGGAGGGCTGTATCGCATAACAAAAATATAAAAGATGCTTTTTTGGATGCAGCAACAATTTCAAGTGATCTAATGGGGAAACAGTTAGCATTAATTGATTCTAATGCCAATGATATCTTTTGCGAAAATGAGGATTTATGCATAGCTGCTAATTATCAATTCCATCAAAGCAATGATTCGAACTTGCAAGACTCCTATACAAATAATATTCCGACAATTGATGATAACGTTCAATATGAAATTTCATATAATCCATCAATATTGAAAATTACAGCTAATCAAATAAGTGCTGACAAAAGGATTGATCGTGTATTTGGTGTTATGCTGCCATTAAATAGTCAAAAGCAGGCAACTGATTACCCAATCATTGAATTTAAACCTGGTTCAGGAACTGTTTATAAACGTAAATATACCGGTGCTTGTGCATTAACGCATTCGGGAGAGTATCGAATTGTCATGTATGCAAGAGATACAATGTTTGCTCTTTCAGAACCACATATTCTGACAGTATCAGTGTCCATTCCTCGTAAAAAAAAGGCTGTTATAATCGTTGGAAATGCAACAACAGACAATATTCAATCTTGCTATAAAAAAAATGCCGATTTTGTTTATGATGCCTTAAAATATCAAGGATATTCTGATGATGATATTGCTTTTTTTGATAACAGCGATATTGCACCAGATAATGACCACCAATCAATTTATGACAATATTCAAGATTATTTTGAGACATTCAACACTGATTCCGCAAAGGAAATAATCATATATTTAATTGGTGAAGGTGACTATCAGTCATTTCATTTGGGAGAAAATCTGGTTATCAAAGCCATTGAATTAAATCAATGGATAAATTTTTCATCCATTGATTTAACACTTATATATGATGCTGGTATGGGAGAAAGCTTCATTCGGGAACTGAATTTAAACAATAATCAAAGCAATAGAATACTCATTGCCAGTTCACAACTTTTTGAACCTTCTTATTGTTTACTTTATGAAAATGTTTCTTTTTCACGTATTTTTTGGTCACAAGTACGATATGGATTATCTACAAAACAGGCTTTTGACTATGCAAGTCACATATTGAACCAGTTAAACATTGATCAAACCCCACAAATTTTGGATCAAAATCACATGTCTCCTTTCCATTATATAGGATCAGGGCTAAAATATTTTTCTGATGAACCTGTTATAGGAACTGCCAGTGCAACACTCGAAGATGATAATGACATCTTACTTGAAGTTAATCATTTAAGCAGCACAAATGATATTAACAAAGTCTGGGCAGTAATTATTCCAGCGGATAAACACCCATTGAACTCCAATGCATTGCAAACCAGTTGCCCCATTCCTTCATTGATGATAAAAGAAGCATTATTAAACAAAAGTATTGGATCAAAATATAATAAAACAATTGAATTCACCAACAGCGGAGAATATCTCATTCATATTTTTTCCAGGAATAACGATGGTGTCTTTGCAAAAGGTCATGTAATACCTGTCTGTCTGAATAAAGGTAAAGATCTTTATGAACCAGACAATGAAGCCCAAACAGCCCATTATATAATCATAAATGATCAGCAACAACACAGCTTTCATGAAAAATCAGATGTTGATGTGCTTACATTTTATGGGCGGGGAGGAAACACATATAAAATTATTGTAAACAGAATTGACCCTCCTGAAATTTTTGATTTCTATTGGCGAATATATGGAATAAATGTTGATACAGGTGATATACAGTACTCTATGGATAAAGAGTGGTATTGCGATACAAGTGGAACATATTATATTAGTTTACAAAATCTTACGAATTTAACGTCATTTGAGCCCTTTGGATATCAAATTTCTATTGCTGAACAAAATGCGACTTTTCCTAACCATTTTAAAGGAAGAGTATATAATCAATTGACAAATGAACTGATACCAAATGTGCTTATTCAGACTGACTTTTGTGAAACTAAATCTTATGATGCTAACGTCGATTCTTTAAACATTGATTTTTGGTGTGACACTAATTCTTTAGAACAAACAAAATTTAAATTTTCCTGCAAATCATATAAAAATACTGAAACTCTATTTGATACTAAAGGAATGAATCATTATATTGATCAGCCGTTACTGCCCATTACTAAGAATATTAAGGTGTTCATCAATGGCAATTGCGGAAGTATCACACCCGGCACACAAGATGTTCTCTATGGTGAGTCGATTACCTATACATTCAAAAATGATGATTGCTGTTTGATAGATTATATCAAAATTGATAATCGGATGATTTCACCTTTACTGGAATATGAGTTTAAAAATATAACAGAAAATCATACAATTAAAGTAAAATTTATATCGCACAAATACTACAGCCCTGAAAATCTTATTTCAATCATTAAAACAATTGCAGGGACAACAGAAAAACCTATTTGTCAATCATCCGAGATTTTAAGTCTGAGTGAGGTTGTAAAAGTATTACAATATTTAACAGATTATCAAAGGCTTAATAATAATGATTAGCAATTGTTTATCTAAATCAACAGTTATTACACTTCTAATATTAAGTATTTATTCATGCGGAATATTTGGCAGAAAAATTTTTACCAGCCAATGGTATGATTATTATGAACGCGGTCAAGACTTTATTGATAGGGAATTATACACTTTAGCCAGTAAAGACTTTCGTGAAGCAATAAAACTTCGATCAAAGGATAAACGATGGGCCCAAACATATGGCATGCATTATTTGAGTTATTTCCCCCATCGAGAATTGGGATTTGTGCTTTATTTAATGGGAAACTATGATGAAGCAAAATTAGAACTGGAAATATCCATATCTCAGGAACCCTCTGACAAAGCAAATAAATACCTTGATAAGGTCAGGGGTAAACTACTTCTACAAAAGTTGAAAAAACACTATCCACATATGTCATTGCAACAATTAATGCCAGAAATTGTCATTAAGAATGATCATATTCATACAAACTCAACTGCAATAATTTCAGGTCTTGTGAAAATATCGCCTCATTTTCAGGATATCAATAAATCGGATCTTTATTACAACAATTATATCAAACATATCACTATCAACAGCAAAACATATTTTATAGATGTTTCAAAACCTGAAATTGAATTTTCTGATGAGCTTCATCTTGCAGAGGGCACTCATGAAATCACAATAACTGCTGATGATATTTTGGGATATACAAAAACAAAAATTGTTTATATAACAGTTGATAAAACAGGGCCTGTAATATCAAAACTAGTGTATTTACCGAATATCTTAATAAAAGGAATTGTTAAAGACATATCAGGTGGCATTAAATTAACAATAGATGGTACTGATGTTCCAATTCCAGATGGTATCAACATTCCTTTTTCTATTCCGCTTAATGGAAATCAAAACCATACAATTATCGCCAAAGATCGTTTGGGAAATAGAACATTTGCGATTTTAAACAAGAATAAGTTTTCTAATATGTATGTATACAATGATCGGGCTATTGTGATGTCTGACGCCTTGAATCCTCAATTTTCTGATAGTAAGGCAAATATAGAAATTTATGGACATGATGAAAAGAATTCTGTGACTGTTTACAAAGATGAAATTGAAATTACAGGAGAAATCTCAGGATTTGTAAATATTAAATCTTTAGAAATAAATAATCAATTATTGTTCCGAGATAAAGGCAACTATTTTGGTTGTTTAATGTCATTAAATCAAGGAGAAAACATCATAGAGTTAACCGCAACCACTGATCAAGATGTGCAATATACAAAAAATTATATCGTCAATAGAGAGATTTTCGATATTTTTTCTACTGAAAAAAGGTATACTATTGAAATAATGAAATTTAAAAATTTTAATGATAGCGATAATGATAACATGGATTTGTTCCATGGGTACTTGATCCAATCTTTTGCTAATAAACAGCGATTTAATATTGTTGATAAAGATTCAAAAAACACTGAAAAAAAATCACAAGCTTTAATTTGCGGTACTTACAAAGAGAACAAGTATGGCATTGAAGTAGAAGCGTGGTTTAAAGAGATGAATTCTAATGAAATTATTTTTTTAAAAGATGTGTATGCTATGGATAAAACTTCTCATTCAATCAAATTATCCGCAGAAAGACTCTCTGAAAAAATCCACAAGGAATTGCCGATTATCACTGGTACTGTAGTGACTAAAATTAATGATAATAGTTTTTGGGGATCACCCAATAATAAAATGAGCTTTTTAATACCAGATTTATATATTTATCGAAAAATTGAATCACATCGGAATACTGTTACAGGGGCATCTTGGGGATATCAATATCAAACAATAGGACCTGCAGAACTTATAGAAATAAAAAATGAAAAAATAAAAGCAAATCATAAAGTGAATGTTCCGGTTGAAAAGAAGGATTTATTTATTAATCAATAAGTTAAAACAAAGGAGCCAAAGATAACAATCATGGCAATAAAACCACTTCAATTTTTTAGATATAATTGTTGTTTTTTAGCCACTATCATTATTTTGGGAAATTTGCCTGAAAGCTTTGCACAAGAAAAACCTTTGATCCAATCTGGCGCAACATGGAAATATCTTGACAATGGCACAGATCAGGGAACGTCCTGGAGAGCAATCGATATGGATGACAGTGAATGGAATTCAGGAAAAACGCAATTAGGCTACGGTGACGATGACGAAATGACCGAAGTCGGATTCGGTGACAATCCAGACAATAAACATATTACAACCTATTTTAGACATTCATTTGCAGTATCTGATCCAAATAGTTATACGAATCTACTTCTCAGGATGCTGCGAGATGATGGTGCTATTGTATATCTTAACGAAATTGAAGTGGCCAGAAGTAATATGCCAGAAGGAAATGTCGATTACTTGACGATAGCCAGTTTACCTGTTGATGGTTCTGATGAAAACAGGTTTTATATTTATCCAGTATGTTCGGAATTGCTGCGTCAAGGGAATAATATTGTTGCAGTTGAAATTCACCAGGGATATCCTGAAAGTAGTGATATTAGTT
>Ga0272440_1001133_pt1 | contig 22118 bp, 23 predicted proteins | sample SSMMMBAug17_FD_192440 | JGI IMG/M metagenome (GOLD analysis project Ga0272440, IMG submission 192440) | Marine sediment archaeal communities from Little Sippewissett salt marsh, Falmouth, MA, United States - SSM-MMB-Aug17 | ecosystem: Environmental > Aquatic > Marine > Wetlands > Sediment ...
GGGTAGGGGTATTAGGGGATTATAAATCCCCTAATACCCCTACCCCTCTCCTCTCTCTTTGAGCGCTCCTCTTCAACCTCCTCAAACACTGGGTTGGGTGTTGTAGGCCTAAACCTCAACCTTGGTGCACTCGCTGCGATACTGTTTTTTCTCAACGAGGCTAGAGCTACACTTGGGTAGGGTTGGTGCAGGCCGCACCGTACGTCCTCAAAAACCTCATGCCTTCGCTCCCCCATTAAAGTAAAGTTAAATAAGCTTTTTGTTCTAATCAGACTACGCTGCCCCCCTCTACCACCTTTCCCTAAGACAGAGTAGCGACCTACCCACTTCAGGAGAGCTAAGGAGTACGTAGTAGATAGTTTACGAGTTGGGTATAACCGGATTAAGCGATGCCAGAATGCTCTTTTAGGGTTGCCGAAGTTCGTCGTAAAGAAGTCTGACCTAATCATCTAAAGTAACTGTTCCTCATCATACTCCCTTATAACCTCATCAGTAGGTTCAGGCAAGTTTAGTGTGCTCTCCTTAGACTTATCAAAGCGTGTCTCAGCGTAAGCGTAAAGAGCCTCAAGCTGCCACAACTCAAACTGATCTAGTGGGTTCTCCTCTATCTGAGTTAAGTCAAAAACAAAGCTCAGAAGTTGAAACGCCTTAAATGGGGTTAATAAGCTCGCCCACCCCCCTAACTTTGAATACTCGACCATTGAGAAGAACCTATACTGCCTCCATCTATAACCTAATGTTGACCCCCTATCACAGTACGCCATTGAGGTCATGAATCTTCGCTCTCCCTTAGTACCCTTTCTGATCTCCCGTGAAACCCGTTGAAACTTGACGATAACTCCGGCATCTTGACTCAAAATAGACCCCTCCCCTGTCGCATAGTCATCGAACAAGCTGAACTGCCACAGATCTGGGTCAAATTGATCATCATGGGTGATCTCCGTTGCTACCTCCTCATCATCGTCAAAGTCAAAGGGAATAAATAAGTCCATAGACCTGTAGTCATATAAAGTCTCTTCCTCTTCCAGCGTACCTGTTGGTGTTATTTGGCCCTCCTGGGTTTCACTAACTTCTGGAGCCTCCTCCCCAGTAAGGTCCTCGCTCTGCTCTAGCAAGTCCTCTACCTCAGGTACCCCGTCCCAGTTTAAAAGACCAGCGTCAAGGTCGTCACAAAGTAGCAAATAATCTACGTTCTGCTCCACTCTCATTAAGAAACCAAGCTTGCTATGTTTCCTACCTGAATCAAGAGCAAAGTTTAAGAAATTTGAGATGCTTTCATTAGTTGGGGAAAAACTACTTAAGGGGGCACCACGTTGACCCAAGAAAGCCTCTGCCTTATGCATTAAGAAAAAACAATCATTTGGTCTTCAGGTCAGGCGCATCTAATGAATATCTGGTCCAGGTCAGAATTAACGGGATCAAACGGGGATAAACTTTTGGCCAGAACCCTAACCACACATAACCTGCTACCACCTCTGTGCAGCCCAAAGACATCAATTTTAGACAACCTATTTTCTTGTAGACCCACCCCGTACCAATACTTCCAGTGTACCATCTCGATACCCTTTATTGTTCGAAACTTTGGGAGTAAGAACTTGTCACTAAAGGTCTTCTCAAACTGAGCATCAGTGGGTCTGCTAAGAAAAAAATCAAACCTCTCCATGTGAGTATTAAAGCCCTCCCCCCTCTGCAAAGACGCTATCTTTAGCGATGGTGAACCTTTACGAGATGTCTTTCTACGAGAGACAACGCCCCCTTTAGTCTTCTTGCGTTGTGCTTTAGCCACCCCGTCCGAAAATAATAACCCACTAGGAAGCGATCTTTGTTGCATTTTTGGGATGTATCTTGTTCTAAACCAAGCGTGTCTTAACTGGGATCTCTCAACACGAGCCTTCAAATCAAGAAGTATCCTCATTGAGTTTAACTTACGAAGAACTAGTCCAATAATCAGCGAACTTCTCATCATGTCACGCGAAATAGCACCCCCATTGCCTTTAGTACCTAACGACCCAAACAAGGGAAGCCTATGGTGTGTTTGGGAGGTGTTAGCTCTCTGTCAATACGCTGAGGTTGGCTGTCCCATCTTACCGCTAAAAGGACTTCGCTTTGAAACGTGCTCATCTAACGCTGAGTGTAATGCCCAACTGGTCGAGTAAACTAATACGGTTTCCAGTTCAGTTAGTTAAACATCCAACAGTCTCCAACTATAACCACGAAAGATCCGAGGAGGCTAATAGAGCCCTAGAGTGAGAGCTAATGTAGCAAAGTGTTACAAGGAGAGACCACCAAATAAATGGAAAGGATAGGGACATGGTCAGGACAACTAATTGGCGTCGCATGCTTACAAAACCACTAACACCAGATGTTGACGAGAACTCACCAATAATAGAAACAAGTAGAGTCAGTAATACGGCAGTTAAGAAGACTAAATTAAAGGCTAAGATATACAACGAAGCAGAATCAGATAAGAATGGTAAGACAGAGTGAGCTTGATTATCAAACCAATCAAAGGTTTGAGGTTGGTAGTTTACATAGCTAGTAGCCGATACCTGTGAACCTGACTCAGGTACTAATCGTGATTCAAAGGAGACAGTAACCCTTCCTAAAAAGCTCCACAAGCAGTCCCAGAATAGGACAGAAACTTTGGTAGCAGCAATCAATAGGCTGCTAGACGATAGGATCTTAGAAAGTCCCGTAGTCTGCATACCTTGAACCGCAACAACCAAAGCAACGGCCAATAATGGGGTTATCATGTGGACACAAGTTAGCTCAAAAAATGCTGTCCACACAACTCGCTCCTCCACTACATCACCAAACATAGGGGGAAGGGTGTGGACGTAAAACCCAACCCAAATAGCAAAAAAGTACCACAGCATAGCATTAAAGTCAAAGATGGCATAAAGGGTTACTTGAGAATCACCATCCGCAAAAGACCCAGCCTTTCTTTTAACAAGGTTATCTATAAGTACGCTCAAAAGTGACCCGATAAAGGCAAGTACGTGGAACTGATTTAAATCAGTTAAGTCAAAAATAGGATCCTCGTCAACAAAGATAATACAAAAAAAAACAAACAGTACTCCAAAAAATAATATATCCCTTAGTGATTGCCCAAACATCTGAGTGTGCATTTGGTGTAACCTGTGATGCGCTTTCCCAACTAGTTTACCAAACTCCTACTCCCTAATCTGGTTACCTTGACAAAACTACAGGCATCTGCACAACGCTGCAAGTTTACAAACCGATGGTCCTCAAAGTTGATTAAGGATGCTGTTGCTACCGAGGCACTTTGGGACTACTAAGACGCTATACCTCAATAAACTAGCTATGGGGTAGGGTGATCTAATAGCAGTTTGGTATTTTTCAATTAACACCACAGATGGAAAGAGGGCAAAAAGTGCGCAAGAAAAAAATGACCATAGAGGTAAGTGGCTCTGGACTTGTGCAGCATAGACTCATATAGAGCATAGTCAAGTAGGTGAGAGTAAGGGTTAAAACTACCAGCATAGGCAAGAGTATCCTCGCTTAGTTAAACAGAGACTAAAAAAACATAAAGAAAGTACCCTTACTGAATGACGATAACGCTAAAAACATAACCCATGGCCGCTGCTGACAATAGGTAGTATGGTTCAAGCCGCCTAAAAGTAAAAGCCCTAACTAACGTAACCCCACCTCAACGCCCAACCTGAGCCTCACCTTAAGTTAACACCTGTACGTGGGGCGCTATGGACCCACACACTCGAACTCAAAAGTATCGGGGGTTTGCCGGGGCTAAGTAGCTACATGAAATTAAACTATTACTAAAAGCAAAAGCCTGATCCAATAAGGCCTTTCGTCCCCAAAAAACAAACCTACCTGCCTTCGAAATTTCTATACCTTAAAAAAAAAAGATAAAAGGAGCAACTTGAGAAAAAATCATAACTAAGTCTTTAATGCGGTATACTAAAAAAACCTATACTCGAAAAACCACCTCTCTTCTTTATTCTTGTATAGGAAGTTATCCCCTTTAATACCCTTTTGCCTAATCTCAGCTGTGGGGGGTTAAGAACACCCGGTAGGCTAACTTGAAGCTGATAAAGGTGCCGGGGGTAGATACTCCAAGACCACAGGGATACACACTGGGTAGTCTCTCGACCTAGGCCTTAACCAATACGTTAATCACAGACCAACTAGCTTAATATCAATAACCAACAACTCTATTTTAAACCCCCCTCGTCCTGATACGAGGTCAGCGAAATACTTTTTTGTCTGCCCCCACAAGCCCCCATTATTGCACAATGAGTCCAACAAAAGGAAACGTCTATTTGGATCCGAGTGTCTTTTACAATAACACACGTCAATCCGCGCTTTTGTCACTTTTTGAAAACCAAACCATGAGCGACGTACCTCACTGACTCAAGAAAACATCCGACACCAACGGGGTGTGCAGCGCTTGAGACTATCGATCGGTCCACCAATACTCATGTTTCCAGTTTTCCACATTGACCGCGTCATAGTCATCTGCATAATGTTGAGAAATCTCAAACCAATGGTCTTCAAAATATGTCAGCCCGACAGTTACCGCCAAAAAGGCCTTTTGGATTGCAAATACACTATAACTCCCAACAAACTCATGGGGGGCATAGGGGGAGCTGGTAACCATAACTAGGTAGTTCAGAAACAAAGCCCCGGTGGGGAAAAACGCACCAAAGAAAGCAAGAAAAAAAATTACCTTGGATGGTAGAGGAACCCTGGGCCCTCGCCTTCGCATGACAAGACCAAGTTGAATCATTATAAAAGTGACTTTAAACCAGAAAGCGTAGGTAAGTGGGTTCCCTCCACTAACTAACCAACAAACAAAAACAAACAAGACAAATGCCTTAACCGGATGACGATCATACAAAACTCGTAACCTAGGACGCCAATCTATAATGAATGTCGTGGCCCAAAAGTCACTACAAAGGAGAAGCCTTGCTCAATACAGCCTAGCCTTACTGTTAGGTTGCCAAATTGCTTTTCGCAGGTTAGCCATTGTACAAACTATGCACAAGAGTTTCGCACCAGCGTAGAAAAAACCTCACCGATGGTCCCGAAGGCCAACACCCAACCGAAGCAGAGCCTCAAACGTTACAGTAAAAAAACCAAGTAAAAGAAGAACAAGAGCACGTAAGCTAAACCCCGGACCGCTCTTGATAAGTATAAGGAGACACAACCTATCCAACTCACTCAGGTAGAGGTTAAACTGGAGCGCAACCAACTCGACAACAGTCTCTACCCACCCAAGATCAAACTCAAGCATCTCTGGTGGTTTTCGTGGGACTAAGTAGCTACGAGAGGTTGGTCTATTACTAAAAGCACAAGCCAAGCACCATGAGACCTTTAATTTCCAAAAAAACAAAACGACCCGCCTTCATCATCTCCATATCCTAAGAAAAAAGAAGACAAAAAGGGCAACCTGAGGGAAAAAAATTATAACTAAGCCTTTAACGTGGTATACTAAAAAAAATCTATACTCAAAAAACCACCTTTCCTCTTTATTCTTGTATAGAAAGTTATTCCTTTTAATAACCTTTTGTCGAATCTCAGCTGTGGTGAAGGGTAGATCAGTTAAGAACAGCCAGTACGCCAGTTCGAATCTGATAAAAGTGTCCAAGGTAGATACCTTAGGGCCGCGAGGGTGCACGCTGGCTGGCCCTATTGACCAAGGCCTTAACCAATATATCAACCACAACCCAACTAGTGTAACCCCTATGGCCAATAGCTCCCACATAAACTCCCCTCGCCCTAATACGAGGTCAGCAAAATACTTTTCTGTTTGCCCCCACAAATCCCCGTCATCATACAACGAGTCCAGCAAGGGGAAGCGCCTATTCGGGTCTAGGCACCTTTTACGGTAACACACGTCAATCTGTGCCTCTGCCACTTTCTCAAAGCCAAATCAGGAGCGGCGTATCTCTCTAGCCCATGAAAACATCTGACACTAGTGGGGTATGTAAAGTGCTTGTTACTATCGGTCAGTCCACCAATACTCATGCTTCCAGTTTTCCACATTGACTGCATCATAATCATCTGCGTAATGTTGCGAGATCTCAAACCAATGGTCTTCAAAATATGTAAGCCCGATAGTTACAGCTAAGAAGGCCTTTTGGATTGCGAATATGCTATAACTACCAACAAACTCATGGGGGGCATAGGGGGAGCTGGTAGCCATAACTAAGTAGTTTAGGAACATTGCCCCAGTGGGGAAAAACGCACCCAAGAAAACAAGAAAAAAAATAACCTTGGATGGTAGGGGGACCCTGGGACCCCGCCTCCGCATAACCAAGCCAAGTTGAATCAGTGTGAAGGTGATCTTAAACCAGAAAGGGTAAGTAATTGGGTTTCCCCCACTAACTAACCAAAAAACAAAAACAAATAAGACAAACACCTTAAATGGGTGACGATCGTACAAAACTTGTAACCTAGGACGCCAATCTATAATGAATGTCGTGGCCCAAAAGTCACTACAAAGTAGAAGCCTTGATCAGTACAACCTAGCCTTACTAGTTGGTTGTCAAATCGCTTTTCGCAAATTAGCCATTGTACAAATTATGCACAGGAGTTTTAAGCCCGCATGGAAAAACCCTCACCGACGGTCCCTAAGGTTCATACCCAACCGAAGCAGTGCCTCAAATGTTATCGTAAGAAAACCAAGTAGAAGAAAAAAAAGAGCACGTAAACTAAACCCAGGACCACTCTTAATAAGTATAAGGAGACATAGCCTATCCAACTCATCAAGATAGAGCTTAAATTGAAGCACAACAGACTCGACAAGGGCAGCTACCCACCTGATATCAAACTCAATTGTCTTAGATGGTCTTCGAGGGGCTAAGTAGCTACAAGAGGTTGGCCTATTGCTGAAAGCGCAAGCCAGGCACCATGAGATCTTTAATTTCCAGGTAAACAAAACTACCCGCCTTCACCACCCCCATACCTTAAGAAAAAAGAAGACAAAAAGAGCAAACTGAGGGAAAAATATCATCACTAAGCCCTTAATGTGGTATACCATAAAAAACCTATACTCAAAAAACCACCTTTCCTCTTTATTCCTATATAAAAAGTTATTCTTCTTAATAACCTTTTGCCGAATCTCAGCTGTGGTGAAGGGTAGGTCAGTTAAGAACCTCCAGTACGCCAGCTCAAACCTTATAAAGGTGTCCAAGGTAGATACCTTAGGGCCGTGGGGGTGTACACTGGCTGGCCTTATCGACCAAGGTCTTAACAAATACACCAACCACAACCCAACTAACGTAATGCCTATAACTAGGAGCTCCACCATAAACTCCCCTCTTCCTGATACGAGGTCTGCAAAATACTTTTCTGTCTGACCCCACAAATCCCCATCATCATACAACGAGTCCATCAAGGGAAAGCGCCTATTTGGGTCCAGGTGCCTTTTACGGTAACACACGTCAATCTGCGCCTCCGCCACCTTGTCAAACCCGAATCATGAGCGACGTATCTCACTGGCTCAGGAAAACATCTAACAACGGTGAAGAGCAATATAAGCGGGTAGCTCGTTAGGGAGTTAAAACTAAGAAGAGGTACATTAGGTAAAAATACTAAATACGCCCTCTAAAGCCGTATAAGGATACCCAAGCTGAGGAGGTTACTATTATTTATGGTTGAAGACTAATGCAAAGGCCAGGTACCGTCTACCTAACAACCCAAAACCCCATTACCACATGACAAACCTAACAAGAGGGAAATTTACCTGAACAAAAGTATACCTTACCTTGTACACAGTATTTTGGGACACAAGCAACCGCAGCAAAAACCCACTAGCGTGGGATTCAGCCGCTTAAGTCTAGGGGTGGTGGGGTTAACAGTAAGACTAACCTAATGGGTCAGGGATGACTCCCACGAAACATAACTAACCGACACCTTAACAGCTACCCGAAGTAGGTTCAAAAATAACCCACACCTAAGCCATTTGCGTATATTGAGCATGTACACCCAAATGAGTTAATTTTACCGAAAAACCCCAAAACCATTAAAATGAGACTTGATAGAACGTAGATAGTTGACACTATCGGGCCAGCACTATTAGGGAGGTAAACCCCTACTAAGAAAAAGACTAGATAGTTAATGGATGTTCGAAGGAGGAATCAAACCACTAAATTGTAAGTAAAGTCCTGTCGAAGCTTTGGATTTGTGCAGTACCTGCGCCCCAACCTATGCTCATTAAGGATAATAAGGAGAAGGGCAAGGCTCATTACAAGGGAAACATAGCACCCACCGAAGCCTAAGGTGGTAAACTTAGACTTGGAGGCTGTGGTGAAAAGAAACAGCAGAACAGCGACGGTTCATAATTTGGCTACGCGTTTTGCCCTGATTACTGAGTGAAACCAGCGTTTTTTTCTAGCTAGGAAAAGATCCTTATCCCAACTTGTCACCTTAACGTAAGTCGCACGGATAGCCGCATCGGCTCGCTGGATGGTAGTTCTAGGATTTGTGGTCAGGGCGCTAACTATAACCCAAAAAACCGACTTAATAAAACCCCACACAACAGACCAAATCTTCAAAGCCACATGCTTTATGAGCTTACTCTGCCAAGCAGCGTATAGTCTGGTGAGATCAGAACTTGGGTAATTATAAATGATCACTCTGGCACGCCTACGCTTTAGCTCTATGTCCCAATCTGGCCTAGGGTACATAAAAAACTGATACAGCTTGTGATACGATACAAAGCTATACTTGCCCAACTCTGGCTTATTCTCGTGCATATGCACAATTCCGGAACAAAGAGTATTGTAAATAAACCTAAACTCCCAAGCAAGCCACTTAGAGAGTTTAGTTTGAATAATTGTAGCCACGATTAACACAGGTATTGTGTACAATAGTACACACAAAGATAAGATAAAGGCATAAAAATAATACAAACAAAAAAGCGAAAAGTGACTGCTGTGCAGCTCCGCTCTCTCAACACTTGTTAGGGGTATTTCAAATAAAGTTTCCTGTTTTTTCCAAGCCAAGATGCCTTGGCGAACTGATGGGGTACTAAGGATCAAAAGAATAATTAGTATATAGGCACCTATGCCTAAGCAGTAGTCGACGGTTATAAGTATATATAGCACAAGGTGGGGCGTTCAACCAGTATACATTGTCAAAACTACACCCGCATTGAAAGACACAACCTTGACGACTTTATAAAAATCTGGACAAAAAGAAAAGACTACTATAGTTTGTATCAGTCAATAAAATATTGCGGCTGGTCACCCACGCGCTGGTTGTGGTAGCCTTGGCCTTTCATGTGCACCTGAAGAAGTAGCTCTAACCGCAGGTGTTGTGTTGGTTTTTGGCGCATTCTGCCCATACAAAAGGCGGTTAAACCGCCCAACTAGATCGAACTTGCGAATTTTATTTAGTTGATTACCAAACGTTGCGGTAAGCCACAAGTCGAAATCCCATTTGCCCCCCTTACCAACATGTGGGGCGCTATGGGCTCCAGTAAGGGAGCGATTGATGATTTTTTTAGTTGAGGTATTACCCAAAGTTTTGGGCTTCTTAGGCACCCCAAGATGTTTCTGGTTGCTTGAATTACAATCAGCAATTAAACTGTGGTCCCTTTTTAAGTTTGGGTAAGGAGTGTGTGTAAGTGTGGTGGTCTTGTGTTGTACCCTCTCACTCTTCTTGCTGCGGTGAGCGGGGCACGTGTTCCCACCTTTCCGCCCGTTGACCAATTCGTACTCACCCACACCACTCTGGTGGTTGTGGGTTGGTTTGGTATATTTCATGTGGGCCTTTGGCTCGCATGTTTGAGATCGGTTAGTGCTGTGGGTTGTAGTACTCGACGACTTCAACCCCCCTACCTCACTCTTCAGTTGACCTTTTTGCTCAATCATAGTGCGGTGTGTCTGCGTAGCGGATTGCTTAATGGGTTGAGACTCCTGACGTTGACTCAAACTTGGCGTATACTTGGTATGTTTGCCTACACTTTTGCCGTTAAAGGTGCTCCCGGTCACTACCCCAACACGTAGTGGACTACCACTGCGGTCTGTGGAGGGGCTTTGCTTGTCGAGTAAAGCTGTTCCCGGTTTAGCTTGGGTTTGACGTTTGGTTGTGAGATGTACCTTAGTGTTTGATTTTTGGTTTTTAGGGGTTACGACGTCAGCCCCAACCCTCTCTTGCCTACCGTCCAAAACTTTACCACACACCTTAGCAAGAGGCTTACCCTCCGGTGTGGTGGTGTCGTTGGCTGGTCGGCGACTAGAGAAGGACGCTTTATACTTTATCGCTGTAAAACCAGATTCCAATTTAGATTTACAAGTACGTCAGGTAGAGAGGAGGAGGCACACCATCCTAAAGCACAGTTAGTCTATAGTAGGGGGCTTAATTACACCTTAGTAAGGTGATATAGGAACTGAGCTCAGCCTAGAAAAAATAACACGAAGCCTTCACAACTCGTACAAGTTCCCAGTTAAACACTAAACCTGTGTACTAAGTCGATAAAAAGAAAACCCTTGGTGTAAACCTACAGGGGGTAATGACTGATAAGGGGCTGATCGACTATGCAAAGCGAGTAAAGGCCTTACCGACCACTACCCACTCTTTTGTAGAGTAAAGCGTTTGCCTTGGTGGGGCTCTAATGGGAAGAAGTAGAATCGAACTACTGAACCTGACGGAATCCGTTTTACAGACGGACGGCTTACCACTCGCCCATCCTCCCAAAAAGTAAACTAAAAAAAACGTTATCCACTAAGGGGGGCAATGGTGGGAAGTAGAATTGAGCTACTGAACCTGACGGAGTCCGTGTTGCACACGGATGGCTTAACACTCGTCCATACCCCCTAAGAATAACCTAGAGTGTGGCGTTTGATGAAAGGGTCAATGGGAAGAAGTAGAATCGAACTACTGAACCTGACGGAATCCGTTTTACAGACGGACGGCTTACCACTCGCCCATCCTCCCGAAGGCTAACCTAAAGCGTAGCAGTTGACAAGAAAGTCAGTGGGAAGAAGTAGAATCGAACTACTGAACCTGACGGAATCCGTGTTACAAACGGACGGCTTACCACTCGCCCATCCTCCCTTGAATTAAGTCGAGACTTTAAGCCTCGCAACAACTTTGGGAAGAAGTAGAATCGAACTACTGAACCTGACGGAATCCGTGTTACAAACGGACGGCTTACCACTCGCCCATCCTCCCTAAACGTAAGCCAGGCCCATTGATTAAAACCGAGCCAAATGGGAGGGGGTAGAGTCGAACTACTGAACCTGGCGGAATCCGTGTTATAAGCAAGTGACTTACCACTCGCCTACCCCAAAGTAAAAAAGCTAGGTGCAGTGTGCAGGTGGCTAAGTACCACCCGCCCCACACTAAACCACGCAGGCCCCATCCAAAAGCCTGTATAGTTGTTAAGTCCTAAACTAACCCCAAAGCAAAAGCTATACACCTTGGGAGGTAAGTGCCAGGGCGCTTGACCTTACACATGGAGTAAATTACATAGTTTAATAAAGGTGCCAAATGTCACTCCAGGTCTCTTTAAGCTAAGACTCACCTGTGGGGGTTAAAGGGAATTTGCAGACACACCACATCAGAGTTATAAGATACTTAAGGTCTAAACTAATTGCGACCAACAGCGGCAACCTACCACAACCAAGGGCAAGGTAATCAGGGAGTTATAAAGGAAAAACAGTATAAACCAAAGAAGGGGTAACTTGAAGTATCAGCGCATGTCGCGTTGAACAACCTACACCGCCCAGTAGATGCGCTGAGCGATGTTGTAGGTCTCCTCAAACCAAGCCCCAAACATAAGGATAAGAGGGCTTTGCCAATACCCGAATTCGTAAAGGCGGAATAATCCAACTTTAATTACCCACACAACGGGCCACATCAAAACTAAAAAGTAGTGGGGGGAGTCTAGCCCCATCGCGACCCATAGTAGCCTTCTAGCCACCACAATTAGACTAGCCCAAAAGCCAACAAAGAAAACGAATCGCCTCTCACAGTATGGGTTGTCAAACGACTGCTGGACTGCCTGAAGTGAGCCTGTCCCTGTTAAGGTAATTAAGGCGCAAACCAAGTGGATGGAAGAAAAGATAACACAACTAACCCCATTTGCCGTAAGAGGATTAGTGGTACGTAATGCGTAAACAAAAATAGCAACCCAAACACAGAAAAAAAACCTAGCTATGCGGACGTTGCTTTTAGGGGAGGCCCTCCCAGCAGAAGTCCTGGCAGTAGGCCAGAGGGGGAGAACGGTAAGTCAGTGCCACAAAGAACCCTTAGGGTCCTTATTAGCTCAGTCGTAAACCTCTGCTCTATCATAAAGCCTCTTGATTAATTTAGGGATAGTAATGGGCGATCACACAACACCCGGTATGAAAATCCAAAAAAAAAAATCTACCGAAGCCCTAAGACAAACGCGGCACACTCTCAAAATTCACCGAAGAAAGTAGTATAAAGCAAGAACCCTCCTCCTTTGAGCATGGTATCCACGCACCTGTCTTTGGTACCTAAAGACTAAAGTGGGGTTCCTATCAGAGCGCCTTACAAAAGTCACGACGCGCAAAACGAGGTAATCGAAAAAGCCCATACTATCCCCAAAGCAGGCATCAAAATCTACCTGACTAAGCTCCCGAAGTACCTGATTACGAGACTGAAGGCGCTTGGCCCAGTCAAGGTTGTAAAGAATTGAGGCCAGATGGTAGTGGTAGACTATTGGGCGAGAGAGCATATAAAAGAAAAACCTGAAGATAATGAGAATGACTATAGATATTAAGATCACCCAATCACTGGGGCAAGTAGGCTCGAGCTCATAGGTAGCCTCAAACATCAGTCGAGAATCAAAGTCGGGATCGTTTGGGTCAGTAGAAAGAGTGTCCTTTACGTGGGCAGCATAAGCCCAGCTAAGTATTAACCAAGTTAAGTTTAGAATAAAAAACCAAAAGGATAACGTAGGGTCCCCTGATCCCCCCCCAACTAAAGACGACATCAAAAGCCAAAAAAAAGAAGCCAGGGTAAATGCACGCGGGAAAAACAAAAAGAGGTCATACAACATTTAATAATAAGCAAGGCGGGGTGTGAGTGCACAGCTCTGCAACCAAAAGTCACCCACACAGCTCCATAAACGTGCGAAGCAATACTATAAGCCCCCTCAAACCAAGCCCCAAACATAATAATTATAAAACTCTACCAATAACCACACCAGTAAAGACGAAACAAAACAACCCAAACCACCCACATAACAGACCACATCAGAACTAAAAATAATGCGGAAAGCTTAGCACATCGCGACCCATCGTAGCCCCCCGCGCCGTCACAATTAGACTAGCCCAAAGGTTAACAAGGAAAACACATCACCCCTTGCAGTATGGCTTGTCAAACGACTGCTTGGCCGCTTGAGGTAAGCCCGCCCTGCTTAAGGTAATCAGAGTCCAAACTAAATTGATAGGGAAAAATAACACAGCGTATCTCATTCACCGTAAGAGGACCAGTGGCCTACACTGTGCGAACAAAGATAACCACTCAGCCATAAAACAAAGCCAAGCTGTGGAGATGTTGCTTGTAAGGGGCCTACGGCAGCTTAGGCGTAGCTGAGCTTAGTATAACCAAAACCAGATCAACAACAAAAACTACACTTCGCCGTGGAAACTAAAGGATGCCCGCAGTATTAGGTAAGGTGAACCCGCCAATTGAAACAACAAGAGACCCACGACAAGTCAAAGGTAGCCGACCTGCGCTTAGTACACCGGGCTCCTAGTCAGTGTGGCACTTAAGCATAAAATAACCAACCAATAGTAAAGAGTCGAACCAGACTAAAGGTACCTGACAGCAAAACCAACTTGACATTAGACTCAGACACGGTCAAAAAAGAAAAAGTAGAATCTTAACATCACAAGGACCCAAAGATAAGGCCCAATTTCACGCCTTATGGTGTAAACATTAAGAAAGCGTAGGGTTTAGTTGTAACCAAACCTCCAAAAGCACCGCAAAACTTGGTAGGTAAGAAAAAAAATAGACCAAAACATAGAAAAACACAGAAAGGTGGCAACACTGCGCTCAAAAATGCCCTAAAGGGTGAAAATATGTCCAAAAATTAGCCAATACTGGGCAATTTTGCCAAATTGGGGGATATTTAGCGTTTTACCGCTTTGATCACCAAAAACAAAATAAGCAAAAATAAAAAGACCAGAGTCCACCGACTGCGCGTCGCCAATGCGCTCCCTCCACTTTTGAAAAATGTACGTGCGGCGGTCATATACACCAAGTCGGTTATGGGGTCTTAGCTCGCCCGTGCAACCTGACTCTAACTCCAATGAGAGTTAGATCACACGGGCGGGCTGAGGTCTCACAACTGACTTGGTGTACATGACGGGACCAGATCTTCTTCCACCTTCGTGCACACCGTAAAAGTATGCAGTTGGGCCGAGATCCCATCGCCGAACTATACACTCAAAAGCTAAGACCACGAGGGGTCAGATCCTCAACCCAACTACGCAAGGTACGTACTTAGGTCGGAATCTCACCTTATCTCGAGTTCTATGACGGGGGAAAGATCTCAGCCTAATTACGTAAGGTACATAAATTGACCGAAACCACGTCCCCGACTTAAGGCACAACTGTGCCCTTACCATGATAAAAATAAGTTTAATAATGTAATTCTAAATACCCAAAGTAAGCCTCAAGACTCACTTTGAGCACCCCAAGCTACTACAGCACAAAGTCTGGGAGCTGCTCAATACAAGGACCTAGACCACCGAACACCTAATGCCAAGATAACCAGCAAAACCATAAGCAACTCACAAATACAGGAAAGGGTCTAAAGCCTTATAAACATAACAGTTAGCAAATATGTGGGTACGAAACAAACAAACCAGAAAACCACCGCGCATAGACAAAAGGCAAAGATGACTACAAATGAGATAGACTTTAGATAAACTAAATGAGGCCTGTGAAATACCCCTAAGGTCTTATAACACCTAACTGACCACAAGAAGAACCAGAAGCCTAGTAAGGGCCCACCAAACTAAAACGCTTAACTACTAAGCCCACACACTTTTCTTAGAATCTCGACTTCGTACAACTGGTTTATTTTTTTTTGCTTTATTACGATTACGAATAAGAGCTTGAGCTTGTAGCTTAGCCTGTTGTTTTTTTTTTTTAGCATTTTCCCCAAATGACTGCCCTGCGCTAACTCTGGTTAAATCAAAGTATCTTGATAGAAAAACGATATCTGGAATCCGCTGCGTCCGTGCTGTTTTTGCATTGGATCTGGTTTTTTGTCCCCGCATAGGTAAACAAAACAATGTTCTCATAAAGCTACGATTACCAATAACCAGATAAAGGCACCTATCGGTCATTAAGCGAGAATAAGCCCCCCTACTCAACAACCACCTATAAAGCCTCTTCACCTTAAAAGAGAAAAAAACACGCATTGTTCTAATGGGGCTGGCAACAGACTTACTCACCCTAACATCTTCATGCAATGACCACATTATTAAACTAGGCCTACTACGCCGCTTTTCGGTCTCCGCCACGCGTAAATATATCGACTTGCGTTTCCGAAGTCGACCGATTTTAAATGACTTTTTTAGCTCTTCCATGTTTATCTCCCTTTTCCGCAGAGCGTGGTCGCTTAGCAGTCGAGCAGAGCGTGGATCTAAAACAGTGGCGGGGAACATTTTATAGGTCCTAGTAAAAAATATTTCGTAATTCAATTTCCCTTTGAGCTAAAGAACGCTGCAGGTCCTCAGCTGAGCTTTGAGTATGCCCCATCTTTGATCTTTTTTGGCGAGACAGTTTCTTCCTCTCGTAGGAGTAGAAAGCTAACCTGGTATTGAGGCGAGATACTCCAAGTGTTCTGGATGGGTTGGTATCGCCCTCCCAGTAGCTGTCTATTAACATAACAAGAAAGCAGATAAAAGAAAGCACACTTAAGAAGTGCCCTCCACTAATTATACTATGCCACCCACCAAAGTATGCAGGGTAATCCATAATCCTACGTGGCATACCAGAATACCCCAACCAAAACATTGGGATAAGGGTAAGTAATTGCCCACTGAAATAAAAGATAAAGTGCAGTAGGGCCCAAAACCTAGAGTACGTTACTCCGAAGATTGCACCGAAGTAAAAGTAAAAGGCAGCAAAAATGCAAGACAAAGCAGCCCCTGATAGCATTACGTGGAAATGCCCAATAACGAAAAAAGTGTCATGCAGGGATACATCAAAACCAATGTGAGCGTTGAACATTCCGCTCAACCCACCAAGAGTAAAGAAGTATGAAAATGACAACAAAAATAACAAACTAATGTCAAATTGTGGCGCTGAGTTAATCAGCGTAACACACCAGTGTAATACCTTTGTGCTAGCAGGCACCGAAATCATAACAGTCATAGTACTATACAAGGTTCGGGTTGTATTAGCTAAGCCCACCATGTACATATGATGACCCCACACAGCAAACCCCATAAACCCAATAGTATACATACTAAATTGTAATGACAGGCGACCTGACAACCTCTTTCTCAAAAGGTGAGGTAAAAGAGAATTGACTATTCCAAAGCAAGGAATGATAATAATGTATACCTCGGGGTGACCAAAAAACCAAAATAAATGTTGAAACAACACAGCATCCCCACCACCTGAAAAGTCAAAAATTGACGTACCCAAGTGCCTATCGCTAAGTAAAAATAAAATAGCAATAAGAAGAGCTGGGTTAGCCGCAAGCATCATACGTGATCCAACCAAAAGGGCGTCGACAAAGAAAGACCTCATCTCCCTTCTATTCTTAAAGGAGGGAGCGCTGACGCATCGGTATGTGATCACATAATTAACTGCGCTAAAAACCGAACCTAACCCAGCCATAAAGATAACAATCAAGGCAATATCAACCTTACCAACCCCACTAAAGCGCAACCTAGAGGTATAAGGTGTGATAAAAGCCCACCCAGGGATTATTTGATTCGCCATTGAGGTAGAGGTCTTGGGGAAAAGGCTTCGCACTGCTTCAAAGGTTTGGAACTTATCGTTAGCCATTAGGACCTCGGCTATACTAAAGTCAGCCGAATCTGTCTGTCTTGGTAACAGAATCCCGTCAACCCCGTTGAGGCTCCTACGCACCTCCGAGTTAACGGAAAACTCGCGAGAAGCGTGGGCGTATTCCCCCAAGTATTCAACCTTTAACTCCCTGACTATGTTTCGAATAACGCGCTTCCATAAGCGCCCCATTCTTTCCATGGGAAAGGTATATTCTGGCATAATTAAGCCATTCTCTACCAAAAAGTCACCCACAGCTTGTACAACCTCAAAGTCCATAACATCGCGCATAAAAATCCAAAGAACATCACACACGAACCAAAACGCGTCATACACACTACCGTAAACAAAATCAGACAAGAACGTACCACTTAGGAAGCTCTTAGCTGTTTGTTGCCGATCAAGCAGACCTTCGTCCCAAGACTCACGCTCTGCTTGATCCGCTACAGCAAAGCTGGTAACAAAGGCGTCAAAGTGTACAAGCTGGTCAACCATCGCTTTCCTTACAAAGCTAACCTCCTTGGTTACATTTTGTGGCTCCTTGTCAAATAATAGGATATGCATAAGCATGACAAAACCACTGGGCGTAATCCAAAACATAAAACTGTTTAGGCGGGGGAAGGCAACATCCCTAACCCCTAACTGGGTTGGTAAGAGAAAATTTCCAAAGGCCCCAAATAACAACGGAATAACAACAAAAAAGACCATAACAATTGCGTGCAGTGCAGCCACTGTTAGGTACTTTTCAGAGTTATTGTCTAAAAAGCTAACCCCTGGTACTGCTAGCTCGATTCGAACTACAGTAGCCAAGGCTAAGCCAGTAAACGAGGTACAGATTATAAATAAAAAGTACATAACAGAGATCCTCTTGTGGTTTGTCGATAAGACCCAGTTAGTGATAAAGTAAGACCATGTAATACAAACCCTAGAAAGTACTAACTCTACATGACCAAAAAACCTTCGCATTTAAGGGCGGTTGCTTTAAAAAAAATTTTTAGCTACAGCAAGCGTTGCTATGAGTAAAATAATGAACTCGAGGGTTGACAAACAAAAGACCAAGAAGGATACAAAGAGAATTTGATAAGCCTTGCAAGCTGTTAACAGAAAGCCAACAGCAAAAATAACAACGGCTCACATCAGCTCCATGCTCATCATTAACTCTACTGCACTGCTTAATGACAAAGCAAGTCTTACAATAATAGCTATAAAGATCAAGCTAAATGAGCTAAGATAAAAACCCATCTAAACCGCTACACTAATCAACAAATACAGGAGACAATTCTGTACCCAAGGTCAGGAGATACTGGTTGACATGTAAATATGTATTACCGTACCTGCAACGCCTGCGGCGTGTCCTAAACATACCACCCAACTTTGCTAAGACACGCAACCTACCCCCTACAAAAAAACTCCGCCCCGTTTGCAAACCAACCTTCCTACGCAATTTCACATCATATCTCAACCTACGCGAACCTCTGGCTACCCACATCCCAAGATCCCCTCCAAAATAATTTCAGGCTCGCTCAGCCCAACTTTCTGGAACAGGGGCTCCCCACTCGTGATACTGGGCGCCTTTGGTTGCGTAAAAGAAAACAAAGCGACGCTTTTTGAGACGATACCCCCTTCGCGTAAAGCGTGAATTAGCCAATAATCGATCTGACTCTGGATAACTACCGAACTGGCAGTACCTTCCAAACTCATTTTTACGAGTCGAGGCTCAACTTATCCTAACGTAAGTCGGGATGCGGGCTCGAATGTACGAGAAGAAGCGCAAGCCCCCAGAAATTTTCATTGATGCCAACCTACAAATAGGAACGGCTGCCTTAAAGAATCTCCTGGACATAGAAAATGAACCGACTCCCTTACCCATCCTCTGATTTTGACCCTTTTGGTAAAAGAATGACTTTCGACCCAAAGCTACCCAGAATCTTTTTAAAACGATAATATCTGTTTTATACCTCTTCATCCTTGCAACTAAAAAACGACGAAACCTGGATCTGATAAAAAATGAACCCATAGGTGTAGCTTGAGCTTGATTCAAGTCGCGACTTGACGTAAACGACGAAGCAAAAGAGACAATAGACTTAGAACTAGCTCGCTGGGTTATCTTTTCTCTTTTCGGCCAAAACCCAAAATGCCTCTGCTTATAGCCCTTTTCTCAACTCGTAGAAAGCCTAAAGGTATTACCCTTCCTTAAGATAGAGGTTTTGGGGTAAAGGCGATGTAGAAAAAATCGAAAGCGTAGTCGCCGTTTAGATCTACGGCGCTTTTTTTTTAGCAAACAAAACTGAGGAAATAGGGCAGGTACGGGTTGGTTATGAAGTGTGTGGCTCGAGAAGCTTAAGTAGGTCTGAATCATCTGACAATTAGTCTAAAAACTTGAGCACAAGGCACATATAAGCTAAGACCACCCTTTTCCAGCTAGACCTTAAAAGAGGCTTTAGTCTTATAGTTATAACAATAGATAGGCAGTAGGAGACCAGTGTGGTTAGGTCCGATAGGTCAATAGAGCAGGTACCGGACATGGATAAAGATAGGTAACCAACAAACAAGCCACTACACATACCTAAGAAAGCACCACCAAGGTCACCCTTTAAGGTTTTTGAGTATCTAAGTTTGTGCAATAAAAGATCACGCTTAAGGACAAAAAGGACATCAAAGAACATCCAAATTAATACGCCCGATGCTCTTCCACCGTCTCGTCCTCGCTAACACCTGGTCTAGTGCTGTAAAATCCACCCGTTGGTGTGGTACGAACTAGGGGTGCTAGAAACTGCATTGAGGGAAGCAGGGCAGACCTTTTATCTGATTTCCCTACTAAAAAAACGCCAAGCATCTCACCCAACTCTCTTTCTTGCCAAGAAAACGAGGGGATAAGGGTTTCGTTTGAATTTAGTTGTGAAGACATAGCCGTTGTGACTTTAGCAGCAAAACGCGTAACAAAGTTTGAAGTCTCCGCAAAAATAAATGTTATGACCTTCGCCGGGGAGATGGCTTTGGCCGTTCGAACAAATACTCCCTCAAAAAATGTCAAAAAAAAAGCTGCAGCTTGTGCCATGTGCGAAAGGTAAGATGGTATAACAACGTCTCTGGAGTCTTCGCTAATAACGACAACAGGGGATAAGGTAACTATGCGGACTAATAGTAGCATAGCCCTTGAAGCCGAAACTAACAAAGACAGAGAAGATATAACCATCCGAAGTCATGTCATTATTAGTAAAATAACTGAAAGCTAAAACCTAAACACCCAGTATGAGTATTGATAATACCCCAGGATCCTATGTGGTTTAAGTATAGGCAACTATAACTATTAAAGCCACGATTACAGCCCATTGTACGAGTTCGTGAGTTACCACCTACTGAGATTTTCCCCACCATAAAAAACAAATAACCCATTATTACACCATTCTCTGGTTGGACAAGGGTCCTAAAGGTTGTAATAATTCGCATAATGTGCCTTTTGTGGGTAAACATGCTTACTTCCTCCATAAAGGCGCGCATAAAGTAAACATAGGTGGCAAAATCCCGCCTGATAATTGCCTCTAAAAAACCCCAAGGCGCCCGTAAATGCGTTACCCAGGCTCTATACTTCTGCAAAGGGATATCCCACTCTACTTTTGAAAACACAAAAACGAAATTTGAAGCAATACCTAATAAATGAGTAAGGTCCCGAATCACCCACAAAAAGAATTTTGTTCACAGCGCCTTTTTTCTCCGAGAGAGCCTTTGTTGACTCGGCAGTAATGCCCCGATCTCATCAAAAGCCTGAGCTGCTTCAAGCGATTCAAAGATACTAAGATGAGGGCCAGCAAAGTGCAACCCGATAAAAGAATGCGAGGCAATTTCACCACTAGGTACAGCCGTGGGCAAGCGACGAGGTTGAGTAGAGGTAAAAAAAAAGTTCGAAGTACTTAGCGCAATAGCCAACATTTAATAACAAGGTTACCAAAAGAAAACAAAGCTGACAGCAAACAACCTAGAAAGTACTGACGTGCTTAAAAACATAAGCATGAAAGTGTTAGTAGAAAACAAGAAGAAGGGTAAAACTTCCGTCTCTAGACTATTCTCTACGTAGCTTTCTTTCTGCTCTGCCTCTAAGTTAAACTCCAAATCAACCAGAGGAGCTATTACGGTAGTATCATACCAAGTCGCAGCGTAACTCCAGAAAATATCACTGAAGTCAACCCCCTCTCTTAAAAACCTTGTAAATTTGTGGTAAATGAAATCCTCACACCACAAGAACAGGTACATCATCCGATTACCAGATTAAATCAAAAACAAAGGCGAGGTGGAGCAAACTTTAGCCTTGGTTATGTGTAAACCTAAGTGTCCCAAGTTCTGCGCTACCCTGTTTAACTCAGAAGTCCTCTCTACTAAACCAAAACTTCGCTGCTTTTGGGGTGTTCTGGGATTCGTAGGGTTCAAGTTTACAACAGATGTTAACTTTACTGACAACCTCCTAACCCTAAAACCAACATAAAACAGGGATCTTTTTTTCCGCGCCATTGGGCCCCTAGACATTACTAATGTTTTTCTAGTTGTTTTAACACCCCGTACCAATGAGTTAACAAGCTCCCCACTCCAATAATAGCCAGTCCCTTGGCTGTTATTAAACTGGGTGTTTAAACGATTTGTTAGCAACTTTGATTTTTGTAGTGAAGAAAGCATTAACGAGCTTGTTAAAAACTTCATTGATTGGGTTTTATTTTTCTTTGACCACAGCATCACAAACTGGTTAGAGGAGGTGGCTGTGGTAGTTGATCTAAGAATGCTAGACCCCCTCACTTGAACTCGAGTCAAGTTACGGGCTTTGTTGTCACGACACTCGGTACCACTAGCGCGTATAGAAAGGCGCAAAAATCTCTCATACTCAGCCATATTAATATTGAGGTTACCTATAGTAGGTTGGGTTGGTTGCTTAGGCTGGGTTGGTTGCTTAGGTTGGGTTGGTTGCTTAGGTTGGGTTGGTTGCTTAGGCTGGGTTGGTTGCTTAGGTTGGGTTGGTTGCTTAGGTTGGGTTGGTTGCTTAGGTTGGGTTGGTTGCTTAGGTTGGGTTGGTTGCTTAGGTTGGGTTGGTTGCTTAGGTTGGGTTGGTTGCTTAGGTTGGGTTGGTTGCTTAGGTT
>Ga0272440_1001134_pt1 | contig 22117 bp, 3 predicted proteins | sample SSMMMBAug17_FD_192440 | JGI IMG/M metagenome (GOLD analysis project Ga0272440, IMG submission 192440) | Marine sediment archaeal communities from Little Sippewissett salt marsh, Falmouth, MA, United States - SSM-MMB-Aug17 | ecosystem: Environmental > Aquatic > Marine > Wetlands > Sediment ...
AAAATCATAAATGTACTGTACGCCTTCAACAGCATATTGAACCGGTGTAGTTGTAAAAATAGGCGGATCATTGACAGGATTGACAGTCAAAATAAATGAATCTTGAACTAATTTTCCATCAGCACTTCCCAGGATAGTAATACTTGCAATCCCTGATTGGTTTTCTTTAAAGGCGATTTCAAGATTATCCTCTGTGAGTGTTGATCCAAAAAAATCGCTCGTACTACTGATTTCCAATGTTTTTGTGATCACAGAATCAATATCAACAAAAAGTTGATCAATAGGAATTACAACAGTTGGATCATCTTCATTGCGCGTGATATCAGACAAAGAATTGGCCAGGGCAGGGGGATCATCTACTGGATAAACTGACACAAGAAAACTATCGGTAATTGTTTCACTATCCGACAAAGCTTGAATGGTAACTATCGCTTCACCCGATTGATTTTCAAACAGTTGAATCGTTAATGTATTGTCTTGAACAGTGACTGTCAGCAAGTCTGGATTTGTATTGGACAATAAAGATTTGACAATGAGTGCATCATCATTGTCCTGATCTGAAAAAACATTTGTCAGATCAATGCTAACAGAATCCGCATCTTCAAATAAATCAATATCTTCAACGGCACTTAACAAAAATGGGGGATCATCAAGCTGATTTACTATGATATCAACCGCATGTGTTATTGCTTTTCCATTTGACTTTCCCATAATAATAAGACTTGCATTGCCAAAGGCATTCTCATGAAAATCAAGGGTTAAAAAATCTTTGGTAAGCGTTGCAAAAAACAAGTCATCATTGGTGCAGGAGGACAGGCTCTTTGAAATGGATGCATCATCATTATCACAATCGGTAAATAAATCAGTTATTGAAATTATTAATCGCTGCGAATCCTCATCTACGATAATTGTTTCAAGAGGTGTCTTCACAGTTGGCGGATCATCAACAGCATTGACAGTAACAGTAAAGATATTATCTGAGGTTTCCCCATCAGAATAAGCTCTTACGATTATCGTTGCTTCACCATTCTTATTTGGATTGAATTCCAGGGTAAGTGTATTATCAGAAATCATGGCTGAAAGAAGTGCTTCATTACTATTCAATTGGATATCTTTAATGATGGACAAATCATCTTTATCAATATCTGAAAAAACATGATCTAAAACTATTTCAGTTATTGCAGCATCTTCATCAACAATAATATTTTGAATCGCATGGGCCAAAATGAGTGGATCATTTACAGGATTGACAGTGATCGAAATGGTTTCTTCAATGGATTTGCCATTGGACAGGCCTTGAACAACCAGTGATGCTTCACCATGTTGATTGTCATGAAATTGAAGAACAAGTTCATTGTCTGTGATGTGAGCACTCAATAATGATGGATTTGAATGTGATAACAGAACTTTTGAAATATTTGAGTCAACATTATCCGGGTCATTAAATAAACCTGCAAGCTGAATGGTTTCATCAGCAGCATCCTCATCAAAAAGCAAGGTGTCAATGGGTGATGCAAGTTGAGGTGGATCATCAAAGGCAATAATTGAAAGGCTTATCACATGGGCATTGCTTGAAGCTACAGCGTCATAGACTGTAAATGCAATATGTCGTGCCAAATTATCTGGATCATCCCCAGTATAGGTGTAACAAACTGAATTTAAAGCAACTTCGTAATTTTCAATGGTATCATTGCCAGATAAAACCAGGGTATATCCACTTGAATTTTCAATTGTTTCAATATCAAGATTGCCAGGATTGGCACATAATAATTGCTCTTGCCCCATTATAAAATGCTTTGCAATGGTAACACTCGCTTGAGTCAGCATCGTGTTATCAATATCAGTTATTTGCAGCGTTGATGTAATTGGGCCATGTGAATGATTTTCAGTATATTCAGTGCTTTCATTTGCGCTGACAATAGCTGGTGGATCATTGACTGGCAATACTGTAAAAACACTCTGACAGGAAATGGAAAGCCCATCCGGATCAGTGGCAATAAATTCGAGGTTTTCAACTCCAAACCAATCATTGTCAGGTGTTAAAAGAGTTAGAACGCGATTTGAAAAGGAAGTATTGAGATGTGAATTTCCTTTGACAGTCCAAATAATACTGTCATCTGTGTGATCCGGATCGAACATAAAATTGTCCAAAGGTATGGTTGTAAAGGATTCGCCTTCAGTAATCGTTTGACCTTCAATGTTGGATATTTGAGGTGGATCATTCACTGAAATCACAGTATAGATTACTTGTGTATTATCTGTTAAACCGCCCGGGTCAGTTGCAGTAAATTGAATTGTTTCTGTGCCATGATAGTTGATATCAGGAATAATCACTGTCGCCACCCGGTTCACAATGCTTACACGCAGCGAGGTACTGCCGCTGGTTGTCCAAATCATCTGGTTAACTGTATCATCCGGGTCAGATACAAAATTATTGAGTTGAATCGTTGTAAAGGAATCTCCCTCTGTAATTGTTTGATCTGGAATTGAAGATACAACTGGTGAGTCGTTTTCAGGAATAATCGTAATGTTATGATCAACAGCCTGGCTTGTACCGCCATCGCCATCAGTAATAACCAGGCGAATTGATTTTGACGTAAGAGCAGGTTTATCAGAAATATTCTCAAAATTCAGGTTTCGAATGACAGCAGATACCGCATTTTGTGTTGCATTCGCGTTAAAGGTAACACTCAAAGATGTGCCAAGGCTTTCAAATGTTCCGATGGTAGTTGATGTATTATTGTCTGTAAAGATAATGTTCTGGTTATCAATAGCAATTTCATCATTTGCTGTTCCTTGATTTCGAATTGTCAGACGATCATTTTCTGTCTGGTTTTGGGTGATTGTAACGTTTAAGATGCCTGTATCAAAATTTGGAGAATCAACATCAGTGATGGATGCAGAATTCGCAAAAGTTACAGCGATGGCATTTTCTGTGTAAACAGTGGATGTTTGGGACAATTCCAGCATTGGCGAATCATTTACCGGATGAACTGTTATGGTCACCATTTTATAATTCATTGCATAACCATCACCATCACTGCCATTCCAGCAAAAATAATCTTCGCCAGTAAAATTGTCTGATGGCTTGTACGACAATGCAATGTCATTGATATCCATCTCATCATTCATGGCAATAGAATTACCATTGTTTTTTATAAGACCATTTTCAGGCAAGCATGTAATTTTAATACGATCAAGAATATTGCCATCATCATCGCTAAATGCGTCGTTAAAATCTGCGGAATCCATAAATGCAGGCGTATCTTCATCACATGATGGATTGATTGACGTAATAATGGGCAAATCATTGACCGGTAGGATTGTAATTTTTACCAATTCGTTGGGTGCCCATACATTATTTTTGCTTGCCCGCCAGAAGAACTCCATATAGCCATTAAAATTCTGTTCGGGTCGATAAATTAATTCTCCTGCCAGGATTTCATTAATTGCGAATTCTTGCCCCTGTGTGACCGGTGTGCCGCTAAAAGGATGAGATGGGGATGTTTTTACTGAATCAAACATTAACTGACCTTTTGCGGGTAAACTGACTGCCTGAATATAACTTGTGCTATCCAGTTCAAATCCGGAAAGATCTGAGGCATCAAATTGAAGATCAGTATCTTCATCGCCTGTTTTACTGATCGTTGCAATGCTTACAGGATCGGCTTCTATTGCAATTGATACTGTTGCTGCAGTTAGTGACCAGGCTTTACCATCACTGGCTTTCCACTCAAAATGGGTTTCCCCATACCAGTCTGTGTAAGGCTTAAATGTTAAGTTTTCGATATTTGATATTAAAATGGTATCACTCAGGCTGATGTCTATACTCTGCGCTCTTAAATTTCCATTTTCCGGAAGGTGGGTTATCATAATTTGAGATAATTGATCCTGATCAATATCAGTATAATGCGATACAAAATCAGCGGCAGTAAAATAACAGATAGCATCTTCGTTTCCATCTTTGGTAAATGCACGAATCGTCGGAATGTCATTGACAGGAATTACTGAAATATCGGCTCTATCTTCATTGATAGAAAACATATCCATTTGCGTCACTTTTGTAAGGCTTACAGACTCTCCTTCCACATTGAACGTTTTATCCCACAGTCGAAATGTAAAGAATGACGTACCATTAAAATTGGCATCAGGGACAAAACGTATTGTTTGTGTGTTACCAAGCAAGCGGGCATTGGTATTCAAATATACCATTTCATTGCTTAGCGGCGTAAAGTTGATCCATGACACGCCATTGTCAAAAGAGTATTGCCAAACACCCGCAGAATTATCAACTGATGTCACCACGATTGCGGTAACAGGTGATCCATCAGGGTCAGAAATACCGCTAATGGATAAAAGATTTGAAATCGTATCCCCTGCACTTGTGTAATGATCTTCAGATATTGATGTCAGGGTGTAATTCAAGTCCGAAAGTACAGGACGATCATTGACAGCAATAATAGATACTGTTTGTGAAATTGTCTGGCTATTTGCATATCCATCATTGATCATACATGAAACCGTTCTCTGCTGAACGGATGGATGGTCACTCAAATTCTTGTATTGAATGGATGCAATGGCGTTTTCATAGTCTTCAAGACTTGCTGTACCACTAAGGATCAATTCGCCTGTGGCAGTTTCCCAATGACTGCTGATATGTGACGTTTGTGAAAATAGAAGGAAATCTTCTTCACTCTGATAATTCTCTGCTATGGTGATAACGGCTTTTTCAATGTTCAAATCATCAACATCTGTAATGCTTACATGGTTTGATAAAACTGTCCCTGGATCGTTTTCTGTATAAGATAGCGTGCCTCCCCATCCGGAAAGAACTGGCGGATCATTTTCTGATATAATCACGATATCAAAGCGCATTTCAGAAGTTTGTGCATTCGATGGATCTTTTACAATAAAAAGAAAGTAATCGGTTTCAAACTCATTGCCGCTATGCTGATAGTGGATTGTGCTATTATCAATATCCGCCTGGGTAAACGTATTTGTCGCATTCAGAATCGTCATGTTGTGAAACAAGCTGCCATTGGCTGGTGCTTGTTGCAATTTATACAGCAAGACATCGTCATTATCATCAATATCTGAGGCTTTTAACATCAGATTAGAAAGGGTAATTGTTTCACCTTCGGATACAATTAATTCTGTATTGTTAATAATTTCAGGCGTGTCATTCACTGCTTCAGTTTCAAAAACAATGTCCAGCGTGTCTGTTAAGCCATCTGGATCTGTTGCAATAAATCTGAGTATTTCAGAACCATTCCAGTTCTCATCCAGTGCATGCACATTGACAATACGATCTTGCGAAATAGTAATTGTTATGGAATGGGTGCCCTGAATTGTCCACTCTATATCTGCGTCATTATTGTCAATATCATTAACAAGATCATCTAATTGAATGGGAGTATAGCTATCACCTTCTTTTACTTTAAAAAGCGTTGTTCCGGTTAATTGTGGAGAATCATTGACAGGCAGAACAGTAAATGTAAGCAAACGAGAATCTGTCAAGCCTTCAGGGTCAGCAACAATAAATTTTACAGTTTCTGAACCATGATAATCCACATTGGGAAGGTTAATTGTAGCAATATCATTGGCTATCGTTACTGATAACTCATTGGCTTGACTAAAAGACCATTTCATTTCATTGATTTCATTGTCTGGGTCTGAAATCCATTGATCCAAAGGAATATCAGTGATGAATTGGCCTTCTGAAATAGTAATATCGGGTATTTCATTTATTTGTGGGGGATCGTTGATATTTTGAACGGTAATGGTGAATTGCTGTGTGGTGTATGCGATACCATCATAGACTTGAATTTCAACAACATTCGGCATTAAACATGCAGCATCGCCAGGAGTACCTTTAAGTGTTGGCGGTAATTTTTCAATTTTTCTAATAATATGTTTGGAATATTCTGAAACATATAAATTCCCATTGTTGTCAATTGCAATATTTTTTGGACTATAGAATCTGGCATTTTCTGCAGAAACATTGTCAACAAAGCCTCTTTCCTTGCCTGCAACTGTTGAAATGATTTTCGTTTGTGAATCAATTTTTCGGATACGATAATTTGAATTATCTGCAATGTAAATGTTCCCATAGGCATCAATGCATAGATCTCCAGGTGAATAGATCATGGCATTACTGGCCTGTTGACCATCACCCGAATAACCTGGCGTACCATTTCCTGCAATGCTTGTTATAATATTGGTTGTTGCATCAATTCTTCGAATGCAATGATTGTTTCTATCTGCAATGTATAAGTTGCCCTCCTTATCTCGAACAATGCCTGAAGGAAAGCTGAGTCTGGCATTTAGCGCATTGTCACCATCGCCTATATCCGATCCTCCGCCCGAAATGGTATTGATGCGTCCTGTTTGTATATCTATGGTTCTGAGACGATTATTTCCACTGTCACAAATAAAAATATTATGAAGCGCATCTAACATGACATCGTATGGCGTCTTCAAAGCGGCATCCAGTGGTTCCCCGCCATCACCAGAAAAATCTTGTGTGAGATTACCTGCAATTGTCGTTATCATATGCGTATCAGCATGAATTTTTCTGATGATATGATTGCCAACTTCAGTCACATATATGTTGCCTTCAGAATCCATGTTAATATTGTAAGGTACTGATAATTGCGCGATTCGTGCATCGCCATTATCTCCGGAAAAGCCCTGGGTTGTTCCTGCGATTGTTTGAATAATGCCTGTATCCGCACTAATCTTTTTTATTTTATGATTGTAAACATCAACAAAATAAAGATTGCCAAAGCGATCAAATGTACACCCACCCGGGTTTTTGATTTTTGAATTTTTTGCAGGACCACCCTCTCCTGAATCACCAGGAACATCGTATGCACCTGCAATTGTAGAAACATTACCATAGTTTTCCAGATTGAAAGTCAACCATGATGGCAACCGCGTTACACTGTAGGATAATGCGCCCCCATCAACGTCATTGACTATTATCGTGTACGCATAGTGAATATCTTCAGTTGCAGAGGTTTCAGGTATTGAAATAATTATCGGCGGATCATTTTGAGGCAACACAGTAAATATAATTATTTCTTGGCTTGTTAACCCTTCTGGATCACTTGCAGTCAGCGTAATATATTCTGACCCATTCCATTCTGATTGCCTGGGTGAGGCCGATAAAATACGATTTGTTATGGTGATTGAAACTAACGTTGTGTTGCTCACTGACCATGTAATTTCACTGTTTGCGTTATCAATATCAAAGACAAAGTTATCCAGATGAATCGGCGTGAATGCATTGCCTTCACTGATACTTTGTTCTGGAATAGACAGTATCTCTGGCGGGTCATTTACCGGCACGATGTTAATTTTCAAGGATGATTGTGATGTCAAACCTTCTGGATCAATTGCGATAATTGATAAGATTTCCTGACCATTCCAATTCAAATCATTTGGATGAATCATGGCAATATGTTGCGACACTGTGACTGTTAAGTGAGAACAATTCTGAACAGACCATTGCATCTGATCAACAGGATTGTCACTATCAGAAACATAATCCAGCAATGCAATCGGTGTCAGGCTTTGGCCTTCCAATACGCTTATATCAGGAAGTACAGCCATTTCTGGTGGATCATTGACCGGCAAAACAATCAGCATGATTGGCATATGATCTGAAAGCCCATCGGCATCGGTAACTGTAATGCTGAATGCTGTTGAGCCATTCCAGTTTTCATTAACCACTGTTAAATACAGAATATTTTGAGAGACAGTTAAAGTCAGTACATTTGAAATGTCAGTTGTCCAGCTTAATTGCGCCAGGTCGTTGTCAATATCAACAACATGCTGACTTAAATCAAGGGGTGTGATCCTGCTGCCTTCAGCTGCGCTGATGGTATGAATGGCTGATAATTTTGGGGGATCATTAATATTCAAGACGTCAACATTGATCGTTTTCGATGCTGTCAATCCTGCGGGGTCGGAAGCAATAATAATCACTGAAGCCGATCCATAATAATCAGTATCTGGTGGAAAAATGCGAAGAAGATCATCAGATAGCGACGTTGTAAAAGGATGTGCATTTGACACAGACCATGAAATATCCTGAAGGGCATTGTCAATATCGCTGACAAAAGCGTTTAAGTGAATCTGAGTGTAGGCATCACCTTCAGACATTTGAATCGCTGGTATTGGGATGATTACCGGTGCATCATTAACCGGTGTCACAATAATCTGTAATGATGCGCTATGTGATAAACCATCTGGATCAGTGGCAATAAATTCAATCACACCGGAACCATTCCAGTTTTCATCTGGGGCAGTGATTGTTGCAATGCGGTTTACGATTGTAATAGTTAATGACGTATTTTCATTCACTGACCATGATATTTCCGCATTCGTATTATCAATATCAGTAACAAAATCATCAAGATGAATGGAAGTAAATGGCTGACCTTCTGACAGTAAAATGTCTGCAAATAATGACACTTCAGGGGTATCATTAACAGGCAATACAATTATTTTTGTGAGTGTTGCGTCAGTTAAGCCTGAAGGATCTGTAATAATCAGTTTGATTGACTGTTCACCATTCCAATTTTCATCCTGAATTTGAATCCTTGCCAGATTATTTTCTATTGCCAGGCTAATGGGGTATGCACTTACTGATGTCCATGTCATTTCATTGAGCGTATTGTCACGATCAATCACATAATTGCTGAGTTGTATTGTCGTTAAAGATGTGCCTTCTGAAATCGTGCAATCAGGTATCTCATTTAATACAGGGGCATCATTGATTGCGATGACTGTGAGTGTTAAAACAACCGATTCGCTGATACCACCATCACCATCACTAAGGCTTAACTCAAGCGATCTTGGATGGGTTAAAGGATTATCAGACATATTAATAAATGCAAGCTGTCTAAAAACTGCAGCAATGGATGATAAACTGGCATGCTGATTCAATGTGATTTCAAGCACATTGTCATTGATTGAGAAAGTTGCAATTATTTGGGTTTGCGTGTCATCAGTAAATGAAATATTATTGCCCTGTACCCAAATTTCATTTAAGGAAGTTCCCTGATTGATAATTGTCAGCGCATCTGAATCAGTTTTATCGTGAATGGACAGGGTCAGTTTTCCTGAATCAAAATCAGCTTCGTCAGGATCTATGATTGAGGCATTGGGGGCAATGGCAACAGGTACTTCATTTTCTGTGTAAGTTACAGATACTTCAGACAATTGAATTTGGGGTGCATCATTGACTGCAAGTACTGTAATTGTCAGAAATGCATTTGATTCAGCATAAGAATAGCCATCAGAAGCACTCCAACATGAGGTATCTGTTCCTGTAAAATTTGTATCTGGAATGTAGGACAGATTTGCAATATTGTCTGCACTTATGATTGTATCAATGGAAACTGCTGTATCTGATATTTTTAATGCACCATGAGTGGGCAGGCATGTCAGTTTGATAGAATCTAAACTATCGCCATCAATATCTCTAAAGCCTGAGACAAATACTGGTACACTCAATGATACGATGCTGTCTTCGTTAGTGCTTTGTTGAACATGATCGAGTGTTGGTGGATCATTCACTGGTGTTATGGTTATTTTGACCAATTCATTATCAGACCATTGGCTGTTTTTGCTGGCACGCCATAAGAAATCAACATAGCCATTAAAGTTAATCTCCGGACGATAAACCAATTCGCCAGCAAGTAAGATATCTCTGAGAAATGTTTGACCAGCGGTTACCGGTGTTCCAGCAAAAGGATGCGACTGGCTTGTTTTTTCAGAATCAAACAATAAGGTACCTTTATCAGGAAGTGAAACAGCTTGAATGTAACTGCTGGCATCCAGTTCAAAATTTGCCAGATCTGCCGCACTAAATTGTAAATCCAAATCCTCAGGCCCGATTTTAAGTACTGTATCAATATCAACTGGATCAGAACTTATTGAAATAATTGCGTTTGCGGGTGACAATGCCCAGGCCTGACCATCTGATGCCTGCCATTTTAATGTCGTTTCACCATACCAGTCTGAATCAGGTACAAAGGACAGTTGGGCCATTTCAATGGCTGATATTTCAGTATCAATTGATACTGATTGATTGTCTAAGCGCAAAACGCCATGTTCAGGTAAGGCAATGAGTTTTATTTTTGCAAGCAAATCATTATCAATGTCTGTATAACCACTGCTGAAATCTGCTGTTGAAAAATACAGGGTGATATCTTCATTGCCGGATTTGCGAATATCTGAATTGATCGGAAGATCATTTACCGGATGAATTGTAATCGTTACCTTATTGAAGTTTGTACTGAATGCATTCGAACCGCCAAAAACATCATTCCCTGATAAATCTACACGATTACCCATTGTGCCGGAAGTTTTATCCCAGGCAACGATATAGAAAATTGACGAACCATTTTTATCCGGCATTGGTACAAAACGTATTCGATTTGTGTTAGCGCCGCTTTGCGTACCATCAAGCAAAAGAACACTTTCTGTCATACTCGTTTGTGTCAGCGGCGAAATATTTGACCAGCTTAAACCATTATCAACTGAATATTGCCATTGACCATTTAACTGATCGACAGATATCACTGCAATAGCAGTTAACGCATTGCCATCAGGGTCTGAAATATGTTCGAGTGAAACAAAATAAGCAATAGCATTTCCTTGATTATCAGTATCATCTTCATCAATAGCAGTCATTGTATGATCAAAGCTGCTTAATACAGGTGCATCATTTAGCGGTACAATTAAAATGGTTTGTGTAATGATATTACTGTCTGCAATCCCATCATTGATAAGGCATGAAAGGATTCTGGGCTGTAGCATGGGCTGATCACTTAAATTTTTATAGCGTATGGATTGAATCGCAGTTTCATAATTCGCAACACTGTCTGTACCTGTAAGAACCAATACACCCGAATCATTGTCCCAGGAATGACTGATCATGGTCGTATTGTTAAAACTTAGAATATCCTGATCTTCTTGATAATTTTCAGAAATGGAGATACTTGCACTAAAAATCGTATCGTTGTCATTATCTTCAATGGTAAGATGATTTGAAATCAGCACGCCAGAAGAATCCTCTGTATAAGTAACTTGACCTGCCCATCCGGTTAATACAGGAATATCGTTAACAGAAAAAACTGTAATCGTATAATCATGGTTTAATAGTACAGTACTATCACTTACCTGAATATTGACATAATTGGGTAATAACAAATCCGCATCATTGGGTGTTCCAAATATAATGGCTTTATTGGGTAAAATATTTATTGATAACCATGATGGCATGTCAATAACTGAGTAGGATATGGGGTCATTGTCAATATCAGAGATTGTCATGGTATACGCATAGAATTCATCTTCAATTGCAAGCGTTTCTGGTGATGAAGTAATGATCGGCAAATCATTTTTCGGAAGCACGTTTACATGAAATGATTCGTGCGCAGTCATCCCCTGGCTGTCAATAACAGTGACTGTAATAAAACATGTTCCTGACATATTTGCTTCTGGTTTGAATGTAAGGCTATAGTTTTGTGTATTTCCTGTAATCGTGATATTTTCAGAGGCAATAAGATTTTCATCAGAAACATGCGCTGTAAAAGTAATGGGTAATGATGCATTAAATACTTCAAAGGTATTGATTGTAATCGTGCAATCTTCCAAAACCTGCTTTTCAGGCATGGGTGAAATATCAAGAAATGTATTTTGATTTGAATCACTTGTTAAGATATACTGTGATGTTTCTACAATATTTTGAATGGTGATTGCACCAATACCATCCCCATTGTTTCCCAGATTGTTAATTGAAATATTGTCTGCGGGTTGCCATTTGTCATTCGCTGTGCTGCGTTTAAAAATCCGCAGTTGATTTTCATCAGTAATACCGCCAAGATGTTTATAGTAATATGTCATGGTGTTATCAGCATTGGTTTCATCATTAAACCATACATGCAGATATTCTGAGGCATAATGATTTAATAAGCCATCTGCAGCGCCTGGTTTTTCAAGAATTTGAATACCAGAATATAATGACATCAATTCAAGGTTTATGTTTGTCGTCATCTCAAAGGGAACAATATCTTTGTTTTCTATATGGCCTGCACCAGATTCCATATAAAAAGCATCCCCAATAGGTGCAGTTGAAGCGATCCAATTTTGATAAGTCATATTAATTAAGATGGCTGAAACATTCATATTTGTTAGATCAGGGGTAATGCCGCTTTTGACAGTAGAAAAAGGATAATATGCAATGAAGCCCTCGGTATTGGCACGAATACCCTTACACATATTGGCATAAATTTCTGTATTGGCTAAGGCACGATTCCATATGCGAACTTCATCTATTTCTCCTTGAAAACGATTTCCACCGGTAGCGTATTGCCCAATATATATATTTCCAGTTCCGCAGAAATCAGATGTGAATATTCCAGATTTAACATGATTACCATCAATAAAAATATTGGCTTCTTTTGATTGATGATTAAAGGTGAATGCCATATGATGCCATATGGACTCTGGATATGCCTGATCTGTTTCAATGGTATTTTCACCAAAGAATCCAAATCGGATATGATTATTGTTATAGACACCAATATCAAGAAGGTAATTTTCCTGTAAAGATCCTTGGCTGATCATACACAGACCATTGTTGCCCGTTCCCTTTTTCGCAAAAAATTCAATGGTAAAGGATGTATTGGCCAAATTGATTTGATTGCCGGCATCGACATAATTACTGATGCCATCAAAGTAGAGGGAACGATCATTGACATCTTTTACAAGGATTGAGAACAGTTGGGTTTCAGTAAGACTTCCATCAGATACAGCGACACTCATGCTTAACGCACCTGTTTCATTTGCAGTTGGTGTAAATGAAATTGTTCGATTGGCGCCTGTTCCATCAATTGTAATATTTTCAATGGGTAATAAGGCATGATTTGTTGTATCAACAGATAATGTTAATGTATCTAATGTATTATCAATATCATCCACAGTGACATTGAATGGCACTGAAAAAGAATTTTTTAATATGGTGATATCGTTAATTTGAGAAATTGTTGGCAGGTCATTGACACCTGTTACAGTCATATTAAAAGATTGTATCGCGAATAAATCATCTGTGTCAGTCACCTTGATTGAGATAGCAGCAATACCTTCCTGGTCAGAATTTGGAGAAACTGTTAGTGTGTAGTTGTTCTCATAACAGTCATAAGAAATATTTTCATCGGGTATCAGGCTTTGATCAGACGATGTTATTTCAATCGCCATTGCACACGCGGTGGAATCTGGATCACTCACTGAAAAATGAATAACTGTTTGAGAATCTTCATTTGTAGAAATATTGGAAATATGGCTGATTTCTGGTACATAATCAGTTGTGTTGGGTTGACCATATTGAATGGTTGGCGGTGTAAAGTTTTCTGTCCATCTGGCAATTCCTTTGGATATGCGAATTTCATCAACATAACCTGTAAAGTTACTAAACATAGAACTACCATCACTATTGAGACAAGCACCAATCCAAAATTCTATTGGAACATCCACAAATGAATCAGCGGACGTAAGCGTTTGAATCAATTCTCCATCAAGAAAGGACTGAAAATTTTCGCCATTTCTGACAATTGCGATATGATGCCAGATGATGTCATTAACTACTGAACCTGTATTTTCAAGAATGCTCTAAAATTAGATTGTTCTTTTTGAATGGATTTAAATGAATTATCGTCCAACTTTTGGTATATTTAATTATAATTATTAATTATTTCATAAAATATATAAATAAATACAAGTTTTTATTAAAATTAGTGACTGTAGCAAATGAGGAACTGTTTCGAACAATACAGTCACAGCAAGAAATTATTCAACAGCAAAATAGTAAAATTGACGCATTAGAAGAACGATTGGCAAGGAACTTTTCTGTGTGATTTATTTGGTGTCTTAATTTGGGTTCTTTTTCCAAATCAAAAGATAATACATGTTTTTCAATGGATTTTAGGACATCATTCACCAGATAAGATTTTTTCCAACCTGCCTTGCACCTTCAATTATGATGACATCACGCCTGTTTGTATCATTGATATAGCTGTATAATTGGTCATGTATTTCACGTTTCATAAGGTTTTTCCATATTGGTTTGATTTATTTAGATCAAAAGGTTCTTTCTCAGTATTTTACAAAAACTAATGATTTTGTAAAATATATTTTTTTAAAACACAAATTTTTTTATTAAAATCAGTGACTTTTGCAAAGAAGAATATTTTTCAATAAATCAATCGACTGCTTTATACAAGCATGTTTTTACACTTAACGTAAAAATGTAAATATAAAAAAGTGTAAAAATCGCAATATTTTTAGTATACCTTCATCATAAGTTCCTCTCTATATTCATATTATTTATAAACATACAATAAATCCTGTTTTGGCATATCTTATGTAATAATAAACTTTATAATATAATAGTTGCAAACAGACTGAGATTTGCTGGCATTTACATTCATTAATTTCTTGATTTAAACATGTTTTTGTAATAATGCTTATAACTGTAATAGCAATGGTGCATATAATGCTCATTTATAGGAGGTTTCATGGAAAAAAAGAATTTTTTTCACACAACTGTTTTTTTATTAACAACGTTATGTTTATTTTCAATTTGTTTTGCAGAAGAATTAAACACTTTCCATTTTCAAGGACGTCTTGTAAATTCAGAAGGCAGTCCCATCAGCGCAACTGTAAATATGACATTTCGTCTGTACGATAGAAATAATAATAACCTGTGGTCGGAAACATTGCCAGTCAATGTTATTGCCGGAGAATACAATCTGGTTTTAGGCAAATCGACCCCCATCGCTTTGACTGTCAATGAGCAGGTAAAATATTTTGGACTCTCTGTTGAAGGTGATTCTGAAATGGAACCTCGGCAGGAAATTGCTGGTGTTTTAAGAGCAGGGATGGCTCTTAGTATTACTGATTCAGCGATTTCAACATCAAAGCTGGCAGATAATGCTGTGACAGCAAACAAAATAGCAAACAATGCAATTTCATCTGATAAGATTGCTGATAACGCTATTATAACGAACAAAATAGCAAGCAATGCGGTGTCTTCTGATAAGATTGCGGATAATAGTATCGCACCAGCAAAGCTAGCAGGCCCGAGTTCCGCATTAACCAATGGCACAAATGGTCAGACGCTCATTTCAAATGGTGATGGCACATTTCATTGGGGAAATCCGCTTTCAGGCGTAATTTCAGCAGATAGTGGCATTAAACTGGGCACGTTTTCAACCTGTAATGCAAGTTATGAAGGCTTAATAAGATATAATTCTACCAGTAAAACAATTGAGTTTTGTAATGGGAGTGATTGGACTGAAATATCTGGTTCATCTGACTCAGGTATTTGTGGGCCAGATTTGGTATTGGATGATCAGCAGACTGTAACTGGATGGACAGCTTGTTACTTGCCAGGAACAGCGTCTTCTACCTTGAGAGCCACTGCATGTTCCAGTCTGTTTGATTCAGCAGGTAAGAATTATGGATGCTGGCATAGTAACAGTACTTATCCTCATGAAAATTCTTCTGCAATGAGTAGTGCCTGTGCTGCTAGTGTACAAAATACGACAACTTATGATGCCTGGAGTGGAACCGCTCATATATTAATTGTTTGTATTCAAAACTGAATTAATCCAAATCATTTGCGAAACTTTAGTTAACCATATTGAATAGTAATTTTATTAACATATAATAATAACTATAAAACTTTAATCATTAATAAGGAGATGATTATGAAAAAAATTATTTCAATCAAATCTTTCATTTACGCCATTATTTGGGTAAGCATTCCATATGTTCTTTTTGCCAGTGACCCTGCCAATACGTTTACATTCCAGGGTGTGCTACAAGATTCAGATGGTGCGCCAATCAGCTCTACAGTGAACATGGTGTTTAAAATCTATGACAGTAGTGACAATATCCTGTGGACACAAACCCAACCGGTTCAAATCGTATCTGGAGAATTTCATTTAATGCTGGGAAAATCGGTTTCAAATCCAATTGGATTTACAGTCAATGAACAGGCCAGGTACATTGGCGTGGCGGTTGATGGTGACCCGGAAATGACGCCTCGGCAAGAGGTGGGTGGTGTTTTAAGGGCTGGGGTTGCACTTAGCATTACAGACAACGCCATTACAGCATCAAAAATTGCAGATAATGCCATCGCACCCTTAAAACTGGCAGGGCCAAATGGCGCGGCTTTAACCAATGGCATGAATGGTCAGGTATTGATTTCCAATGGTGATGGTACATTTCGGTGGGGAAGTGCCAGTACAACATTCACTGACCAGGAAGCGGTTGCATTGGATAAATCGGGTTTATCTATAGAGTATGCTTCTGGAGATACTTCTGATGCTGTTACTCAGGATTTTTCACTCTCTGATCTTGGCTTATATGGCAGTAGCATTACATGGAATGAATCGCTTGATACTGGCAACAATGTCGTAGTTAGTGGCAATAATGTTACTGTTACAAGGCCATCTGCAGGCAGCGGCGATGCTGAAATTACATTGCTTGCAACAATTACCAAATCAGGGCAGTCAGATACCAGGGAATTTACCATGACGATTGCGCAATTGTTTGCACCGGGGATAACTGGCTCTGTTGAAGTATCTGCAAGCAGTGTTGGATCGTACGCTGCTTCAGGTATTTATGGAAATGGCTTTTATTTTGCGCCAAGTGGCAATGGCTATGTTGTTTTCGTTGTTGATGTAAGTGATAAATCTGCCCCAATCTTGCAAGCCAAGTTAGCATTACCAAATGTAACTACTGGTTATCAAATACCCAAGAAAATGGAAATTGTTGGTAACAATCTTTATGTTCCCATGAGTGATGGCCCAACCCTTGCTGTTTTTGATATAACAGATCCTTCCACCATGAATGATTCTACAACGCCTACTGTGACAGTCAGTTTAACAGGATTGGGAAGCTGGGCAAGAACTGTTGTTGCTGATGATACTGGCACTTATTTGTATATTGGAAATACCGGTGGTTCAAATATTGGCAGGGTTACAGTTGCAGATAATTCATTTACATTGCTGACACCATCATCCGGGTATTTTGAAGCAGGTGAATATATCAATTACAAAAATGGATATTTGTATGGTCATGGTTCTAACAGCGGCGCTGAGCCAGATTTATGTTATTATGATATATCCGGGAATACAGCCGGTTTAATGACTTCACCGGGGCAATATGTAAACAGTATTGAATTCTATGGCAACTATATGTTTATTGGAATGTCTGGCCAGGTCAAAATTTATGAACTGACTGCGCCCACAACATATACATTAAATTCAACGCATTCTGGTTCAGGATACGATATCGATTTTACAGGGACAACAGCAGTTATAAATACTGGCGGATCAAATATTTCTACATTGGATATATCCAATATTGCTTCATTGTCTGACAATTCTATCGTTACTGTGGCATCAAGTCTTTCTGGAACATCTCAGCTTCAATATATGGCAACTGATGGTTCTTATCTCTTTTTCCTTGATTATATGCTTACACCTGCGAAAGTTTTTGTTGTTCAGCTTGTTGAGTAGCCTTTTTTCTTCGCTTTCCACGTTTGAACGTGGAAAGCAAAGAAAAATAAAATTCTCATTTGTAAAAGTCAGGCAGGTCGGACTATTCGGACAGGTCAGACGTGTCCGACTTGTCCGACTGGTCCGACCTGTCCGACTTAAGGAGTCATTTTTAAGAGATTCATAGGAACAAGTAAAAAAGCATCAACTATTTGTTTGCCTTTTTTTATTTTAGAATCAGAATTTTTAGAATTCACAGAATTTTCAGAATTAAGAAGAAGAATGTAATTCTGAAAATTTTCTTAATTCTGTAAATTCTGATTCTAAAAAAGGACAAACAATACTTAAATATTTATTCTCTATGTCAGGAGCAATCATGAAAAAAATAATCACTATTCAATACCTGGCTATCGTATGCATCTGCTGCCAAGCATTAGTTTACGCAGGAACCTCAAGCAGCACGAATTATCAATTACAGCGTTACGTAAAACCCATGAGCGGCAATCTCTCCAATTCGGAAAATTATGACACAAAATCAACGACAGGACAACCTGTTATAGGCTTTATGTCTTATGGTACTCTCGTTATTGAGGCCGGTTATTGGGCCAAAGCAAACACCAATCCTTATGATATTACACTCAGTGTTTCAAGTGTTGCTGAAAATAATGTTGCGGGACTCTCTATTGCAACGCTCTCATCATCAGATTATGATACCAGTGATTTCCATTCATATTCTCTTGTATCAGGTCCAGGAGATAGTGATAATGCTTCCTTTACAATTAATGGCAGCGAATTAATTGCCAATGTGGTCTTTGATTATGAAACAAAAAGCAGTTATTCCATTCGCGTTCGCTCAAATGATAACAATTATGGATCCTATGAAACAATCATTATTATTCAAATCACTGATATCAACGATCCGCCAACTGTTGAAATGAGTATTTCAAATCAGGAAGTGGATGAATTTTCAGAATTCTATCTGAACCTGGATTCAAGCATGTTCAATGATACAGATTCCGGCGATTCTTTAACTTATACAGCAAGCCTGAGCGATGGCAACCCGCTTCCCGAATGGCTGTTATTTAACCCCACAACACTGATTCTAATGGGGACGCCCATTCAAAACGATATTGGCAGCATCGAAATCAAACTGATTGCGACTGATAATGCATCTTCAAGCATAGAAAACACCTTTACCATTACGATTAGTGACAGTATTGACAATCTCCCCATGCGCAGCACAAACTATCAAATGCCAAGATACGTTGCACCAATGGGGGGCATTCTTTCAGAATCACCCCATTTTCAGAAAAAATCCAGCACAGGTCAGGATGCTATTGGCATTCAGACAATGACAACAAAACAATTAAAGGCCGGCTATTGGGCAAAGGCCAATAGTAATCCTGTCAATCTGACATTAAGCAGTACAACAATTGCCGAAAACAATATGTTCGGACTGAGCATAGCGACAATATCGACTGTGGATTATGATGCTGATGACACGCATTCATATTCTTTGGTTTCAGGTGAGGGGGATACAGATAATGCCATTTTTGAAATTGATGGCACAAACCTGATCGCAAATGTCGTTTTTGATTATGAAACAAAAAACAGCTATTCAATCCGCATACGCGCCACTGACAACAACTATGGATGGATTGAGTCTATTTTTATTATTCAGATCGCAGATAGAAATGATGCCCCGGATATTTCATCAATTTCAAATCAGAGCATTGATGAAGATACTGCAAGCGATGCAATCAGTTTTACTGTGACTGATGCAGATTCCATTAGCCTGACACTATCGGGTTATTCTTCAGATATTTCACTGATACCCATTGAAAATATAGTCATCAATGGAAGTGGATCAATCAGAACAGTAGTGATCACACCAACAACCAATGCGAATGGTTCTGCCACAATTACCCTGTCTGTCAGTGATGGCGCATACACTGCCTCAACATCATTTGACGTCACTGTCACTTCAATCAATGATCCTCCGACAGTTGCTATGAGTATTTCAAATCAGGATGTCGACGAATTTGCAGAATTTTATTTAAATTTGGATCCAAGTTATTTCAATGATGTGGATATCAGTGATTCATTAAGCTATACTGCAACCCTCAGTGATGGCAATCCGCTGCCGCAATGGTTGAGCTTTGATCCATCCACACTGGTTTTTATTGGTACACCCATTCAAGATCATATTGGCACAATTGAAATTAAACTGATTGCCACAGATAATTCATCTTCTAGCATTGAAAATATCTTTTCCATTAGCATTAATGATGCTGTGGATAACCTCCCCATGCGCAGCACAAATTTTCAAATGCCGCGTTACGTCGCGCCAATGGGGGGTATTATTTCAGAATCACTTAATTATCAGAAAAAAGCAAGCACAGGCCAGGATGTGATTGGCATTCAAACTATGACAAAACAATTAAAGGCCGGCTATTGGGCAAAAGCCAACAGCAACCCGACCAATATAACATTAAGTTATTCAACAATTTCAGAAAACAATGTTGCCGGTCTTTCAATCGCAACAATATCTTCATTGGATTATGATTATTCCGATTCCCCTGCCTATTCTCTGGTTTCTGGTGATGGCGATACTGATAACGCACTTTTTATGATTGATGGCGCCAATTTAATTGCAAATGAGGTTTTTGATTTTGAAACAAAAACCAGTTATTCCATTCGTATTCGTGCCACTGACTGCTATTATGGATGGTCTGAAACAATTTTTCTGATTCAAGTTGCAGATATCAATGAAACACCCGAAATATCGGCATCCATATCAGACCAAACGATCAATGAAGACGAAATTTCAAATGCCATTACCTTTACTGCAACTGATGCCGAAACATCACCTTGCAGCCTGTCTATATCTATAACATCTTCGGATCAGACCCTACTTCCTGATTTTGGTATTTCATACACCTGCAATGACAATAATTACACGATTACAGCAACACCTGCTGCGAACAAAAATGGAGTCGTTACAATCACATTCCTCATCACAGATTCCGGTGGTCTGACAGCAACAACATCGTTTGCTTTAACTGTTACAGCAGTCAATGATATCCCCATTATTTCAACAATTTCTGATCAAACAACTTTGGAAGATATCGCAATCAGCGCGATTGGATTTACAATTGCAGATGCTGAAACTGATGCCAGCAGTCTGACTGTATCGGCATTGTCTTCAAATCTAACGCCAGTTACTATTGAAAACATTGTATTTAATGGCACAGGTGAAAATCGTACCATCAGTATTACCCCCACAGCCAATGAATATGGCTTTGTGACCATAAGCATTGCAGTCACTGATGGTGACTTAACATCAACGACAGCTTTTGAAATAACTGTAACATCAGTCAATGATATGCCAGAGATCAGTAATATTGCTGATCAAATTATAGATGAGGACACAGTCACAAATGCCATCCGTTTTACAATTTCTGACGCCGATGGTGACAACCTGACATTATCTATAAATTCGTCTAATTTAACCCTTGTGGCACTCGAAAATATTTCCTTTAGCGGAACAGGTGGAGATCATGCGATACGAATAACACCCACAGCCAATGAATATGGCCTGATGACAATTACAGTTTCTGTAACTGATGGTAGTCTGACAGCATCAACATCCTTTGCATTAACTGTGAATTCAATCAATGATATGCCAGTATTCAGCGCAATTGATGCCCAGACGACCAATGAAGACATATCCATTACGACAATCAACTTTTCAATTACTGATATTGAAAATGTGCCATGCAGCATGAATATCACCTTGACATCTTCAAACCAGACCCTGCTTCCCGATGCCAACTTAACATATATTTGCAGTGAAGACAGTTATACCATTACTGCAAGTCCGAATTTAAATCAGAATGGTATTGTACTGATTTCCATTTTAGTCGAAGATAGCGGTGGTCTGACATCATCAACATCTTTTGATTTAACAGTCGCATCAATGAATGATACGCCTGTTTTAAGTGATATCAGCGGTCAAACCATCAATGAAGATACTGTTTTAAATGCAGTCAGTATTACCTTTGCTGATGCTGATGGCGATAATCTAACTTTATCAGCAAATTCATCCGATTTAACCCTGGTATCAATCGAACATATTTCTTTCAGTGGAACGACAGGTTCAGGCGCAACGCTCTTAGTAACACCAACAATCAATGAATTTGGGGATGTGACAATAACAATTGCCATTACTGATGGCAGCCTGACAACAACATCGTCATTTGCATTAACAGTGGTCTCTGTCAATGATATCCCCATATTGAGCGCGATAGATAATCAAACAACTGCTGAAGACACTGCAATCAATTCAATCAATTTTACAATAACAGATATTGAAGACGCCCCTTGCAGCATGAGCATATCATTAACATCACAAGACCAGAATATCATGCCCGATGCCAATCTGTCATATGTCTGTAATGATGATCAGTACACGATCACTGCAATTCCGGCACTTAATCAAAATGGATCGGTGGGCATTACAGTCACAGTTGAAGACA
>Ga0272440_1001135_pt1 | contig 22110 bp, 17 predicted proteins | sample SSMMMBAug17_FD_192440 | JGI IMG/M metagenome (GOLD analysis project Ga0272440, IMG submission 192440) | Marine sediment archaeal communities from Little Sippewissett salt marsh, Falmouth, MA, United States - SSM-MMB-Aug17 | ecosystem: Environmental > Aquatic > Marine > Wetlands > Sediment ...
GAGTCAAAAAAGCCAAAAAGAACAAAAAAGAGATATGAACTTGTTTTTATCTTTCATGTCTAAAGAAATTGGAAATTTAGAAAGAACGAACTGGACACCTCGTTTAACTCACAGTTTTATAGATTATATGAGGCATGAAACAGATGTGAATGGAAAAAGGCGCTGGGGTGATAAATATATCAACCGAATCATGTCAACGATTAAGACTTTTGCTAAATGGGTTCATAAATATAGGCCATTTCCGTTAGATAATCCAACAAAAAAAATCAAATCGATTCCAACTGGTTCAGGACTTGATATTGAAAGGGCTTTAACAAAACAGGAGCGTAACAGGATTTTAGATAGTGCTGATCATTTAATTGTTTCTGGCGGGGTCTCAAAAGATAGAAAGCGCTTTAAAAGTGGGACACGTCCGAAACGTAAAAATTATAGACCTTTCCGGAATAGAGCTATTATTTACACGTTAATAGAAACAGGAATGAGACGCAATGCAGTTATAAGCATTAATATACATGACATTGATTTTGATAAAAAAACAATTGGGGTTCTTGAAAAGGGTGGATTGACTCATAAATATAAGATCAGTCAGGAAGGCTTGAACGCAATCAAAACATATATTGATCTTGAACGATCAACAGACAATGAGCAATGGAGCTCACCGGCTTTGTTCTTATCAAATAGCCCTAATAAAAAGGGTTATGGAAGGTTAAGCCCACAGGTTATTAACTCAGTTTGGAAAAATGTTTGTCAAAAAGCGGATATATCAGGTAAAACACCACATTCAGCTCGTCACGCAATGGGAAAACACATTATCGAAAAGACCGGTAACATTTCCGCAGTTCAACGGCAGTTAGGACATAAAAATGTTGCTTATAGTGTGGCTTATGCTCGGATTGGGGATGAGGAGTTGCAGAAGGTTTTGGATGACAGGTGAAAAAGCACAAAAAGTTGAACGTAAAATACATTACCTTTAATATTTTACCACTAACAAATTTTGAGGAAAATTTCACGGTCTATTTTTGGAATTTTATACTTATTATACTTGAAATTAGGGGGAGATGCAATCCTGATGTATCTTCCGAGTTACGAAGCGTAAAAGATATGTTTTTTAGTTGAGTTAGTCTCAAAAAGAGACAGGTAATGTCTCAATTTAATACTAAATATTTGTTTTAATTGTATTTTTTTATTGACATTTGTGCTATATATGATAATGCTCATCAATAAAAAAAATAGGATTTTTTATTATTATGTTTATTAAACAAAAATATTATCTTATAATTATTTTTAATTTTCTTATATGCACATATTCGTTTGCTAATTTAGACACTGATGGGTATTTTCCTAAACCAATGCCAATAAATGGTAATGTTAATTTTTGGAAATTAATTTATACAAAAATTTCTATTCATGAAGGTATTTTTCATGATAGAAAAAATCCTGCTATTGTTTACAAAAAAGTTTATATTGGTGACAAAAAAGGTAAAGCATTGAAAGATTATTTAAGAAAATCTAAAAATGAAATAGGTTCTATATTAAAAAAAATTTCATCTATTCCGCCTGCTTTATTATCAACAAATGAATTAAAATATTTAAAAAAATTTAAAGGGTATTCAAATTATGAGATAAAGAGTGCAGTTCATAGAATACGATTTCAAAGAGGCCAAAAAGAAAGGTTTAAAGAGGGAGTTGAATTTTCTGGTAGATACATCAATGAAATTCGATCTATTTTTAGTCAATTTCGAATTCCCCTGAAATTAGCTTATCTGCCTCATGTTGAATCATCTTTTAACTGTAAAGCTTATTCAAAAGCAGGAGCTGCCGGCATTTGGCAATTCACCAAATCAACTGGAAAACGTTATTTATGTATCAATCAATATATAGATGAAAGGTATGACCCTATTATATCAACTATTGCTGCGGCTAAGCTTCTTAGAAAAAATTTTAACAAGTTAAAATCTTGGCCTTTGGCTATTACTGCATATAATCATGGCTTAAATGGTATACTAAGAGCTATAAAAAAAACAAAATCAAAAGATATCTCGGTAATTATACAAAAACATAAAAGTAAAAGCTTTAAATTTGCGTCAAAGAATTTTTATAGTTGCTTTTTAGCAGCTTGTGAAATTGCGGAAAATAAAAATATATACTTTGATAATCTTAATACAAAGTCAAGTTTTAATCGAGAACTGATTACCATTCAAAAAAATAAAATCTTTAGGCTTTGCAGTTCTTTAAATATTTCTATAAAAACTTTTAAAAAATATAATCCGTCTTTAAAGCCAGCTTATTATAAAAATATTGATATTCCGAAAGAATATGATGTATACATACCAAGTTCTTATAAAAGTTCGGCGATTAAAGCAATGAAGTTGATCAGTTCAGAAGATGAAATAACATTATGGGGTGAATTAGAGCAACATATCTTTGGTTATTGTTTGAATGATCATTAAAATACAATTTTAATGTTTATTCTTTTGGCCTTGATCATCGTTTTCGGCCAGTTGGCCTAAAAGTAGCGTAGCTACCATTTAGTGCCAAGTCGATATAACTATCTGATATTTCAGATTGATATACAGGCTGTTTTTTTATGTGTTATTTGTCGTTTTAGACGTGAGCACAGTCAATAAGTTCAATTTACAAAAAAATGAGGAACAATATTTTTCATATTGGTAAGTTTTTTAAATATCGAGGTTGAGATTATTGCCATTGAGTGTAAACGAGCTTTTGAATATGTATCTAAGTTCCTATAAGGTAGAGTATCGGAACTTTTTGGATCGATCTCTTTGTCAAGAATAGATTTTATTAGAAAAAATCTCTCACAAAAGCTTAGAGTTCCATTTCTATTTTTAAAGTAGGAACTTTAAAAATAGCAAGTTGGCACTAAATGGTAGCTACGCTACTTTTAGGCCCAGTTGATAAAATTACACTTTTCTAAACCATTTAGATTTAAGCCTTTAACGAAATGGAATTAAATAATTGGCCGAAAACGATGATCAAGGCCTTTCTTTTTAAGTTATGATTAGAGGAGTTAGTAATGAATATAAATAAAATTTTAATATTTGTATGTATATTTTACTCAGCCTTCGCTTATGCTAATGAAACAATGTATATAATAAATGATATGAAGGTTGTTCTAAGAGGAAAAGCAAAAAGAAGTTCTAAACAACTTGGACTTGTAACGGCTGGAGATAAGATCTCTTTTCTATCCTATGATAATGACAATAAATGGAGTAAGATAAGAACTTCAGAAGGAAAAATAGGATGGGTAATGACTCGTTTTCTTCAAAAAGAAAAGTCAATAAATGAAAGATTAGAAAGTTTAGAAGAACAACACCTTGTTATAACAAAAAAAAATAATAAATTAGAAACAGATAATAAAAAATTGGTTTCAGAACTTAATAAATGTATAGATGAGAATATTGTTATAAAAAAGCTAAAAGATAAATTAACAGTTGAATCTTCTGATTATACAGAATGTCAGGGAAACAATCTTAAGTGTATTGCTGAGCTAAAAGAATTAAAAGATAAACATAAAAACTATAAAAATCAAAGATTATTTATTATTTTATTAAATATCTTAATTTTTTGTATAGGCTTGTTTTTAACATATATAAAATATAAAAAATATAAATCAATAAAAGAGGAAGAACTGAAAACAAAAGAAGAGGGCTTGAATAATAAAGAGGAAGAACTGAAAACAAAAGAAAAGGAATGGAAAAATAAAGTAAGAAAATTGGAAGAACAGACAAAGAAATTTTAAACAAAATTAAAATATATAATCGGGAGGTAACAATGGACTATAATAATTTAGAAGGTAAAACAGACTATAATAACTTAGAAGGTAAAATAGTCACTAATAAAGAAAAAAAATATGAGTTAACACAACTAATACATAAAAGTAAAAAAACCTGTGTTTATAAAGCAAAATGTAATGACAAAGAATTTGCTTTAAAGGTCTTCAATAAAGATCATCAATCTGAACAGAAACAAGATACCTTATTAAAATATTTTCAAAATGATTTTGAAATCTGCCATGACATTCTTTCAGATATGGAATTTGTTGTAAAAATGTTTGAGATATTCGAATCTTTAGATACATACTGGATCGTTATGGAATATATTAGTGGAAAAACTCTTAGAGAATGGATGATGGAGAAAGAACAAGATAAACGTGAGGTTTATAAATTAATAGAAAAAATTTCAATGTATTTATTTGAAATTCATGAAAAAGTAATACACAGAGATATCAGCCCTACTAACATTATTATATCTAAAGAAAACACAATTAAATTTATTGACTTCGAATTTTCGTATATAATCGGTAAACCGATAGGCGGACTTACTGAAATAGGAGGCATATTTTGTGAACCGTATAGCTCGCCTGAGTTAAATACTAAATCAGAAAATTCCAGTGACTTAGCCAGAAGAGCTCCTATGGTTGATATTTACTCTGTAGGAGTGATAGCTTTAGAGATGATTACAGGGAAAAAAAATTCTGGCACAAAAACTGATAAAACCTCATCTCCAAATTATGTTTTATCTAAAGCAACTGCAAAAAACCCAGAAGAAAGGTATCCTAGTATTGTTGAATTTTGGAAAGAATTAGAAGCTTCAGACAAAGGCGTTGCCTTAAAAGATTGGTTAGAAAGTAATAAAGAAAAATTTTATTTAAAAAAGCGTTTGAATTTATTAAATAAAATATGTAAAAGTTTCATTGACTTTAATCAATTCTTGGACAACAAGGTGGAAATAAGTATTGAAGATATTTTAGTTAAATACGATAACAAGCTTCATACTTTTTATGTATATATCAAAAATGAACATCTTCAAAACAATGAAGATAGTTCTATAGAAAATTACATTGATACACTATTAATAATTACTTTGAATATTTTATTAGACGAAAAACAACTTATTATTGACTATAACGAAGCTCTTGATAAATTACAAAAACAATATAATGATATTCCAAAAATATTGACTATACTACCAGCTAAAGATGAAAATGAGCACAACACTTTACAAGATTTTATAATAAATCTGGAACCTACTTTAAATCAATGGATTGAAAAAATGCCGATTAAATATGAATTAAGCAAAGAATATCCATTTAATATTATAGTTAATGAAGATGAAGAGGAGCAAATATACTATTTTACTTTAAATAAAAATACTGGCGACATTATAAAATTAGGTGAAGGCTTATATTCTATTGTTTATTGTGCTCATGTTTCGAACACTTTATATGCAATTAAACTTTTATTTAATAGAATTTCTGATAAACCCTATAAGATAACCGATGATATAATGAAAAAGTTTAATTCAGAATTTCAAGATATTCCAAAAGATATTATGGAACAGTTAAGAACAATAGAAGCATCAAAAGATTCTAAAACATTTGAGAATAACCTTGAAAAAATAAAATTATCAGAAGAAAAAAATCAATTTTTAATAGATCACATTAACCAAAGCATTCAAGTAGATGCATTTGAACGTTTTGAATTTGAATCGAATGCATTTAATAGAATTAGTGAAAAATATCCAAAAGGTAAAAAAGTAGTAGGAATAATTGAAACTATAGGCGGAAGTAAAAAATTTCGTGAATCTTGTGCATTTAAAGAACTTAAAAATGTATTTAGGGATCAAAGTATTGAAGTTTCAGATTTTGCTATATTAATGCCATACTATAAATATACATTAAAAGATCTCTTAGAAAAAGGGACAAATTATTATGTCTTAGAGGATGATGCTCTTAATAAACTAGAAGATAAGGTCAAATCTAAAGATTTGAATAAATTGATAAATAATATCTTTACAGAGGATGAATTAACTACTAGTATTAAAAATTTAAAAAATAGCGAAACGGATAAAAAAACACTTTTAAAGAATATGTATGAAGCTGTTGGATATGATGTATTAAGAAAAATGGATTTTTCTCAACGAATAAAAGTTATCATTCCTTATATAAAAATGGTTTTTGAAGGTTTAAACATATTGTTTCTTACTGGATTCAATCATCATGATATCAAAACCTCAAATATTTACGTTATAAGAGCTGGATCAAAAGAATTCCAGGTTGTTTTAGGGGACCTTGCTTTTTTGCGACAAAAAAAACTCAAAGCTTTAGTTAATATAAATGATGTACATAGTATCTTTCCAACGGGTTCAAATCATTTCCGCAGTCCAGAACAACAAAATTTTATTGAAAATTGCGATGTTGAAGTTAAACATGAAAATGACAAAGTCATATTATCTACTCGAGATCCAAAATTTATAAAGTCAACAATTATGGAGCGAGGCGATTTATTAATTTTTACTAAAGACAGGAGCTATACACCATATGAAATTGATTACGTAGACGTCACTAGTTTGTCTGAGGCATCAATTTTAATAAAAGGTGAAAATATAACTAAGCAAATTCCAAAAGATAAGAAGACACAAGTTTTTTTGTTCAAGCGACAAACGTTTCGAACTGATCTTTTCTCGTTGGGAGCAATCCTTTTTGATATGATAACGTGTGGAGAAAGTGCTCAAAATTTTTATAATGAGATAAAAGGATATGATTCAAAAAATTATAGCGTTGAAGATTTATTAGATTACTATCAACAAGTATCTGCTTACCAAACATATGAACACGATCAAAATTCACTTGCATATATTTTTAAAGCTTTTAGACATAAAATCAATAAGAATTATGTGCCACCTGAGCTTGTTAAATTAATTTTGAAATTGATGCTATTCAATACAAAAAATTCATTTTACAGGGATAAAGATGGGAAACCTATAATTTCTGAAAATGACAAAGACTACTATAGTAAATTCATTCCCCCTGTTACTGAAGAAATAGAGAAAATCGAAAAAGATTTTCGTGGTAAAGATGAAAGCAATGAACTTTTTGAACTTTTTGAGGAAAAAAATTTCGACATTAATAACATTATAGATAATAGAAACAGAGACCAAAAAAGTGATGATATGACTGAAATCATTTCGGATATTCAGCAATTATCAAGCAAAAAATTTGATGAAGTTGCTTTACGACTATCAACAGGGATTAAATACATAATCAAACTAGCTGAGTTGATAAATGGTATACTTAAAAAGCAAAGAAAAAAAGAAATATTCTTTTTCCAAATGATTCCTAATAATTTACAGTATATTTTAGATAAAGAGTTTGAGCCAATATATATACATTATAAAAATATAGATGATTACAAGAGAGATATTCAAGAAGATGTGTTATATACAAAGTTGAATATACTTCAATCTGAAACTTATGTACCAGATCTTTTTTCATCAATTCGGCGACAAATTTTTCTTACACCTGTAGATAATGAAAAAAATATATTTAGTTACAGATTTAAAGAGGCATCTTACCAAGGTGATTATATATCAGAAGGTGATTGGATTATTCTCAATTCAGAATTATGTAAAATAGATAAGGTTGATAACAATAAAATAACAATAATACCTGAAAGCGAATCCAACTCTGATAAAAAAGACGAAAACGAGTCTGAGTTGAATGTAGAAAATGAAAGCGAATCCAAATCGGATATAAACGACGAATGTGAGTCTGAGTTGAATGTAGAAAATGAAAGCGAATCCAAATCGGATATAAACGACGAATGTGAGTCTGAATTGAATGTAGAAGATGAAAGCGAATCCAAATCAAATGTAGAAGAAGAACATAAGTATTATATTTTTTATAGGAATATTATTCCATGTAAATATTATTTCGAAATATTAAGTAGTTATTTATATAACATTTTTTTCGTAGGTTTAAACACATTTATGAAAAAACCTTTGTTCATTCATATCATCCGCTCTTATGCTTTTAAACAAAAAGATTGGAACTTCATTAAATTAGTGGGTGATCAGAAAATGGTTGATATAGAAAAAGAATTTACTCCGGATACTGCTAACAATAAAAAAATTGACGAAATTCCTAAAGATCTTTTTCAGAAAAGAGTAAATATTATCTTTCGATTTATTACACAAATATATTTAAAGCTTAACTTTTCAGATGCAAATAATTCTTACTATAGAATGTACAATAATGATGATGATTATGATAATGGAAGTCGTATCTCAACAGTCTTGAAAGATTTGCGAGAACTGCAAACAATGATCCAAACCTTTCTATGCTTGGATTCATGGAACATAGAAGATCTTAATATAGAAACAATTCAAGACATTATTAAAAAACATCGCAATACTTTTGATATTATTGGTGAGTATGTCAAGGATTATCCTGATTTTGATGAAATTGTCAGGGACTTAACAGAAAAAGCCATAGATACAAATGGCAACTTTCAAAATAAGGTTCCCCAAAATGAAGTCTTAGTAAAAGAATCAACACAAAATATTCATTCTCTGTCTAAAAAAGAATTTGATATTATTGATAATACAATAGGTTGATAAAGGAGAAAGAATGTGAAGAAAGAAAATATAAAATTTCATTTTTGTGGAATGTCAGATAAAGGCTTACTGCGTGGCAATAATGAAGATCTGTTTGAAATAAAAGAAGATTTAAATGCCTGTATAGTGGTAGACGGAATGGGGGGGGAAGCTGCAGGCGAAATAGCCAGTCGTACGTTTATTGAATCAAGTACAAAAGTTCTGTCAAAAAGGCTTCAACCTTTTTCAGAGAGAGCTTTAATTAAATCTCTTAAACAATCATTTATGCTTTCTAATGTTAATATTTTAAAACAAGTACAAGAATGCCCTTCTTACAAAGGAATGGGATGTACAGCAGATATTTTGTTTTTTTACAAAAAGAATTATTACATTGCTCATATCGGTGATAGTAGGGTATATCGGTATAGAAAAGGAACATTGAAACAACTAACACATGATCATTCGATTGTTCAGGACAAGATTGATAAGGGCTTAATTTCATCCAAAGAGGCAAGAAACCATCCAGAACGTAACTTGATTAATAAGGCAGTTGGTGTAAAAAAAGAAATAGAACCTGATATTATTAATGGTTTTTTTTTACAAAACGATTTGTTTCTTATTTGCACTGATGGGCTTACAGATATGGTTGATGATGATCAAATACAAAATATATTGTCAACTGGTGATTTTCATATAGAAACGAAAGTTAAAAAGCTTATAAATGCAGCTAATAAAGCTGGAGGAGAAGATAATATAACTGTAGTTTTAGCTCTAAGCAAATAGAAGTTTTAGCTCTAAGCAAATAGAAATCTATGTTATTTTGTAATGATATTAATATTTAATGTTTTAATATATATATTTAAGGAGAATGAACTATGATAACAAATGTTAAGGTTATTGAAATCTATAAAAATAATGTTTTTTTTCTTAAAATTAAATTGCCTGAAATTTTTTCTGAAATTACTATAGGTAGAGGTATTAAGAATGATATTATTCTTGATGAGGATTATGTTTCTTATGAACATGCATCTGTAAAAAAGGACAACTTAAAGTATTTTTTTACAGACAAAAAGTCTAGTAATGGCTCCTATGTATCTGGTAAATCAGTAAAAAATGAGACTGTCGAGCTTTCTCTTAATGATTACATTAAGATTTATAATTTTTTATTCTTGTTTAAAGAAGAGCATATTGAACCTAATAAAGGAACTCAGTTTGTAGAAACTAAGTGTGAAGATGATCGACAAAAATTTGAAAGAATGAAAAAAGAATTCATAATTTTTAATGGTATGCCAATGGAAGAACCAATAAAAGATTTTATTAATTTTTTTTCAAATAGTAAAGGGCCATTACTTATATTTGGGGAAGCCGGAACAGGTAAAGAGTTATTAGCTAAAGCAATACACAAAGTCATTTATAAAAAGGAAGAGGAATATGATTTTATTCACATGCGTTGCTTCGAGACGGAAGAAGAAGGGCAATTTTGGGAGTATTTAAATCAAGCAAATGAAGCTAATAATGCAACACTTTTTTTAGATAATATTCATAACATTAAAAATAATAAAAAGATCCGTGCAGAATTATTTCGTATTATTCAGGAAAAACGATTTAAAACACTGAGCGGTGATTATAAAAGTGTAAACTTTATGATAATTGCTACATCAATAAATCGTAAATTTATATCTGAATTTAAACAAGAAGATGAAAATCTTTATGACCCATTAGATGCTCTGAGTATAACAATTCCTCCCTTACGAGAAAGGGGAAAAGATGATATAGACTTACTCGTAAATCATTTTTTAGATATATATGGGAAAAAATATAATAATAAATGCAAATTTACAAAAAGAGCAATGGATTTTATTTATAAATTTAAATGGCCCGGAAATGTTAAACAGATGGAAGGTATCATTGAACGCTTTTGTCTTACTTCAAAACAAGAGGTAGACAGAATAGATTTGTTTTATCTTTTTGAACCAGATAAAGAAGAAACTTTAAAAGAGTCTGGAACTATTGAAGACATTAAACGAAAAATTTTTATACAATCACATAAAAAAAATGGAGGAATAGAAGATAAAGTTAGCAAAGAATTAGGCATATCAAGAGCTACATTTTATAGATACCAGAAAGATTACTTTAATGATGAATAGATATTGCTTAAGTAAAAATAATTATGGAGCAACATAAAATAGAACCATTCTTAGCAATGAAATTTTGTTAATCATTCTATTTTATAAGTAATTCCCTTCATTTTTAAAAAGTTTTGGATAAACAACTTTTCATCATTCTCATTTTTAAGTTGATCCAGTATTGAAAGATCTTTTTCTACATTTGCACTACAGAAGGCAAGTGTAACTGGCCCAAGATCTAAATCAAATTTTCCGCATCCCATATCTGATTGTAAATAATATTCTCTTTTTGGAATTGCTGTACTTATTATATTAATTTGATTTTCGTTTAATCCAAAGTTAGAATATCTGTTAAAAATATCTGGTTCTTTGGCTTTTCTATTGGGTAAAAATATTCTTGTGGGGCACGATTCATTCAGGATGCCTTGGGCAATATCATCAATTGTTTGTGTTGCAAAGATAACAGATACATTGCTTCTTCTGAGCGTTCGTAACCATTCTGCTATTCTTTCAGAAAATGCAGTATGAGTGAGAAACAACCATGCTTCATCTAAGATTAAAAAAGTTGGTACACCATCTTTAAATTTGTTTTCTAGCTTATGGAATAAATAAGTGAGTACAGGTGCAACTAAAGAAGGCGAACCTTTTATTAAGTTACCCATTTCAAAACATTGAAAATCAGATAGTTCTATTGAATCTTCTTCTGAATCCAACAAATCAAAAGATTCTCCAACTGTATAATTAGTTAAGAATTCCCTTAACTCAATATCTTGTATTAGTGTTACCAAACCAGTTATCGTTCTTTGATTTTTGGGTAGATGACTGAGTAGTGTTAAAGATGTCCAAATTTCTCTGATGCTTGAAAATGAAACATTGATATCATTGCTCCTAAGAATTCGTGTTATCCAGTCTAACGCCCATCTTTTTTCAGTTCGATTATCTATATTTCGAAAGGGTTGAAAACTTATTTCATCTGCACCTAAATCATAAAAATAGCCATTCATTAGCAAAGTAATTGCCCGAGATGAATAACCATTATCAAAGAAAAATACTCTGGCATTCGGATATCTTAAAAACTGTGCTGCTATAAAGCTTAGTAGCACAGACTTACCAGTACCAGTGGGTCCGATAATCATTGAATGTCCAACATCCCCAACATGATTTGAAAATCTAAATGGTGTATTGGTATCGCATGATCTTGCAAAAAACAATGGCGGACCTTTTAAGTGTATATTTTTTTCAGGACCACACCATGTTGTAGATAATGGCAATAAATGCATCAGGTTTAAAGTCGTCATCATAAACCTTCGAACATTTGACGAACAATTTCCAGGTAAAGACCCAAACCAGGCTTGGATTGAATTAAATGTCTCATTTTTACTTGTAAACCCAGCTGAATTAATTATTTTTTCAACCAAATCTCTTTTTTCTCTTAATTGAATAAGGGAGTCATCCCACAAAACTATTGAAGATGTATAATATCCAACTGCTGCTAACTTATCCGATACTATTTTTTGAACAGCTTCACATTCACCAATTTTGTCTAATGCCTCTCTCGATTCTCCTTCATCAGAAGGTTCTTTCAAAAGCGTTTCTTTTATTATGGTATAAATCGATTTTCTTTTTGTATTCCAATATTTTCTAAGTTTTTCTAACTTACTTTTAGAATCTAAATTGTCACACAAAATAAACCGAGTTGACCATCGATACTCACATCCGATTCCATCTAGTTCTTTTAATATTCGGGGATAAGTTTCTTGTGGAAAATCTATGATTGAAACTATACTCACAAAAGAATCCCCAATTTTTGGTATAATCCCACACTCAATAGTTTGATCAGCTAAGAAATTATCAATAAAAACAGGGATGTTCGGAGATTTTACGAAATGACGCTTAGTGGAAACACAATGATGTAAGTATTCTAAAGTTTCATCTTCATTCAGATAATATACATGAATAATTGTCTTTAATATATCAATTATTTTTTTGGTTTCACTTAAAAAGATTTCTTTCAAATCAAATATATAGCTACTTCGGGTTTCGTCATCAAAAAATTTTCCTGCTGCTTTTTTTAAGTTTTCAGAAAGCGGCATATAAGTAAATGTAATGTAGTAAGAATTTATATAATAACTATTTCTTGACGTTAGCAATTTTTTTCTTTCTAAATCGATTAGCTCACTTGCTTTATTTGGAAATTCTGAATTTGGATATTCTATGCTTTTGTTACGTTGCACTTCAAAGAAATATGCCCAGTCCCCTCCAAGTCTTTTTAAAGCATCATTTAATAAAGCTGAAATAGCATCTATTTCTTCATCCGTAGATGAGTTTAAGTCAGGTGGAAAAAATTGAACAGTCCTTTGAAAAGACCCTATTTTATTAATCACTATACCATCTTCAATTAGAAAAGCATAAGGTACATAATAACTAACCTTTTGTGGATTTTCTTTGTATACATCTAAATGAAACATAAAGTCACCCTTTAAATAATGAAATAGTAATGAAGCTCTAATGATAAAACTAAAGGTCTTTTCAAATTTGCCCAACAGTGTCCAGGTATGGAACTAAGCCAGGTTGGAACAGAATTGTAAGTTTCAGCAATAGTGATTATTCCAATATTATTAACTATATTTTCTATTTGACTTGTTTTACTTTTTAATACTTCAAGATCATCATCCCATATCACTATGCAACTGGAGTAATAACCACTTTTAACAGAAAGATCTGATATAAATTCTTTTACATTGATACACTTTTCAGGTATTGTTTCATTATTAAGCGCATTATCTTCTATATTATCTTTCTTTTTCTTTATAGAATCTTTTAAAATACTCCAAATTCCCTTTCTTGAAACAAAAAATTTTTTTGTATAAGATTCAAGTTCACTAACAGTATCTTTATCATCCATTAAAATCAATCTCGTAGAAAACCGATATTCAACGTCTATCTTATCTAAATCTTTTATTATTTGAGAAAATGTTTGAGGATGATGTCCATTTATGGTAATAATACCTAAAAAGAAATTACCTAGTTTGGGAGTAATGCCACATTCCAAAATATTATCAGCTAGTACATAGTCAAGAAAAAGTGGTACTTCAGGAACGGAAATATGACCTCTATTTATAGAAATGCAACTATGTAAATACGTTAATGTATCAGCATCGTTTAAATATCTAATATAAGAAAGGACATTCTTTAAACTTTTGACTATTGTTTGAATTTCATTTAGAAAATAATTCAAATAAAACAGATAGTTATTTTTTTCTTTTTCATCAAAAAAACTATCTATGAAAGTTAAAGGCGGCATATAAACAATAGTAATGTAATATTGGTTTTTATAACCATTCGTCTCTACTTGATTATGTTGAACTTCAAAAAAGTAGGCCCAGTTACTTCCTAATGCTTTTAAGGTTTCATTTATAACGTTAGTCGTTCTCAATTGTTCATGGTCATCATTAAAACTTATAGGTTTATACTCTAATGTTTTCTGGAATGAACCCGTTTTATTAAAAACAACCCCTTTATCAATAAAAAAAATCCATGGTACATAATGATAAATTTTTCTAAGACAGTCATTATTCTTATTCAAAAGGTTCATGAAGAATGTCCTCCATTTGGGATTTATCGGAATCTATTCTTGTTAAAACATCTACGATAAACTATAGACGAGTTTTAGTTTATTTTTGTGGTAATATACTCATTTTTTATAGGGTCATATTTATCTACAGTTAGTATATCATTTAAAAGAATATTATTATTAACTTTACTAATACTGATAATCGTATTTATAGTACTGGCAATCAGGTTATAGGGAATACTTGCTACAACTTCTTGTATAAGCTGCTCAATGCGAGTTAAGGCTTCATGAGCACTATTGGCGTGTATTGTGCATAAACCACCTGGATGACCAGTATTCCATGCTTTCAATAAGCTTAAAGCTTCACCGCTTCTAATTTCTCCTACTACGATACGTTCCGGCTTTAATCTCAGCGAGACCTTTAATAAATCATTTATATCATGACTATCAGTTGTTTTTAGAGTAATAAAATCTTTAGCAGTACACTGCATTTCTAAAGTATCTTCAATGATAACTAATCGATCATATGTTTTAGAAACTTCATCTAAAATAGCATTGGCTAAGGTTGTCTTGCCTGTACCAGCCCCACCAGAGATCAAAATGTTACATTTATTTTGAACTTTATCTTTAATGATTTGTGCTTCTTTTTCTGTCATTATTTTCTTTTTTATGTAGTTATCCAGGGTGAATACACTAATTGCCTTTTTTCGGATGTTAAATGAAGGTTTGTTAGTAACAGGTGGCAATACTCCTTGAAACCGTGCTCCACTCTCTGGTAATTCTGCCGATACTGTAGGGTTATCTCTATTACAAATTTTATTTGATAAAGATGAAATAACTCTAATAATAATTTGTGCATTATTGGAACTTATGTTATGTCCAGTATACGATCTACCTTTATTTAACTGATCTATCCATAATTGCCCATTAGGGTTCAACATGATTTCGACAACACCATCATCAGCCAAGTAATGTTGTATTTCTTTGCCAAAAGCTGTACTTAACATATCAATAATTCGAGCGTTTTTTATATGGTTCATATACTCCTCAAATATAAAAAAATATTTATTTATATTCTTCCTCAAAAATTATATCTTTGTGGACAGTAATATTAAATTTGTACCCCTGCCTGATTTCTATAGTAGGGGGGATGTTAATTTGTTTGTTTAATAATTTTTGGCCTACTTTATTTGCTTCAGAAGCTGCACTTCCTAAAAAATTATTTATCAAATTATTCTCCGCAGAATCTTCATTGTCTACTCTATTTGAGCCAATATTGAAAAATGAGCTAAGAATTATAGCCCCCAGAATTTTTTTTAAATGGTTGTTGACTTTATCATTCAAACCTGCGTAACCATAAAGATCACTTCCTGGCATTCCATCAAGGGAAATAGAGCTATTGTTACTAAACATTATCCTATGAAACTTTAGTAAAATCCTGTTCTGACCGTATGAAATTAAGTTATGATATTTCCCGATAATTCTTGTTCCTTGAGGAATAAGTAAATGATTTCCAGTTTTACTGTCATATATATGCTGTCTAACTTGTGCGACAACAATGCCTGGCAAATCAGAATTAACACCTGTAAGTAAGACCGCAGGAATTATAGAACCTGCCATGATTTGAAAAGGTGAAATAGGTTGTTGCACACGATGTTGTAAATGAATTTCACTATCAGAAAGTCCATCACTTTCCATAAATTTATTTTTCATTTGCTGGTTTTTAATGGATTCATTTTCACCAGTATCGCTGATATTCCCTATCATGTCTTTAACGTTTTCGAGTAAGCCCGAATGCTTACTATTTAAAGAGCCCAACAATTCTTTATCTCTGATTGGCCCCCTAATATTTGCTTCATTTCTGCCATTACTACTGTTAGCAAATAGCCCTGATTTTCTTGCTTCTTCTTCCATTGGAGGTTTAGGAGTGATATTTCTCAAAGACTCTTGATTTTTATCCTTTGAATTTTGAGGCTTTTCAACTATTGGTTTTTGTTCTTTCAGTCTTTTTAGAATTGGTATTTGGGGAACTTTGGGTTTAACTTCACTATATGTATCTGGCTGCTTGTCAAATAGAACTGGCTTTTGTGGAACAAAAAATTGGGCTTCTGGCTTAACAGTTGTTTTTGATGGCGTTGATGATGACGTACCAACTAATAATGAAACAAAGAGAATTAAACAAAGAATGACACCCGCACTTAATACCACTGTTTTTTTTATTTTGCCTTGTACATGTGGTTGACAATTGATATTCATACAATCCCCTTTCTACTTTGAGTTATTAATTATATAGACTCTTTGAGACCTTTTATTCCCTATTTGGAGAAATGCTTTTGAAAACAATCTATCAACAACATAACTGTTTATATCAATTAAATATCTATAGTTCACCAACTCGCCTTTTTTATTATGAGATAAAATAAATAGTGGAGGAAGGTCTTCGTAATTGATTGAATCTGGGAATTGAATATACGTTTTTTTGCGATCATCAAATACACTTAAAGGTTTGAAAGAAGCCTTTCCTTTAATTGAATAGTTGAAATTCAAATTTTGCACTTCAACAGAATGAGTAACTTTGCTATCTTCTTCAATTTGTTTCTGTAGTTGTTCAAATTCATCAACTGGATATGTAAAAGAAACAGCGGATTGATAAGTTTCCTTAAAGCTTTTAATTTCAAAGTGATATACATGTTTATCTGTTGCAATTACAAGATTCGTTTTTAGCCCCTGATAAAATGGTTTTAAAAATATGTGAACACGTTTTTTATCACCCTTTCCAGAGTATGACTCAGCTACCTGCCACCTGACGGAATCTCCTATCACAATTGGCATAGTAAGAGACTCACCTGGCTGTAACATTATATTGGTCACATGAAAAGGTGAAGTATATATGTCATATAGAGCTCCTTCTATGTAGGGATATAAAGAAATAGCATTAATACTTCCACCAATAGTAGGTGTTTGTTTAGATATTAGTCTTAGTTGTTCAATAACTTCTTTAGGTTTATAATGCTTTTTTTGTTCTAACCTTTGTTCTTCAATAGGTTTAAACTTTTCTATTTTTTTTATTTGTGATTTATTAGGCTTTAGAGGTTTGTTAATAGGTTTCAATTCTGGAATTTCAAATGGCAGATCAATTTTTTTTACCGAATGCTGTGCTCTTTTTGCAGGGACAAAAATTTCCTTGTTAGAGGGAGTTTGACAACCAAAAACAAAAAAACAAAAGAAAATTAATATTGTCATTAAAAATTTATGCATAACACATCCTCCATTAATTGATATCCTTAGATATTGAAAAAAAGTCGATAAAAATCCCAAGTGGATTATTGTTTAAGACAACATCTGATGTAGGCGAATGAATTTCTATACTAAAAATTCCACTATATTCAAGTTGGCTTACAGGTTGGTGGTCTTTAAAAAAAATTGTTTCTTTCCATTTAACTTGATAACTACGTTCAGACGATTCCAGAATGCTTTTAAATTCAATAGAAACAATTTGTTTTTGGAACAGAGAAAATGGCTTGAATTTTTTTTCATATGATTTTAGTTGTTTATATCCTCTTGGGGTTACAAAGTTAAATGCACGGTAATGTTGTTTTTTGAGAAGAACCATATCATCGGGAATCGTTCTTATATCTGTTATGAATTGTGTGAGAAAATACTTAATGGCTGCGAGTTTTGGTTGATATATAGATTCTTCAACCACACCAATTTTTTTTACCATACCTGAATGTTCCACTTCGATAACATAAGCTTGTATCGCAGATTTAGAAGATAAATAAATATTATTAGAAATGGAAAGCGCTAATAAAAAAATAAGAGATAAAGAAATACGCTTCCAGTTTTGAGATTGAAGTCTGGTTGTTCCAATAAGGTTATCATATTCATTTCTAGCCCGATCGTATGGATTGAGAACAGGTTTTACAGGAGAAAAATTTTGATTTTTTGTTTTGCTCATATTCTAATCCTTTTTTTTTACAATGGCTGTAGTTGGTCTTTTGGCAAGACTGGTATTGGTAGAGACTGATTTTTTCTTTGGAGCTGGTAAGGCAAGTAGAGGCTTTTTATCTATATTTATTGATGGTTGCTTCTGAGATTTACTATGATTGATACTTTTAAGATTGCTTTTATTCAAGGTTCCATTCGACATAGACATAGCTGTAGCCGCTCTCTTGCTCTGACCATATAAATCTTGTGCTTTTGTGGCAACCATTTTGGTTGCTTTATAGGGTATTACGGCTGAAGAAGCAGCTGCAGCACCAAATCCAACAAGTGAACCAGAGGAAAGAGCTGGTGATCCGTCGATTAAAGACAGAGCCAACGAAGGCGCATGTATAGATAAGTATGCGATAGCTGCAGTTCCTAAGAGCATTGTAAATAAGTCTCTAAAAGAAGGGTCAGAGATCTTTGAAAAATCACTACTTAGTGATTCTAAAACATTATGCGTTACTCCGATAATTAATGCTAAAACCATAAATTTTATAGCGAGCCTAAATGTAGCAGAAATAGCTTTCTCTCCAAGAAATCTTGTTGGATTGAATATTATAAAAGGAATTAAGAACGTACTCCCTACAGTGACAAGATAAAATTCTGTAATTACTAGAAAAATATTGCATGCTATCATAAAATAGGCTATTAAAATAAAAAGACATCCAATTCCAATGATAATGGTGTTAAAAGGATTGGTTATGGCTTTCCATGCACCACCTATATTTATAAGAATAGGTTCAACAGCAAAAAGTCCAAAGTCGATGATAGATGAGGGGTCTAACAATTCCGTCAACGAAATAGTACTGCCGCCAGCTTTAATGCCAGCGGCTCCAAAGGACTTTAATATAATTCTTGAAATATAGTGTGCGTTATTGATTACCCAAAGAAAAAAACCGACAGAGATTATTTTTTTGATTGACGTCATAATAATATCATCTTTTCCAAACGACCAATAAATCCCCAGCATGACGCAATCAATAATAATGAAATATTTCATTAGATCTAAAGCGTCTGGAACAATTTCAGCATAACCCAAAGATGTAGCCTTGATTATATGACTGAGGATATATGTTAATATCCCAGAATTTATATTAATTGTGTCCATATGCTTATTATCCTTACTTCTATGGAAGATCATTTAAAGGTTTAACTTTAGACTGCTTGCCAGAGTCTCGATGAAAATCTGATACAGTCTCTTTATTTTCTGAAACTTTTTTCGGTTCTTCATTATATTTAGAACAGTTTATGAGTATTAGTGTAATAATCATAAGTATTAATATTTTTTTTAACATAATCCTTATCCCTCCTTTTATTTTATTAAGGTAGATCATTTAAAGGCTTTTCATTGGAGATTTTATGACTATCCCGATGAAAAAAATTGTTTCTTTGATAATGTATTTTTTGATTAGAAATCTTATTCCCATATTCCTCTGACTGCAATCTACTGAAACCAGCAAACATACTTTCTAGCCTCATCAGCTGTTTAATTAGTACGACATTCAGTTCATTTACAGCTTGAAGAGCTTCCAAATTTCCACTTGCACCACGTGATTTGTCGATTATTTTGTTTACTTCTTCTCGATCCTGAGAAAGCTGCTGGATAGATGCTTGTGCTTTAAGTGAATCTAAAACACTTTTGTTAGCCTGATCAATTCTGTGCTGATAATTAGATGTAAGTTCAGCATGTTTTTGAATATTCTCTTTATAACTATTATAAATTTGATCATATTCATTTTGTATAGCATCAATATTATAGGATAACCCAGAAGAATTAAGGAAAATATCTTCATTTTGTATTAAAGATGAAATATCAGGGTCATTTAGAGCTATCTGCAATTTTTTTAAGTTATCATACATCGTTTCTAGTTGTTTTAGTTGTTGTTTTAACTGAACTGTAGATTTTGCTTCTTGAACTATAGTGCTGATAGTATTCCGAAGATTTTGAATGAGATTGCTGAAATCAATTACAGGAACACCGCCGGCAAATAATTTTGAATGAAGAGAAATAATAAACACAATTAAACAAATGCTTTTTTTTATTTTTTTCATAATTTATCCTTTCACTATGCTTAACCCTACAACTTAATTTTATTGACAAATAATATGGAGTAAGTTATAGGGTTAAGGAAAAAAATTGACTATAAACCAAAAAATGATAAGCCCCATCCTGTTGCAGCAGTAGCAATTGAAAGCCCCACCACAATCATCATAATTTTTCTAAAAATGTCTCCCTCGCCAAAAGCGAATCCAATGCCTGCAGCTACAATGGCAACGACTGCTGCAGAGCGAAGGAAAGGTCCAGTGAGAGCCTCAACTAACTTTGTCATTGGCCCTTCCCAAGGTGGAGATCCACTTACAGAACCAAAAGCAATTGATGGCAATGAAACTAAACATAACGTAAAAATTAATTTTTTCATCAATTAACCCCCTGTCATTAAATTTATATGTTTAAAAGTTATATATATTGATATTACCTAACTTTGACTTTTCAAGTTGGGCAATAGTCATTATAAAAATGTTCATCCATTAAGGAAGAAGGTATGCTTTATTGTTAATGTGTTCTATTAAAATTTCCAAAAAGTAATGGTCTTTTTTATATAAAAACAACAACAATAAATAGATTGCAATTATTACTGGTATAACAAGCAAATTTTGTAATCCAATGATGATAGCACCTGCAATAGTACCTCCTAAAACTGCTATATTTCTCGGAATACCACCAATCATAATTCTTTGTATTATCCCATGATACATTGGTATTTTCATAGTTTAGGTATCCTTTCTAAACTTTTTTATTAAAGGAATTTAAAATCAGCAAAAATTGTCATTGATTGTTTAAATATTTTAAAGCCAGATAAAAGTCAAGATAAAAAAATTATTTTTTCCTAATAATTTCAATAACATAGTATCAAACAGAGACTGTTTTTTTTCTTATTTTGAGACTAATTAAAATTTACATGTTAAAATATATACTTATTTGAGTATTAATTGGAGACTAATATTTGAGCAAAATATTAGTCTCATAACCATTTCTTTAAAAACATTTGAAATGATGATGTTCTTGGCCTAAAAGTAGCGTAGCTACCATTTAGTGCCAATTCGGCATAACTATCTGATATTTCAGATTTATATACAGTCTGTTTTTTTATTTGTTATTTGTCGTTTTAGACGTGAGAACGGTAAATAAGTTCAATTTACAAAAAAATGAGGAACAATATATTTTCATATTGGTAAGTTTTATTAAATATCAAGGTTGAGATTATTGCCATTGAGTGTAAACAAGATTTTGAATATGCATTAAGTTCCTATAAGACAGAGTATCGGAACTTTTTGGATCGATCTCTTTGTCAAGAATAGATTTTTTTCGAAAAAATCTATCACAAAAGGTTAGAGTTCCATTTCTTTTTGGGGTATTTTGAGAAGCCCCTCGAAACTGCCTATTTGAACAAGGAGTTTATAAAATGGGTTTTATATTTCGAAAACGAATAAAGATTGCACCTGGTTTAAAGGTAAATGTCTCTAATAAAGGTTTTAACAGTTTATCAATTGGGCGGAGTGGAGGAACTTTGAATATAGGAAAAAAAGGGACAAAAGCTACAGTTGGAGTTCCTGGAAGTGGAATATCATATTCAAAGAAATTAACCCAAAGGTCGACCTCACAAAAAAATAATGATTTTGATAAAACATTTTATGAAGAAAAATTTGATACCGTTACTAATGTTAAATCAATGGTATTTTTTCTTGGTATCGGAGTTTTATTTGTTCCTTATATTTTCAGCTGGTTTTTATTACAAAAGGGCTACAGTAAAAAATCTCGTTTTATCGGATTCTCATGGTTAGTTCTATCTTCCTTAGTTTTACTAACGAAAAATCCCTAACAAATACTATACAAGAGGTTTCTATCTATTGTCATTAGTCATTTGTCGTTTTGTAAATTTCATATAGGCTTAAATGCGAATCAAATCAAAACTTCCGAAATCATAGAGAACCGGAATTTTTATGGGATTGTTTCATTAGGGACCAGCG
>Ga0272440_1001136_pt1 | contig 22097 bp, 15 predicted proteins | sample SSMMMBAug17_FD_192440 | JGI IMG/M metagenome (GOLD analysis project Ga0272440, IMG submission 192440) | Marine sediment archaeal communities from Little Sippewissett salt marsh, Falmouth, MA, United States - SSM-MMB-Aug17 | ecosystem: Environmental > Aquatic > Marine > Wetlands > Sediment ...
CTCATTTATGTAACGCCCTTACAGGGCTTAAGAAATTTTTTTAAATTTCCCCAGGGCGTTGCCCTGGGCTGGTATGTAACGCCCTTTCAGGGCTAAGAAAATGCCCCCTTTTTTGAAATGCGCCCGTCGAGCTTAGCCTGACGGCTATGGGCTAAAGCCCAACGCTGTTCTTGGGGTTGCCGAAATCGAGCATTCCTTGTATGAAATTCACTTCCCCTAAACTGTACATACGCCCCAAGAAATCCGGTTTCATTTTGCATGAGATATCAATGGTTTTTTTCCTTTTTGTTTGAAACTGATGACGATTTTTTCAGCTTTATCGAAAGGTACTGTAACAAATGAGAATCTATCCATTACCTGTACATCTTTAATCTGTTTGGATTTTAGAGAAACTCGGCTCATAATAAGAGAAACAAGTTTTTTGGGTGTTATTTTATCTTTTTTGCCAAGCGCAACAAAAAGCCTGGCTTTTCCCTGTTGATTCAGTTCTTTTATCGGGGGAGTAAAAGCTGTTATTTCTCCATATGTGTCAGGATTAAGATCTTCCTCAAAACAATAGCTAAGCATAGCTGCCAGAATATCTGTAGGATCTTGTTCTTTTAATAATGTTTTTGCCCATTTATAGTAATTTTGATCGATGTCATCTTCAAGAAGTGATGTTAAGTCTTCAGAAATTTTTTTCTTTTTTGCGTTTATTATATCATTAACCTTGGGTACTGAAGACTTTTTTATGTCAGCTTTTGCGATTCTTTGAATAAAACGTAAACGTTTATATTCGCTTGGGGTAATAAATGTAATGGCAGTGCCCTCATTTCCAGCCCTACCGGTGCGGCCAATTCGGTGAATATATGATTCTGGATCTTGTGGCAAAGCATAGTTAATTACATGAGATAGATGATTAACATCAATGCCTCTTGCAGCAACATCAGTAGCCACAAGAATCGTTATACGTTGTTTTCTAAATTTATCGAGCGTTCGCTCTCTTTGGGCTTGTGATATATCTCCATGGATGGCTTCTGCATCATACCCTCTATCAATTAGTCGATTCACAAGTTCATCTACATCCATTTTGGTACGACAAAAAATTAAACCATAAAAATCATCAGTAATATCAATAATTCTGCATAATGCTTCTATTTTTTCAGAGGCTTTAATTTCAAAGTAAATTTGTTCGGTCAGTTGCGGTGTGAGTTGTTTTTTTTTGACTTTAAGGAAAGTGTAGTCTGCCATATATTTGTTCGCAAGAATCTTGATTTTTTCAGGAATTGTCGCCGAGAATAACAGCGTTTTTTTATCATGACTTGTATGTTTCATAATTTCTTCTATGTCATCAATAAATCCCATATTCAACATTTCATCAGCTTCATCAAGTATTAAATGATTTATACTTCCAAGAAAGAGCGATTTTCGATTGAGATGATCTATCACTCTTCCTGGCGTACCAACAATAATATGAACATTTTTTTTCAGTCTGCGAAACTGTTGACCAATGGATTGACCACCATATATGGGAATAATCATTAACGCTTTATTTCCTTTTAACGAATTGATTTCTTCTGATACCTGAATCGCTAACTCTCGTGTAGGAACAAGAATAAGTGCTTGTATAGATTTTTGTTGAGTGTCAATCATGTCGATTAAAGGTAAGCCGAAAGCTGCTGTTTTTCCTGTGCCGGTTTGGGCTTGTGCAATAATATTGGTATTGTTTTGTAGCATAACAGGAATTGTCATGGCTTGAATTGAGGTTGGTTCTTCAAATCCTTTGTTATTAATTGCTTCTAAAACTCTTGGTGAAAGGCCAAGTTCATTAAACGTTTTTTTATTTATCATATTTACTCTCTTAAAAGGGTGTATTCCAACAAAGGAAGCATTCTTCATAGCCCTGGAAGGGTGCTAAATAAATGAGCTACCTTTTATTCTTGTTATTATATGTGAAGCCCTTTAAGGGCTAAAATTATTTATCTACCTTTACCCAGAGTGTTGACCCATAGCCCTCAGGCTAAGACAAACTCGCATAGGCACACATTCCCAGACTCTGCCTGGGAACGTTTTCCCGAGTGCTCTGCCACCTAAGAACAGAACAGGCGGCAGAACCGCCAAGAAAATGTTCCCAGGCAGAGCCCGAAAACGAGCTCTGAAACGAATTTACGCTTTACCTGATGGCTATGGCTATTACACTGAACGTTAATATAAATACATTTGCGTTCGCCTGAATATGGGCTTTAATGTTTTGATCGATCAAGGCAATTTAATACGCCTCACTATTATCTATGACAACTCAATATCCATTCTTTCAATCGTTCTATTCCGAATCTTTTTGACAATGTCCCCTGAAAGAAAATTAGAAGAAAATGTAACTGTGTTCTGGTTCGAATCTGTTAGGGTATATCGGATCGGCTGAACACCATTCATACCAAAGGTATTTGTATTTTTTGGATTATGATACGTTACCAGTATTTTTCCTAAAAAGACAAAACTAAATGAATTGGCAGGCAGCATGATTTCTTGGGAAGTTTTATTGGTATATAATTGAATTTTATTTTCTTGCGTGGTGAACAACCAATCCACTAAGGCAGGTCTTAATTGAAATGTCAAGCCTTGATTCTTATTAAAACCAAATGGCTTTTGTCCCACAGTCATTAATTGAAGAATATGGATGAACTCAGCAGTTGCACCGGTCAACCGGGCAACAAAACCATTCCCATGAAGGCTTGGGTCTGGATTAGAACTGCTGACCAGAAAAGATGTATTCTCCAAAATACTTCTGCCATAGACATCTGGCTCTAAAAATGGAATAAATACATGTTTAAAATCTGAATAAAATTCATCATAAAGTTCATTTCTCAAAAGTTCTAACATGTATTTATATTCCATATGCAGCCAGATGGACTCATTTTCGAACCAGCCAGGTGAAAAAACTCGGTTTCTGCCAATTTCCATCGGTTGATCTGTGAGGGATTCATTGACTTTATACATGTTCAGTTTTTTGTCGAACAGTCCACTTCGTTTAATATCTTGAAACAGTTGTTGGGCCAATTTTTTTTCAGGTTTACATCGGAGATAATGGACAGGGCCTTCTAAAAATAGGGGAAGATGAATGTGTGTGAATTCTTTTGCCTGAAAACAGGGCAAGCCTTTTGGATTACGTTTAATTTGGGTAGAATTGTCTGATGTTGCAAGTTCTATTATTTCATAGGATTCGACCTGATTGATAAAGTAGGTGGATAGTATATTTCTATCACCCCGCCATGCTTTTTCTATGCCTTGATCAAGTTTTTTTAAACACAGATCAAAATACGTTTTGACTTCATCCAATGATATATCAATTTCTTCTCCACGAATTCCCAGGCGGGTGGTCTGTCGGAATTGTTCTCTGGCAGTCGTTGCTGCATCCCAATAATCATAAGAAGAGAGCTGGGCCATACACAATTCTTGAATTGTTTTGATAAATATTTGGATTTCTGTACAAATTCGCCATGCTTGATGGGTTGATTGTTCAAAAGCTTGTAATAGAAATAGAATCGTCCTTTTAATTTCAAAGGTTTCACTGATGCTGGAACCAATTAAACCAGGAAGGCCATTGAGGGCATCATACCAGTTAGGTTTTTCAGATTCCATTTCTACACCAACCCCCTCAGGATCCAATGAGGATATTTTATTAGTGATCAAACACAGTAATTTGTTCATCAGATTGGTATAATAGATATCACCTTGACCATTTTCTTTGCGGACCGCATTTGGATAGTTCTTGCGGTTTTGAATGATTTCATCCTTTTCTTTATCCAAAACAACCGCATTGAGTTGCATGGCTTTGCCTTCCCACAAAACATATTTTTCATTTCTGGGCTGAACATAATAGGCATTATCATAAAAAGTAAAACTGTCCTTTTCAAATAAAATATAATGATCGTTTTCAGGGTAAATGGCCAGATAGTTTTCCAACAAATCAAGATTGTATGTCCAGTGATCTGTCCAGAATCCTTCTCCATGATCTGTTTCATTTGTCTTGCCAGAAATTTCAAATAAATCAAGCAGCAGCGATTCAATTTGTCCCTTAACTGTAATGTGTTGTGCGTTAAAAAATTTAAGCAGACTGCCAGGTGTATAGGCATTGTCAAAAAAGTCTATGACAGTTTGGATATCGTTTTCATTAATATACCTTTCTAAAATTTTTTTCAGATTGTCTGGTTTAGAAATATGAAAGCTGGTGACTTTAATGACCAATGGATTAAAACCATCCAATTGTATTAGATTATAAAAATGAACCAGGTTATTTTCAGCAATATTGGGATTAATCAGGAGATCGCAACGTCTGTTTTGATTCACATCTCTATAATTTCCATTGCCCTGAGAGTAATTTGTGGGAGAAAGGCGATAATCATTGTAATCCCTTTCCAGATCCCCATGTTTTCTTGAATATAAATAGAGTGTTTCATATCGGTTTTCATCTTTTACAGTATATGGAAAACCGCCCCGAAGGGTATTATCTAAATAGTTTTGTCTGACATAGTAATCCAGTGCCTTATTCTGGCTGTAAATTGAATTATGTTGGGTCAATTCCTCAATTAACTGGCTGTCTTCTTTTTCTTTTTTCTGAATATAAGGCGTTGTTGTAATAGTAGGAATTAAGGCATTAATTTCATCGGTAGAATGCGCAAATCCAATAATTGAAGTCAGCGTATATGTTTTACTGGCTTCAAGAGTTGTTTTAAACAGTCCCATCGCACATGGCAATCGGTTTTCATATATTTGTTGGGAAAGTATTTGATTTTCGGAATGATAGATAAAATTTTCAGGATAACTGTAATTGGTCCGACAGCCAAAAATCTTTTGTGGATCAAAAATTGTTGGAATGAGTCGTTGATCGGACTCAAAAGCACAATAAAAATTGCCTTCCTGAATCTTGACAACTTCTGGCCGGTCCTCGGGTTTGACTTTTCCTCGAAAAAAAGGAACATGCTTTTCATAGTTAACCACTTCTACAAACGCTTCTACCAACCGCCGCATATTTTTGAGCATCGTGTTGTCAACTCCATGAGGGATAATAAGTGGTAATCCATCCAGACCCTTCATGGATATTTTTTGATCCCCCATGTTAGTAATGGATAATACGCGAATCAGTCCGGCGTATCTATCCTGGGGCACATTAAAATATTTGACAGAAAATTTCAGGTTTAATGTATCGTTGATTTCTTCAAGTTTCAGTTGAGATGGAGAAATAATCATCCGCTGTTGGCGTTTCATATGATTATCTTTGATATAATCTTGAAAAGGTTCATAATAATCAATGGGTTGAGAATCATTAAATTGAATAAATGTTCTGAATCCCTGATTTGCTGCCAATTGGTAAGCCCAGTTTGCAGGAAGAAATTCCATTATCGGACTCTGTTTATCTTCAATTCCCATGCTGCATATGCATTGACCTCTATTTACATAAAAGACCCACATGGGGATACCATCTTTTCCAGCAATACCCGGAAAAAAGCTCGAAAAAGGTTTTGCGGAATTATAATTGGTAATAAGAAAATGACCATTTTCTAGTAAAGCATATCGGGCTTCAGAATTATTCATAATTTTTTTCCTTTTTTTTTCATAATTTAGGAGTGATTTCAAATCAATCATGATTTAAAATCAGTCATGGTTTTAAAAATATATTGTATTCGTATGTTTTTTATACAGTGGAACGTTAAGGAAAACTCTGAGAATAATCCCCCATTTTGAATGATGTTCGTTTAAAACGATTGGAGTTCAAATCATTTGATTTGTGTGTCCCACATCTGAAGATGTGGACTCCAGACGTTCAAAATGGGGATTGAATTTTTCGAGCATTCCTGATGGTATTATCAATCCTAAAATGATACAAGCGTTTTTAAATACATTTTAGGATTAAAGAATCAAACATCCTTAAATTTCAAGATTAGTCATTTCATCAGTTATGTCAAAATCATAATCTGGATATTCATATAATGGCATACGCTGTTCGGTTATGCCAGTTGAAAAACCATAGATTGATTCATAATCTTTTTCATTTTCACCCATTTCAATCAGTTGATCAAGATACTCACGAATTGTTTTGGACTCAATAATGACAATTTTTCCCATTTTATTAATTATGGGACTGTGGCGTCGCGTTGAATCATGATCAAATTCCAGTATTCTTCGGCCATCATTGGTAATACCAATCACTCGGAATGTAAAACTCTTTCCTACACCGGGCAGGTTCAGCACACTGCGATCTGTGGCAAGAAATAAAAGATTGGCTTCCTCACGTACATTTTTCATTACCTGAACGGCAGATTCAGCATTTTCAGGAATTCTGGAAATAGCATCATAAAACTTTTCTGGTGGAATGCCAGCATGTTTTTCTTGAAATTGTTCCTGAAGCAACCTGGCAAGGGGGGCAAAATTATGATAGTTTTCCATGTATCCTTTAACACAAAAGGTATAGTAAGGCAGTACGCCAACATCATTTAAAACGCGTCTCAATTGGGCTGTATGACCACGCCGAGATGCGGCGGCTGAAAAAACAAGTTGATTGGTGATAATCCATCCAGCAGATAGCAAGCCTGTTATGGCTTCTTTGGACTCAGGTGTAATTTCCATGGGGGATTCAAAATGCGTTTGAATCACAAATTGCCTGATACCAATTTGAGATGCTTTTTTCTTAAAATCTCCCAAAATCTGGATAAGTTCAGGTGTAACACGTTGAGGCAGATATGCCAACAGTCGAGTACCCAATCGAATGCGAAGGATTTGTGCATATTTTTTACCAGGCTCTCGGTTTTTATTGGCTGCATGTTTACGCACAGCCATATCGTATATGGCGTCCAATAATTGTTTCATGGATGCATCAGAGCTCATCAAGGCATCGCCACCTGTAATCAAAATATCACGAAGCTGTGCATCATTTTCAAAGTATTCCATTATTTGTTTGAGTTTATCTTTCCATTTGACAGCTGGTTTTAGTTTGTCGAGATCAAAATTGAGATGTCCGCTTTGAAAATCGTACATGCGCTGGCAGGAGCTACACAAGCCCCCACAGGCGCGGCCCATAGTATCAGGAATAATAATCGCGACTTCAGGGTATCGTCGATGAATACTATGATGAAATGGCAGAATCCAACCTGCAGCATTGGGCTTGCCAGGTTCAACCTGATCTTCTTTTTCCCAGGCAACGATATGACCAAATTCATCAATCAACTGCTGGCTGTATAAAATGTAATCCCGAATGGCTTGATCCGCACCAACAGCATAGTCAGGCGGACAAATTGTCAGTAAGGATAAATAATAGGGATTTACAAAAGTCGGAATGCCTGCTGCCTTGGCATCGTAAAGAATCTTCATCATTTCTGGATCCAATGAATGTCCCAGCATTTCATTCAAATCATCTGGATCACGCACAGCAAAACGTAAATGAAATCGTTTTGTTTGCCACCATTCCAATACACGTGCGTGTTTTTCTTCTTGAGACATATTCGGATCAAATGAAAAATTCTGATCTTTAAAGATGCCTTTGTCTATTTTATCGATAATAACGCCAATGATACGATCTCTGTTTTTGTGGCGCAATTTGATAATTTCAGGATCCAGACCATGTGGAAAACGTTTCATATTTTTTGCGATTTTCTCTGAAGGCAGCGTTGATTTTATTTTTTCATGGGAAAACTGATTGAAAAGATGGATCATATCTTCAAAAAATGCAGGTTTCGCCCCGCCTGTCCCCTTATGAACAGCGAGCCACAGCAATTGAAATGGATTATTTTCAATTGTTTCCCCCCGCCTGTTTAAATCTTCAAATTTTCGACCGGCATGGTTAATGTAATCTTCAATGCGCATGGCTGCAATATCAGACCATTGCAGTTTATCAAAGTTTGTCTTGTTTTGGACTTTGTTATAGGCCTGCAAAAAAGGTCTATTTTGAATAGATTCATTCAGCCACTCTTTCATTTGTGTCAATACCTCGGACACATTGTTGGATTGTCGCAAAATATTTTCAAGTCGGGGATTCTCTGCAAGAAGTTTTTGCAACATTTTTCGTGATCTGGCATTGATTGCTATTTTTTCTAAATTTTCTTGTTTCATTTTTTTAAGCTCCTTTCTTGGGAACGTTTGAAAAATATTTTTGTTTATCAGAGTCCGGTAAAAAAACGTATCTTTTGAAATATCCTGGATTACACATATAGAATTATTCCCACAACAGCGCCTGTCATACATGTTGCCAGGGTTCCGGCAATAATTGAACGAAATCCCAATGCAATGATTTCCTGTCTGCGTTCAGGGGCCATGGTGCCCATTCCACCAATCATAATTCCCAGGCTTCCAGGATTGGCAAAACCACAAAGTGCATAGGTCATAATAATCAGGCTTCTTCCTTGCAGGGTGTTTTTAGGCAAATTGCTTAAATCCAGATATGCAATAAATTCATTTAGAATCGTCTTTGATGCCATCAGTGATCCAGCAACAGGTGCTTCAGTCCAGGGAATGCCCATGAGCCATACGATGGGAGACATAATAAAGCCCAAAAATCGTTGAAGGGTAAAAGGTTCACCATTCATATAAGGCAAAAAACCAAGAAATATGTTGACAAGATGTACAATGGCAACGAGCGATATCAACATGGCCACAATATTGAGAAATAATTGAACACCCTGAATTGTACCATTGGTTATGGCATCCATCGGGCTAATGGAATCATTGGTAATCACAATGTCACCAGATGTTACATTTTCAGTTTCAGGAATCATAATTTTCGCAATGGTAATAGCAGCCGGTGCACTGATGATTGATGCTATAAGTAAATGCCCCAACGCATCATGAATAATGGTACTGAGAATACTGGCATACAATACCATGACTGTGCCTGCAATTGTGGCCATCCCACATGTCATTAGAGAGAATAACTCGCTTCTTGTCAATTTATTCAAATAGGGTCGGATGAGTACAGGCGCTTCAACCATACCAACAAAAATGTTGGCAGACAAACCAACGCCCTCAGCACCGCCGATATTCATGGTTTTTTGAAAAATTAAAGAAAAGAAATTGACAATTCTGGGTAAAATTTTCCAGTAAAAAAGTAATGCTGATAATGCACTGATTACAATTAAAAGCGGAAGCGCACGAAATGCCAGAATAAAACTTGTTCCAGGAGACTTTTCTACATATGGAAGCGTCGCACCGCCTAGATAGCCAAATACAACAGATGTTCCTGCAAGAGTTGATCTTTCAAGCGCAACAACAATTTTGTTTAGCGATAAAAAAATCACCTTTAAAAAAGGTAGTTTTAGCAGAAGAACTGCAATAAGAATTTGAATCAAGACTCCTTTGATAACAAATTTGAAATTGACTTTGTTGCGATTTTCGCTAATTATCCAGGCAATTGATAAAAAAATAATCAAGCCAAGGATACTTTGGCAAATTGGATTCATTTGGCTTTCCTTTTGGTACTTTGACATTAGAATTATATATAAATACAAAAACACCAACTGAAATGCAAATGAAAATCTTAAAATCTTGATTGAGTGTAACCAAAATTGCCGGTAAACCAAAGCCAGGCCTATGAGCAAAACCAATGAAGGGGCGAACATAAGGTTCGCCCCTTCATTGGTTTTGCTCATAGGTTGGAATTCTGTTTTGGTCTAAGGCAAACATTTTCCCCCAACTTGGACATACGCCCAAATCCAAAGTAAGTTGGACGATCATAGTTGACAATTTAATTTAAATGATGCTATGATCCGCCAAGTTAATTTTTTCATGGCATATTTATTGCCCTGAAAGGGGAAGAATAAAAGTCCATAGCCATCAGGCTAACACAAAATGTTCCCCCAATTGAACATAAGCCCACTAAAATATTTGTAGATCATTAACCAGGGGCTATATGAATTCGCGCTTTTAGCGCGAAAAAAAATGCACATGCTTTTTGACTTATTGGCATGTTCATTCATCCAGGCAAATCCTTTTGGTGTTTGGTGCAGGTTACACCTGTTTAATAGAAATAAAAAAAAGAGGGGATTCAAATATGGATGTTACAAAACCTGTAACAGATCTTGTTGGATCAGTGGATTGGAATTTATTATTGCCATTGATTCAGGCAATGGTCGTATTTTTTTTGGTTCTTTGGATTAAAAACTACATTGTTTCACTGTATGCGTGGTTTCAATTCAAGGGATCTCTAAACATTGGATATGGTACATGGGTCCGGTTACCAACATCAAGCAGCTATGTTGATGGTCAAATAACCCAAGCAAATCGTCATGTTATCAGGGTTGATACTCCTGAATTACGCATTTTTATCCCAACAAAAACCTTTCGAGATAGAGATTGGGCTTTACTCAAAAAAGATGCATTTGACAATGATACAAAAAAATCAAAAAAAGAATGATGAATTTATTTTTCAAACCAGAAAACAGTTTTATAGAATTCATCGACATCGAATCTGTTTTGTCAGGTTTATATTGGAATCTTATGAAGGGATTGCATTGATGCGAACCATTGATGCCAAAAAAGGCCTTGTGGAAATTATGACAGCACCTGGATGTGAAGATGAAGTTGATGCTATTTTACATGATCTCAAACAATCAATTCTTATAACTGGTCCATTCATTGGACAATAGAACAATTGAGTTCATTTGGTAAAAATGGAATCAGGTTAATTCATGCAACAAACAAATATTCTTATTCAAACATATGGATGTCAAATGAATGTCTATGATACAGAAATAATGAAACGATTACTGTATCAAAAGGGCTTCACTTTTACATCGTCTGCAAAAAAAGCTGATATTATTTTAATAAATACATGTGCCATTCGCGAGAAAGCAGAACAAAAGGTTTTTAGTTATCTTGGACGTCTGGCTATTTTAAAACAGAATCGAAGGAGCTTGTTAATTGGTGTATGTGGTTGTATTGCACAGAATTATGGAAAAAAAATAATTCATCGTGTGCCTTATGTTGATTTTGTCATTGGAACCCATGCCATTTTTCAATTACCCTCAATTATCAATCAGATTCAGAATCAATTAAGCAAAGAAAAGGTATTTGTTGATTTTAATGATGAACTACCAGAACTTGACTCCAGTCATATACCTGTATTGGAATCAAGCATATCTTCATTTATAACAATTATTCGAGGTTGTAATAACTATTGTTCATATTGCGTGGTACCTTATGTCAGGGGACAAGAGATCAGCCGACCACCTGAGTCTATTCTTGAAGAAATAGAAACAAAAATATCTAAAGGGACACGCGAAGTTACATTGTTGGGACAAAATGTGAATAGCTATGGAAAACGAGAGGGGCTAATAACCTTTGTTGATTTATTAAAAAAAGTAAATAAAATTAATGATCTATATCGTATTCGTTTTACAACATCTCACCCAAAAGATTTTAATGAGGACCTGATACAGGCTTTCGTAAATCTCGAAAAATTATGTGCTCATATTCATTTGCCTGTTCAATCTGGATCAAATGATATCTTAAAAAAAATGAATCGTAAGTATACACGCAATGATTATTTAAAAAAAATTGAACGATTAAAAAAAGTATGCCCGAATATTTCTATATCATCTGATTTTATTGTTGGATTTCCAGGTGAAACAAAAAAAGATTTTGAAGATACTTTATCTCTCATACGCGCTGTTGAATATGATAGTTTATTTGCATTTCAATATTCAGATAGACATATAGCTCCTGCATCTCGGTATAAACAAAAAGTTGATGAATCAATAAAAGGTGAAAGACTGATGGCGTTACTGGAAGTTCAAAGCGAGAACAGTTTAAAAAAAAATGCCAGTTGTATCGGACAAAAGTTTCAAGTACTGGTTGAAGGAAAGAGTAAGCGTCAACAAGAACAATGGACGGGTCGGACATCAGGAAATAAAATTGTCAATTTTAAAGCGCATAACATAAATAAAGACTTAAGAGCATCTTTGGTTGACGTTTTTATTGAAGAAGCATGCGCACATTCTTTAAGGGGTGTGATTGTTTAACGTGAATTTTCAATAATGCTTACACAATATACTTCCCATTTTAAACGAGCCATTTTTTTTGATTATGAAAGGCAAAAAAAAGGACCTGAATTCTGACTCAGTATTCACAGATGCTCTTCAATCATTCACCAGGTATTAGGATTATGTCAAAAAAAAACCTATTCTCAAAAAAAAAAATTCTTGTTGTTGGAATGGCAAAGACAGGTTTATCTGCCGCACAAGTTCTTCTAAAACTTGATGCGAATGTTGTAGTGGCAGACATCAATATTGAAAAGTCTGATATTCAAAAGAATGCAATAAAACTAGAACAAATGGGGGCAAAAATTGAAACAGGTCCCCATAAAATCCAATCCTTTTTAGAGTCAGAATTGATAGTTGTCAGCCCAGGCGTACCTCATATGATCCCGCCAATTGAAGAAGCCAGACAGAAAAACATTCCTGTTATTGGAGAAACAGAGTTAGCGTTTCGCTTGATAGATATTCCTATTATTGGAATCACTGGAACCAATGGTAAAACAACAACAACTGAATTAATTGGAAAAATGCTAAAAAACTCTGGAAAAAAAGTTTTTGTTGGCGGCAATATTGGAAGGCCATTTTCAGAACTATTTCTCTCAAATCATATGTTTGATATTGCTGTTTTAGAAATCAGCAGCTTTCAACTAGACACCATTGAACAATTTTGTCCAGATGTTGCCATTTTGTTGAATATTACTGAGGATCATCTTAACCGCTATGAAAACATGTCAACATATGTTGATTCAAAATTTAATATTTTTATAAATCAGCAAGCCAATCATAAGGCAATTTTGAATGGGCAGGATCCTTATTGCACAAATTATTATAAAAGATTAAAAAGCAAAGTGTATTGGTTAGATAGTAATAATCCACAATGGAAAAATAGTACAATCAATTGCCAACAAGAAATAATTACAACACCTTGTCAAACTCATTTTGACCTTTCTAAAAGTAAACTGATTGGACATCATAATCGTCAAAATATTGCTGCGGCAATATTAGCCAGTCAGTTTATGGGAGGATCTGCTGATGGTATACAAAAGACAATAAACACTTTCAAAGGTCTGCCGCATCGCCTGGAATATGTTGATACAATTAAAGGTGTACGATTTTTTAATGATTCAAAAGCGACCAATGTAGATGCAACTGTTAAGGCTCTTGAATTTTTTACCTCATCTGTTCATTTAATATTGGGTGGGTTAGATAAGGGCGGAGATTATTCTCGACTTGTTCCAATGATAAAAAAATGTGTCTGTGAATGTATTCTCATTGGTCAGGCACGACCTATCATAGAAAAAATGCTGAAATATTCAAAGGAAATTTCCCATATACCCATTCACCATTCAAAAACCCTTGAAGAGGCTGTATATCATGCCTACAATCAAGCTCATTCTGGAGAAACAGTATTATTGTCTCCAGCATGTGCAAGTTTTGATATGTTTAATAGTTATAACCATCGTGGTGATATTTTTAAACAGGCTGTATATTCTCTAAAAACAGTCTAAACTGGTGTATTCCCAAGTTCAATGACTTATATTTTATTTTTTTGCTCAAGGCAATTATTTTCCCTAACCTGAACAAATGCCCACTAAAAATTTGATCGTATTAATAATCAATGTTTGACTAATTACCTAGATTGGATTATAAAGTATAAAAATCATTATTTCAAAGAATTATAAGCATTTTTGGAGCCAATCATGGATTTTGAATTAAATAAAACCCAACAAATGTTCAAAAAAGAGGTGATTCGTTTTGCCAAAAAAGAAATCACACCGCGTATACAGGAACATGAACTTAAGGATGAATTTGATTTTGACTCATTCAGAAAAATGGGCAAATTTGGACTGCTAGGTCTTCATTTTCCTGAATCATTCGGTGGTGGTGGTGCGGATGTTTTAACAACAATTATTGCTGGTGAGGCCCTGGGAGAAGCTGGTGTTGATGGCGGTTTGACACTGGCATATGGTGCACACAGCTTTTTATGTGCAGATACCATTTTTTCACATGGTACAGATTCTCATCGTCAAAAATTCTTACCATCCCTCATATCCGGTGAAAGCATTGGTTGTATGGGATTAACTGAACCTGATGCCGGTTCTGATGTGGCATCTATGAAAACAACTGCAATTCGTGATGGCGATCATTACGTACTTAATGGCAGTAAAATTTTCATTACCAATGGGCCCATTGCTGACCTTGCTTTGGTTTATGCCAAAACCAATCCGGAAAAACAGCATGAGGGCATTTCTACATTTATAGTTGAAAAAGACACTAAAGGATTTTCCGCTGGAGCGCCTTTAAAAAAAATGGGTATGCGGACATCTCAAACCAGTGAACTATTTTTTAATAACTGCCGAATTCCTGCTGAAAATCTTGTGGGCCAGGAAGGCATGGGATTCTTGTATGCCATGCAAACTGTTGAATGGGATCGAAGTGCATTGTTGGCCCCAATGATTGGTGGTATGAGCCATGCCATCAAACAGTGTTCTGGTTATGCAAAAAAGCGATATCAATTCCATCGACCCATCAGTCATTTTCAGGCTACCAAATATAAATTGGCAGATATGAAAATATTTCTCGAAGCTGCAAGGTCTCTGGTTTATCGTATCGCATGGTGCAAAGATCAGGGGCAAGCAGTCAATCATCTGGAAGCGGCTGTTGCCAAACTATTTATTGGCGATTGGAGTTTAAAGCCCACCAATGATGCCATGCTCATTCATGGCGGCTATGGCTATTGCCATGAGTATGGGATGGAGATGCTTTTCAGAGACAACCGCCTTGCACCCATTGGGGGCGGCACATCAGAAATTCAAAAAAAGATCATTTCAAAACTCATCTGATTTTTTCTGAGGTATATCATGAATTTTAAATTTTCAGACAATGAAAAAATTCTTTTTCAAGAAATGGAATCCGTGCTCACACAAGAAAAGCAAATTTTTGTGCATGACGCGCTTCATACTGAAAAAGAAATTGCCAGCGCATTGATAACCATAAAACAAAAGATTATATCTTTGGGCTATATGCATGCATTCAGCAAGGCATCACCCATTGGATCGGTCGCCGCTTTAGAAATGATGCGTATCTTTGCCAAACATCAGCCCTCACTTTTTTTGGGCTTTGAATATGGTTTCCGCATTTTTAATGAAATGCGACAATGGCTGACTGAACCCCAAATACAATCCTTGCACATTGATGATTCCCCCACATGTGCCATTGCCTTTTGTGAAGATGTTGTTGAGACTGATACAAAACCCTCATTATTGACAGTACAATCAAATGGTGATCATTTTCTTTTGTCAGGAGAAAAGCGTTTTGTGATCAATGCCGGTATTGCAAAATATTTTGCTGTAAATGGAGAAATTGACAACAAAAGTGCCATTTTTTTTATTCCCCTGCAATCTGAAGGATTGGAGATTCATCCTCTGATGAATAAACGCATATTTCCTGGATTGGCCATTGCAAATATTCAGTTTTGCAATTGTATGGTGTCAAAAAGCATGGTCTTTTTTCCCCAACATATCAATTCATTGATTTCACACCTTCAATTCTTTGAAAATATTGTATGCATTGCATGTGCATTGGGAATGATGGATCAATGTATTGAAATAACAACCGGATTTGCCAAAACGCATCAATCTGAAAACAAACCCTTGATTGCACATCAGGCTGTCGCTTTTTCCCTGGCAGAAGCAGTCACACTCAGGCAGACTGCTGAACTTCTCGCTTATCGCGCAGCATGGATGTTTGACTCAGGTGATTCAGAAAAAAATATACTGAATCAATGTGCAAAGGTTTTTTGCTCGGAAGCTGCTGAAACAATTGCAAGCCAATGTATGAATATTTTGGGGGGCCAGGTCTTTATAGACAACCATATTGTTGAGCAAATACTTTGTAATTCAAAATTTATTCAATTGATAGGGATATCAACGCATCTCGCAAGAATTGCTATTGCTGATGTCGTACTTAAATAAAGAAAGGAGATTATTATGATTCAAACATTCCGAAACCTAAAAATGGGTGTAAAAATTTTTGGTGGATTTTCAATTGTCTTACTGCTCATGATTATCGTGGCTATTTTTAGTTACAATGGCTTATCAGGAGTTGTCAATCTTGCGCACAATAAAGATAATGTGGGAAAACTGACCCAAAGCTTTTTATTATCCAGGCAACACGAAAAAAACTATATCATGCGAAATGACAATTCTTATATGGACAAATTAAAACAGGAACTTTCAGTACTGGAAAAAAATGCCAACCATCTGAAAAGCATATTTAAAGATATTCAAGTAAAAAAGTATATGGACCATGTGAAACAGGCCGCTGAAAATTATGAAAAAGCCTTTGATCAGTTCAGTAATCTTAGAAACCAAAAAACGCAAAGAATGCAGGAAATGCGCGAGAATGCCAAGACTGTTCGCACATATTGTGATGAAATAGCAAAAAAGCTGGTTGCTCAATTAAAAAAGATCCGAAATGATAATGCCATATTTATTAAAAATAAAATTGAACGTGCGGATAATGCCAATGAACTTGTCAATATGGCGTTAAATGCAAAACATTATCGAACTCTTATCATGCAGGGTAAACTTGATGTTGTTGATCGGTGGAAATCAATTAATCAAGATGTATATCAATTAACAAATAATATGAAAGCTCATTTTAAAACACCCCAAAATATTCAGAAAACAGATGCAATTGTCGAAAAATATAAGCATTACGAAAATGAAATCACTTCCTTTGTAACGCAATACAAACAATTCAGGCAACAAATTGAATTAAAAGCATCCAATGCACTTAAAGCTATTGATAAAATGCAAAAAGAACAAAAAAAGCAGTTGGACAATACTCTTGCATCAACCCAAATCAACAATGCGCAGAGCAATCATGCGCAAGCTGATCGTTTAAAAAAACTATCAGAAACCAATCGTTTGCTCGGGTATGCTTATGAGGCAAAAGAAATGCGGCAATCCTTGTTAAAGGGTGAGCTGGAAAATATTGATTTGTGGAAAGATGATAACGCAAAGATTATTAATCTCACCCGCAGTATTCAAAAAAGTTTTCGCAATCATACCAATATTGCTTTGGCGAAAAATGTTGTTCGTACATATCAGGCTTATGAAACTGAAGTCTTAGGTTTTATTCAGTATTATAAAAATGCCAGCCAAGCGATGAAAAATGCTGCGATGGTGCTTATGAAACAAATTGAAAGTCTGCGTGATGATCAGAAAAAACAACTCACTCTTGCTCAAAAGGAATTTGAAATAACGCTAAACAATAAATTGTCTCTTGTCAGCGATGCCAATTCAATAGTGAAATGGTTCCTTGATGCACGAAAAAATGAAAAGGAAGTGATTATTTCTGGTGATTCAAAATATTATAATTTTGTTAAGAAAGATATTGAAAAAATCCAGAAACTTGCCAATGATATAAAAAATCATTTAACAATTATTGACGATATTGCAACAATTGATGCTGTCATTTCAGCAACAAAATTATATTTTAAAACATTTAAAGAATATAACGAATTGACTGACCGACAGAATCAATCTGAAGCCAAAATGTTAAAAGCTGCTCAAAATGCCCGGAATAAATGTCAGGAAGCCGTCAAGAATCAAGAACAAAAAATGAAAATCCAGGTCAGTACGACTCTGAATATGGTTATTGTTATCGTATTAATTGCTGTTGGACTGGGCTTATTGATTTCTTTTGCCATTACAAAAGGGGTGTTACGTCCCATTGTTAAAAGCCTTGATTTTACGCGCTTGATGGCTGATGGTGATTTTACGACAAAACTGGATATTGATCAAGAAGATGAAATGGGAGATCTTGCAAAAGCACTCAATGAAATGCTTCAAAAGGTCAGTATCATGATCAAGGAAATCTCCAATAGTGTGGATACTGTTTCATCGTCATCAACCGAATTATCCGCAGTATCTGATGCACTTGCGAAAAATGCACAAAAAACATCTGGTTTGTCAAACAATGTTGCAACATCTGCTGATGAAATGAGTGCCAGCATGAATACTGTGGCAGCCGCAGTGGAAGAAACATCAGCCAATGTCGCAACAGTGGCATCTGCTGCTGAAGAAATGACTGCAACAATCAACGAAATATCCAAAAATACTGAGAAAGCGCATCAAATATCTGATAATGCAGTTATAAAAGCCAAAAAAGCTTCAGATCGTGTTAATCAGCTGGGTGATGCTGCAAAAGAAATTGGTACAGTTACGCAAACTATTACTGAGATTTCAGAACAAACCAACTTGCTGGCTTTAAATGCAACCATTGAATCTGCAAGAGCCGGTGAAGCTGGAAAAGGCTTTTCTGTTGTTGCCAATGAAATTAAAGATCTGGCCAGACAGACATCGCAATCAACAGAAGAAATTCGCTCGAAAATTGATGGTATTCAACGTTCAACCTCATTATCTGTTGATGAAATCGTCGAAATTACAAAGATTATTCAGGAAGTGAATGATATTGTTGGTTCAATTGCAGCAGCGATGGGGGAACAATCTACTGCAACACAAGAGATTGCATCCAATGTTTCACAAGCATCGGTTGGTACAAGTGAAGTTTCCAGCAATGTCAGCCAGACAACTGTTGTGGCCAATGAAATAGCCAGTGATGTCGCAAATGTCAACGCAGCTGCGAAAGATGTATCAAAAGATAGCAGTCAGGTTCAACAAAGTGCATTGAATTTAAGTGATTTGGCAGAAAAATTGAATAATCAAATCAGGAAATTTCGTGTATAAATCTGAAAAAAGAAAATAATCAGACAGATTCTAGGGACAAACCTTATGTTAAAAAAAATACTTTACTTGATCATCACATTTTTTTTTACATGTATGGGCATATTGCCAAAATCATGGCGGGATCGTCTTGGTGATGCACTGGGTATGTTAATCTATCGCATTGACAAACGGCATCGTAAAGTCGTTGGAAAAAACTTGAACATTGCTTTTGGCCAGGAAAAAACAGCACAGGAAATAGAAGCGCTCTGCAAACGTTGTTTTAAAAATTTGGGGCGCATTTTTTTCGATATTGGATGGATTTCTATTTCAAATAAAACTTTGGATCAATACGAAGTTCAGGGAATAGAATACCTTCGCCGCGCTTATGTTCAAGGAAAAGGCGTATTGATTGTTACTGCCCATTTTGGTAATTGGGAACTTTTACGTGAAGCAGGATATTTTATCTTGAAAAAGTATGGATGGCGATCCAGCATTGTCGCCAGACGTTTGGATTTTGAACCTTTGGAACGTTTTTTTCAGGAAGTCAGAGCAAGATTTGGCACACGAGTACTTCCCACCAGAAAAAACACCTATCAATCCATCCTTAAAATATTGTCAGATAAAAACAATAAAAATAATGTGGTATTGCTTAACGATCAACGCGTAGATTGGTATGAAGGTGTTTTTGTTGACTTTTTCGGCAGCCTGGCCTGCACCAATGTTGGACTTGCTCGACTGGCCAAACAAACAGGCGCTCCGGTTGTACCACTATACGTCATTCGTACTGAAAAAGGATTTATTGGGCAGTTTCAGCCAGAAATCCCCTGGGTCCCTACTGGTGATGAATATTGGGATCTGGCTGAAAATACCCAACGATATAACCAAAATATTGAGGCCATGATTCGTAAATATCCAGAGCAATGGTTTTGGGTTCATAATCGTTGGAAAACACCACCCTGGTGTCCCTGGCCTAAAACAAACAAGGAGAAAATATGATTTCAATCAATGATATTCAAATTAAAACAATCAGTGAAAATACTGCTGCAACCCCTTTGGTAATGGCTGAATGGGGATTAAGTATGGAAATTACATTTGGCAATCAGAAAATGTTATTTGATACTGGTTCGGGAAATATAAATGTATTGCGGCATAACATGATGGTTATGGGTGTTACTCCATCAGAAATTTCCAGTATTGTTCTCAGCCATGCGCATCAGGATCATACCGGTGGCTTGCGTTATTTTCTGATGCAACGCGCGTGTCAAACCTCTGAAAGTATTCCAATCTATTGTCATCCAAAGACGCTGGAACCCACCTATGTTAAATCACCGATGAATTCTGTTTACCGCTTTTTTGGATGCCCATTTTCTGTTGAAGAAATTTGCCGATACAATACAAATTTTACGCTCTCAAAAGATCCCATTGAATTGGATGGTAAAAATATCATGACCAGCGGTGAGATTCCTATGATCAATGATTACGAAAGTGTGGGGTTTAATTTTTTCAATAAGGTGAATGATGATTATCAACTGGATGCTGAAATGGTCGATGATCTTGCATTATTTATTCAAACCAATCAAGGATTGCTGATTATTCTGGGATGTGCACATCGGGGAATGATCAACACCATTCATCATGCACAGAAAGTTACTGGCGTTAACGAAATATTCATGGTTGTCGGGGGGACGCATCTTGCCAATGCACCAAAAGAACGTATGGATCATACAATTGGCGAAATCAAACGTTTAAATATTCAAAAGATAGGGGTCTCACATTGCACAGGATTGTCATCAGGCGCTTACTTACAAAAAGCGCTTGGTGATAATGTTTTTTTTAACAACAATGCCGGATCAATTATCCAGTTTGAAAACGACAGGCTGATTTTGAATCCATAAACATGATAATTAGAAAAGGTAAAAAAATGTCAATTACAAAAAAAAGTCTCGTATTTATTTGCTGCATATGCATTCATTATAGTTTTGTACCACAAAGCTGGAGTGAAATGGATTGGTCAATTGTCAATTTAAAGGAACAGATGGTCAGCCCGCCATCTCATATTACTGATACTATATTATTTGGATCATCTGTTGCGATTTCAGATCAATACGCAATAATTGGATCCAAAGAAAATAGTCAAATCGCTTACAAAGGTGGTTCAGCTTATATCTTTGAAAAAAAAGAAGGGAAATGGTTGTGTGTCCAAGAAATTTTTGGAAGCGAGAACAACATTAAGGATTATTTGGGAACATCAGTTGCATTGACAGGAAATTATGTATTTGCTGGCGCTCATAATTATGATCTGGATGAAAATAACAAAGATGTTGGCATCGTTTATGTTTATCAGCGGCAAGCATCTGGAGACTGGATACAAACGCAAACACTCATGCCTGATACAATTGAAGATTCTCATAGTTTTGGATTTTCTATGGCCACTTACAATACACAACTCGTCGTTGGTGCTTTTGGGGATAGAGATGAATCAGGTAAGGTATTTCTATTTGAACTAGAGGATAATCAATGGATTCAACGCCATTGTTTGATACCAGATGATCCTGATTTGGGCGGTCGATTTGGCTGTTCGGTTGATATTTATCAAGATTACATCATTGTTGGCGCTTATTTGGGGTTTGACTATCAAGGCGCTGTTTATATTTTTCAAAGGCTGGAAAGTGGCTGGAAACAAATGGAATTGATTAAATATCCAATTCTGGATCAAATCGGTCATTTCGGTTATGCTGTCAGTATTAACGACCACTATGCTGCTGTTGGTAGCAAATCTGAAAGAGAAAATGCTGGTATACGTAGTACTGGTGCGGTTTATGTTTATCAACGCAATAATGATACATGGGAGCAAATGCCCAAACTATTAGCCCCTAATCTACAAAAAGATGACAAATTTGGTTTATCAATAGATTTGGAAGGAAATATTTTAGCTGTGGGAGGGACCAAGATGGATTCTGATGTTGTTGATAGTGGTTCTGTAAATATTTATCGTATCGAAGAAAACAGTTTTTCTTTTTTGCGAAAAATTGCTGCACAGCAACCTAGAGTTTATTCCTTATTTGCCAGTTCATTGGCAATGAATCGGAATAACATTTTGATTGGTGCGATAGGATATGTTAATTCGAATGAACACAAAACTGGCAGTGCATATTTTTATTCATTGGAGATGCCTTCTTCACCTTTTGGACCGGATAACGTTCTTGGAATGGATGATATTATTCATTGGTTGCAGATACTGTCTGGAAACTAATTTAAATCCTTGCTAATCAGGTATCTGCATTGGTTTAGAACATATCAGGTCACCATTGAAAACAAAGGGGCGCATTCTAAAAAAGGGGGCATTTTTCTTAGCCCTGAAAGG
>Ga0272440_1001137_pt1 | contig 22093 bp, 14 predicted proteins | sample SSMMMBAug17_FD_192440 | JGI IMG/M metagenome (GOLD analysis project Ga0272440, IMG submission 192440) | Marine sediment archaeal communities from Little Sippewissett salt marsh, Falmouth, MA, United States - SSM-MMB-Aug17 | ecosystem: Environmental > Aquatic > Marine > Wetlands > Sediment ...
ATAAAACCAATGTCGTGTATACAGGCATGGAAATGAATGAAATATCCCATATTGACACTGATAATTTTACCTTTGACGCTGATTTTTATTTATGGTTCAGGTATCAGGGCGATATTAACCCAAATGAATATGAGATTCAGAATCTCATAAAAATTTATAGCCAAAGTGAAATAAAAAAGGATGAATATGGACAGCATCAAGTAGTAACATATCGAATCAAGGGGAAATTCAAAATGGAAATCAATTCAAGAAGTTATGCGTTCGATGAATATCATCTTCCCATACGATTATGTCATAAAAATTTATCATGGAGAAATCTGATTTATGTTGTGGACTATGTTGGAATGCACTTAAAACAAGATCATTCAATGCTGAAAAAACTTGTTCACGACAAAGTGATAGAAAGTATTGATAAATGGACGATCATGGATTGCATTACCTTTCAGGATAATATGGCGAAAAATACGTTTAAAATTCCAGGGTATAGTATCAATCAATCTCGCTCTATGAATTACTCTCAATTTAACTTTGTCACAACTATCGTTGAAAATAAACTCACCTTTCGCGGCATATGGTCTTATCTGCATGCCAAAATTCTTTTCTATAGTTCAGGCTTCCTTTTTCTATGTTATATCACCTTGTTGTTTTTTTATCTCAAACAAGCAACAAAATATAAAAATGATACGAAGCCTGTCATAAAAAGGCGAAATAAAGATATGAACCCGAGTATTTTTCAACATATTAAATTTCGTCTCACGAGATTGTTTATTGAAGCAACTTTGGCAACGATATTCCTTCTTTCTGCCGAAATCGTCTTATTAAATCACCTTATTGCAAATTCCGAACCATACTGGATCATTGTTTGCAGAAAAGCAATTGATGCAATGTGGTTTATTGGGGTTGCATTTTTTGTTGATTTAGCATTCAGGCGATTATTGAACAGGCATCAAACGAAAATGCAGGTTTCAACATTTATTCCCAAATTTGTTTCATTTATCATTTATGTAACAACCATGTTATTAATGTTATCATTTGTATTTGACATAAACATTACCAAGCTGCTTGCAACCGGCGGCGTTCTTGCAATGATAATTGGTTTAGCCGTTCAAATGAATATTGCAAATTTAATTTCTTCTATTGCAATTCATTTTGAAAAACCTTTTGAAATTGACGATTGGGTAAAAATTGGAGATTATGAGGGAAAAGTCAGGAATATTACATGGAGAGCGACATTATTGGAAGGCAGTGACAGTAAAGTTGTATGTGTTCCAAACAGTGTTGCTACAGACTCATTTTTGATAAATTATGATTACCTTGATCATGAAAAGGATTATAATTGTATTGAATTGATTGTTCATATTTCACCGCATTATCAACCCGGATATATACAAAAAATTCTTTGTGATGCTGTCAAAACGTCAAACACCCTGCTCATCAGAGACAAAATTGAACCATACAAGAGAATTGTTGACGACAAAAACAGTATTCCTCAACCAATAGAGTGCCATTTACATCAAATTACAGATAATTCGGCAGAGTATTCTGTTAGGTTCTATGTACGAAAGATTGCCTATAAAAATAGTTGCAAATGGGCGGTATGGAATCGAATATGGCTTCACCTTTCCTATGCCGGCATAGATTTTTTAATGAATGAGGAACTTTCTATCCAAATCAACAAGACACCTGAGCTAATTTCAAAAATCAATATAAAAACCATACAAAAACAATTTGAAGATATTGCTGGAAATTCAGTATTTGAAACATTATCATTGATGTCCCAGTCTCAATTACCATCGGATAAAGGCGAAGATATTGTTTATTTAATTAAAGAAGGAGTGGTTCGTATCAAATTGAATGAAGAAGAGTCAGACACCAATATATTTATAAACCTGGGTGCGGGTGACTTTATTAACAATAATAGAAGTGCAGAATGTATAACAAATACGACTTTATTTAAAATTCAGGCAGCACGAAATAATATTCTGGTGGATGATATCAGGCAGCTTAAAAAGTATATTGATGAAGAAATTGATAATCTTTATCAGGTTGAAACGCAATATATTGTTTAAGAATCCAACTGCCGGAAACCAGTAAAGACGCATTTTTGTATTCAGCCGTGTGCAGGTAATTTCCTGCAAGATCTGACGCTCTTTTTTCTTTATATTTATCCCAATAAATATAGCGATTGATAAATTGAAATTCGTCAATCATCTGAAGTATATGATCATAAAAAATAGCCTAGACTGTTTTGGAGTTTGGTTTATAACTGCCTTATGAGATATTTAATTATTATATTATCAAGAAATTATATATAGGCCATAAAGTTAATTAATAAGTTAAGAACGTCACCTCCTGCACTGTGCCCACAAAATAAATATATTGATTTTTTTTCAAATGACAGCTAAAATCCTGATGTGAAATTACATAAGCATTTAAAACAAATGATAAGGGGGTTAACAATGAATAGAATTATTTATATAGTTTGTATAATATTGATATTATGTCTGGTTCGTTCTAACGTTCACGCTGAAAATGAAATGGTAAATGAGAGATTGATTAGAATTGAAGAATCCATAAAAAGTCTTAATATCCAGCTTAATTTATTCAGACAAGATATTGACAGACGTTTTAATGAAGTAAACAGACGTTTTAATGATCAAAATGTTTTAAATTATTTTATATTGGGTGGTATTTTTACAGTGTTAACTCTAGTCAGTACTTTAATTGTACTGATAATATGGGATAGACGTTCAACATTAAAACCGATTATTGATGAAATAGCTGATTTACAAAAATTAAAAACTAAAGTTTATGAAATTTATGAACATTTAGGGCTTGATAAACATGGTTTGCAGCAATTTAAACCCGCATAATTTTTTTTGATTGTTAGACGTGTTTTCCTGCTAACATAAAAAAGATACGTTTGAAAAGAACTGAGAACAGAGAGATTGGGGATGTCTATGATTTTATGCTTTTATGCTTTTCTTTGAAAGTTTTAATTTCTTGCAGGAAAATTTCAATGTATGACTTGAAGAAAAGCATAGACGTCCCCTTTCCCCCGTTTTCATACCTACTACAGCAAGGCAGAAATAATGCCCCGGTTATAGCTATAAAAATCTATCAATGCAAAATTGCGGCAAAGCCGCGACCGCCTGGGGTTGAAACCCCAGGCTATTCTCTGACGTCCCTATCGGGACTTATTGTGTCTTGTTATAAGATGCTCATTCGTTCGATTACAACAGATCTTTTTCAATATAACACTTTAAGTCCCTGTGTCCTTTCGGCAATCGTGCTTGACTGATTGATTTATGAATTATTTACAATCCCGCTTGCTAACGCGCGCGGCTCTGATTCGGTAACGCGCGGCTCTGATTTATTAGCTTGCCTGGTATCAGAGCCGCGCGCGTTAGCAAGCGGGATTGTGAATAAGCCACAAGTCAAGCATGCTTGCCGGAAAGACACCTTATAACAAGACACTATAAGTCCCGATAGGGACGTCAGATAATAGCGTGGGGTTTCAACCCCAGGCGGTCGCGGCTTTGCCGCAATTTTGCATTGATAGATTTTTATGGCTATAACCGGGGCATTATTTCTGCCTTGCTGTAATATAATAGGTACTGAATTGGGAATATCATGATTTTCATCAATTTTGAAATAGTTAATTAATAATTAGCTTTTGGGTATTGAGGGCGCTTTAGCGTCCTTTCTCAATTCAGCGTTGGGCTTTAGCCCATAGCCGTCAGGCTAAGGCAAACTCGCTCTGATGCTCGTTCCCAGGCTCTGCCTGGGAACGTGTTCTTGGCGGCTCTGCCGCCTGTTCAGTTCGTAGGTGGCAGAGCCACCTCGGAAAACGTTCCCAGGCAGAGCCTGGGAACGAGCATCGGAGAGAGTTTGCCTTAACCTGACGGCTATGGGCTTTAGCCCTAAGCTGTTCTTGCAATTGCCGAGATCGTGCATTCCTTGTATGAAATTCACTTCCCCTAAACTGTACATACGCCCGTCCGTGGCAAACGTTTCTAATTCATTTTTGAACATAGGTTTGATACCGGTTTTTGTTCGGCGGGCGAACATAAAGTTCGCCCCTACATTGGTTTTGGAAATTGGTTGGATCTCGATTACTACGATCTACCCGAAAATTTATGATCGCTTACTTACTTAGTACCCCAACGCCATCTAATCCCCCATGGGAATGCGAATTCTGCACACAGTTCCTTTTCCGGGCTGCGAAGAATAATTGATTTCCCCACCATGTTCTTCAATAATGCCACGTGATACCGACATTCCCAGACCAGTCCCCCCATTGTCACGTTTGGTTGTGAAAAAAGGATCAAACAATGTTTTCAAGGCCTGTTCCGAAATCCCCACCCCCTGATCACTGATCTGTATGGTGGCCCAGGCAAGATTTTCATCGGGATATGTATTGACAGAAATATGTTGTTCCATATCAGTAAGGGCTTCACAGGCATTGATTAATACATTGATAACAATTTGTTCAAGTCGTTGGAAATTGCCCTTTATTATTAATGGATTGGGATAATATTGAAATGAATAATTATGAGTGGATTTTTTTACTTTATTGATCACCAGATTGACTGCTGTTTTCACAACATCATTGACATCAATTCGCTGATTTAAGTCAGTCAAATCTTGACGTGCATAGTCTTTTAATTCTGTGACAATTTGTTTTATTCTTCGGGCGCTGCCGATAATCTGTTGGATAAGATAGGGAATACGTTTTTCGATCTTTTTTAATGACACGCCCTGGGATTCAAATAGATCCTCTGCATTTTCACAAGATTGAATCACTGACATGATTGCATCCCATGATTTTTTCAACATGGGCGCATTGAGTGATATTACACCAGTTGGATTGTTAATTTCATGCGCAACACCTGACACCAGTGTACCCAAAGCCACCATTTTATCGGCTTGCATGAGTTGTTGCTGGCGCTGTTTGGCTTCATTCTCAGCTTTTCGTTGTTCTGTGATATCCATGCCAACAAAAACAATATGGCGTGAGTTCCCATGATTTTCTCCCATGATTGTTTTGGACCAGGATATCAGGTATTCTTGATTGTTGTTTACTTTCCATATACATTCAAAGGATTGTAAGTAATTGGAATCTCTTATTAATTCAAATGCTTTTTGTGTTGAATGCTCCGAATCTTCAGCAAATGGCAACTCCCAATAGGACGTATTCAAGATGTCAGATTCAGGATATCCTATCAAATGTTGACAGGTTCTGTTAAACCGAACAATTTTGCCATGCCAGTCTGTGACCATAATCAAAGTATTGGCGTTATCCAGAATGGCTGTGTTGAAATTTCGTTCAGTGCGAAGGCTATGTTCGGTTTCTTTTAAAGTGGTAATATCAATCATAGAGATTAAGACACGTGAATAATCATGTTCAGCACCCGGCATCACCACCCATTGAAACAGCATATCCACCTGGGTTTGATCAAATCGTTGAAGAATAATTTCTCCAGAAACAAGACGTTTTTTTTGCGCAATGGTATCTAAGATCTGAAGCATGGCTGGAATTGACTGGTCTATAATGATTTGTGATGTTTTTTCAATAAAATGCTGTTTATTATCAGCCTGAAAAATATCCACTGATGCCTGATTGACAGTTAAGGTTTTTATTCCGGATATCAGCTCCCAAAAAACAGGTTTATTTGACATCATGTAATTTGAAAAACCAGATTGTCCATATTTGAGATACAATTCATCCAAATCATCTATCAGACTGGAATAATCTCTTTCCCACAAAGGGACAGAGGTGTATTCAAATAGATGACGATAACGATCTTCACTTTCTTTTCTTTGGGTAAAAAGTTCTTTTTCACGTGTAATATCTGTTGAATAGACTACAACCTTTTCAACTGTTTGATTGGATTCGATAATGGGATAGATGTTATGCTTGTAATAAGTATTATCAAAACTATCAAAATATTGAACGGCTTGTTGGGTAGAGACTGCCTGATTTAAAACTTTTTGTCGTCCTTTGGAAACAGACTCTGGTAAAAATGAAAACACATCCTTACCAATCAGGAGGGATCGTTTGATATCCAGAAATTTACACAGCATACGATTGGCATCAAGTACCTGGCCGTGTTTGTCTATCATGACAACCATATCAGGGCTGGCATCAATTATCGCTCTGACTTTGTGTTCACTTTCCTGAATAGAAATTGCAGCCAAATGCCTTTCCAACTGGCTGCTCACTGTACGTAAGGCAATTTTAATCCGAAGGCGAAATTGACTGGGACTGATTGATTTATTGAGAAAATCATCTGCACCAGCTTCAATGGCTGCATTGAGTTTTTGGGAGTCTGAATAGCCTGTATAAATTAAAATAAAACATTGATCACCCTGAGGTAGTTTGCGGATTTTTCTACACAAAGACAGGCCATCGAGGCCGGGAAGGCCAATATCCAGGATAGCCAATGCGTAAAATTGTTTCTGGAATGCCTCATATGCAGTGACACCATCGGAACATAGGGTGGGCTGATATCCTTCTTGTTGAAATACTTTGTTCAATAGAAAAAGATTGATATCATTGTCCTCTGCAATCAGTATGGGTAGATCTGTTGATTCATTTTTTGTTGGTTTTGTCATGAATTGGGTTCCTGTTGGGTGTATGTGGGGAGTTGAGGGCAGAACTTGATTGTTGACTGTTTGTTTGACTTATTTGCCGAAAATATGTCAAACAAACAGAGGTCTGACTCCAAACCATGTCTTCCCATAACTTGCACATACGCCCATTCCTGTTTTGGGTTTAAATTGGGAAATTGGCAATATAGGTTGGAAAGTTCGTTCTCCAACCTGTAGACATGCCCAAATGAATGTATGTATTTTACATGATTGATATTATTGTTCAATGTATTTTTTATTTTTTTTTCGTGAATGTCACGTTTCCTCTTTCCAGCTCACTCCAGCGTGGGATTGAAGGGGATGGATCAATGGGGTGTCGTCTTGTTTTTCCACTTCCTGAAGAATTTTCATTATCCACTTGAATTTTATCCAATTCTGTGTCATTAAGTTGGGATCAATTCTGATGTCGGTTTTATTAATTATATCCCTCAGGAATGCTCTAAAAGTAACGTCCCCATTATTGATATAGTTCGTTTTAAGGTAAATATACTGTAGAAACGCAGCATGCTAAGTCTCTAAGCACCTTGCTTTAGTGTATGATCTCTGAAATGAGGATGTTATTTTTAGAGTATTTCTACCCTTTATTACAATCAACCACACGTTGAACTTACGAAACAAATATTAATTAAATATCAGGAATTATTATGAAATTTTATAAAATATTATTATATCTGATGGTATTGGCATCCATTGCCTCTGCTGAAAATAAGACCCTGAATCTTTCAGACTGTATCAAAATTGCGCATCAAAATAATCCTGAGTTATTAACATACAGGGAAAGTCTTATTGCCTATCAGCACAAAGAAAAATCGTTATTCAAAGATATGTTACCAGATATTTCTTTGTCCTGGTCTGGCAGGGAGGTATATGAGGAGCCAACCGATGCTTACGCAACAACGATTTCTGTTAATCAAACCTTGTTTAATGGCATGCGCAATTACACCAATTGGAAAACTGCCGGACTTCAAACCCAATACGCGGCTCTGGAGATGATTCGCCAATATCAGTCTGTGACCTGTCGTGTGAAAAAAGCCTGGTACAATCTGCTCAAAACCCAGGAATTGCTTGATGAAACCACTCAATCCCTGGAAAGATTGAAACAACATGCATCCAATGCAGCGCACTTTTTCAAGGAGGGATGGATCTGGCGCACTGATGTTCTGGAAGCTCAAGTCCAGGTCGCTCGAGGGGAGCAGGCAAAAATTGTTGCCGAGAATAATCTGGCCCGCGCTCAGGCATCACTCAATGTTTTGATGCACCGGGATGTCAATACAGATTTAATTATTGATGACCACCTGGCCTGGAAACCCAATAACTGGACTTATGAAGCTGCCAGGGAACAATCTTTGACCAACAGACCCGACTTGATTCAGGCAAAAATTGATCTTGAAAAAAGTCAGCAGGCTTTGACCATTGAAAAGGCGCCATACTATCCTGTTGTTTCTGCAAAAGCATCATGGGCAAAATCTGATCGTTATATGGACATGCACACAGGAACTGAAAATCTCAGCGGCCAATTGTCAGCATCCTGGACGATTTGGGAATGGGGAAAAACCACTGAATCTATTGCTGCAGCAAAAGCCACTGTCAGAAAAAATAGATTGAATATCGAAAGAATTGAAGATCAGTTGATGCTGGAAATTCAAGAAACCTGGTTATCTGTTCAGGAGGCAGATAAAAAATTGACTGTTTTAAAACAAGCGCTGGCACAGGGAAAAGAAAACTATCGGGTGAATATCATTCGATATCGCGAACGATTGGGAACAGCCAAAGATGTCCTGGATGCCCAGGATTTATTGACTGCAACACGAAAAGATTATATTTCTGCCCTGGCCGAGTACCTTACCGCTTTGGCAAATCTGGATTTTGCAATAGGAAAAAAACAATATGACATCTACCGAGTCAAATCAAAATAATAAAACAGGGGCCTCACAGCAGGTGATCCCCCAAAAAGCACAGACAAATCCACCGCACAAACCGGTGTCCCCAAATACAGAAGCAAACAAAACTGCCAGTCCTGACAATCAAAAAGGGACAGCCCCGAAAAAAACACCCGGGCAACGAATGCCCCCGGCTCTTGAAATTCAACAGCTTAAACAGAAATTACAGCGCCTTGAACTGGCAATGGAAATATCTCGTCAGTTCAGCGCTACTCTTGATGTTGATCTGCTAATGCAAACAATCCTGGATAAAATTGCCATTGTCACCAATGCTGAAGCTGGATCATTTTGGATTAAAGACAAGCAAACCGGGATGGCTATTTGTCATGTAGCTGTTGGTCCGGTTAAAGACAAGGTCCTTGGATTAAAACTTAAATCTGGTACTGGAATTGTTGGATGGGTTATCGAGAATAAACAAAAGACAGTTGTCTTTGATACCAGCATGGATGAACGCTTTTTTAATAAAGTCGATGAAAAGGTCAATTTTAAAACAAAATCCATGCTATGCGTTCCACTGCTTGTAAATAAAGAATGCGTTGGTGCGGTTTCTTTGATTAACAAAAAAACGCCCATTGGCCAGTTCAATAATCAAGATGTTGAAATGCTGGAACTTCTCGCCATGAGTGGGGCCATTGCTATTAAGAATGCCCAGTTGTTTCAAAGTGAGCGGAAAATCAAGGAGCTTAAAACCCTTCTGACGATCAGCCGGGAAATATCATCAACATTGGACCTGGATCGGGTCTTGCTGGCCATTGTCAACTTGGGTACCCAGGTCATTTATTACAAACGTGCGGTTATTGGTTTACTTGACTTTAATAATAAAATTAAACTGGCTGCTGAAACCAATACTGCGGAACCTGATATGACAGAACCCCAAAACAAACAAATAAAAGCAATCATGAAATATGTCCTGGACAGTGGCAAACCCATTCACCTTGTAAATTTTCAGGCAGATTCACCACCCAAAGATGTTCCTCAGATTGTGATCGACTATCTGAAACAGTTTGAACTAAAATGTATTTCAATTATGATTATGGCGGATTCTGAAGGTCAACTGGCATTAATCAGCATGGAGGGAACTTATCATTCCCTGGTTTCAAAAGAATCCAATGAGGTCATTGATATTGTGATCAATCAGGCCACTGTTGCTATTCGAAATGCCCAGTTGTATCGAAGTGTACCCACACGCTCACTTACAGGTAAACTCAAGTCAGGTGTAACCAAATCTAGAAAATCCTGGAAAAAATCCACACTTTTTTTACTTATTTTGACAGTTATTTTTATCCTAATGAATACCATCCAAATGACAGAAAAAATCACTGCTATTGTTGAAGTTGTCCCTACTCAAATTATGAAAGTCTCGGCTTTAACAGATGGTGTGGTTGATACAATATATTTTAAGGAAGGCGATCTGGTCACACATGATCAGACAATTGTTAAGCTGGATCCCAGTCTATTGAACCTCGAAAGAGACCGCCTGCTCAAAGATATGAATATTCAAAAAGGAGACCTGCGGCGGCTTCAAAGTGAAGGATTGCCATATGAAATCCATTTGAAACGATTGGAAATTGAAAAACTGAATAATCAGATTCAAAGTATCAATAAGCAATTATCTTTTACAACAATTGCTCCACTGGTGGATGGCCGGATATTGACCCCCAAAACAAGTGAGTTGATCAACAAGCAAGTGACCAAAGGTGAAATTTTAACCGAATTGGCTGTGAATGATCATAAAATGATTGAGGTCATTCTTGCTGAACCTGATGTGCTCAAGGTCAGACCTGATAATATGGCGTATATCACATTGATGGCCTTCCCTGACCTGCTGATCCAGGGGCGGGTAAATTCTGTTTCATGGACCATGATTGAACCGGAGACTGAAGACGAACCAGAGGGCTACAAAGCCTGGATTCATTCGGATCAAATGAATGATATGCCCCAAATTCGCTTTGGAATGACTGGAAAAGCAAAAATTATCACTGACAAAAAAACGCCATTTGAAATTTATCTCAAACCACTGTGTGATCGAATTGTAACAGAATTTCGTCTGAAATTTTCAAACAAGCTTCAGGAATAAGTGTATTTATGAGTGATGTTTTACCCCAGTTAAGATCGGATCTTGTTGTTAAAAAGCAAACCATTGCGTGTCAGAATTCATATATTGCCATTATCAAAGATCCGGTGAAAAAAAAGTATTTTCGGTTTGAAGAAGAAGAATATTTTGTCATGCGTCACCTTGATGGTATCAAAACAGCAGAGGATATTGCGCATTTATACAATCGTCAATTTTATGATAATCTCACTGGTGAGGATATTGAAGAATTTATTGCCCATATCAAAGATAATGATCTCCTGGAAAAGGACTTAGCAGCACTGAATACCTTTCTTTATGAACAGCTGAAAGAGCAGCGGAAAAGCAAAATTCGTCAGGCCAAAGGCTCGGCCCTTTATTTTCGGGTGCCATTGGTTGATCCAAATACTTTTTTTTCCAAAGTGATGCCTTATATTCAATGGTTTTGGGCGCGTCCCTGTATTATGTTCATGAACCTTGTTATGATTTCTGCTGTCATTGTTTTATTTCAAAACTATGGGGATTTTAAAGCTGGCATGGCCCATATATTTGATTTTACTAGCCAGTCTGTATTACAATTGTTTATACTCTGGGCAACAGTGATGAGTGTTATCGCTATCCATGAGTTAGGGCATGGTTTGACATGTCGGCGTTTTGGTGGAGAATGCCATGAAATTGGTTTTTTATTCATGTTTTTCACTCCCTGTATGTATGCCAATGTCAATGATGCCTGGTTATTTGAAAATAAACAACATCGCCTGTATGTTACATTTGCAGGTTGTTTTATCGAATTTCTGGTGGGAAGTATTGCTGTCTATGTATGGGTCTTGACGCAACAGGGTGCCATGATAAATATGCTGGCATTCAAGGTGATTGTGGTTTGTTTTTTTTCAGCCATATTTATGAATTTTAATCCATTGATGAAATTTGATGGTTATTTTGCATTGAGTGATTATCTTGAAATGCCCAACATGAGGGATCGCTCAAAAGAATACTTGAGTTATCTTATTTCAACCAAAATATTTCGCCTAAAAAAAGAGTTTGATTGTATAACCAAACGAGAACGATGGATATTGGGTGTTTTTGGAGCCTTGGTCACCATATATATGTTTAACGTGCTTACCGGCCTGATTTTTCTGGCGGGTGGGTTTTTAATCAGTACATTGCATGGCCTGGGCTTGCTCATCCTTTGTGTAATCCTTTACAAATTTTTTGGCCGAATGGTTGGTAAACTCATTAATTTTATCAGGTTAATCATGACAGAACATCAAACATTTTTTTCCAGACGAAGTGTTCGGCTGACCGGTTTTACACTGCTAATCGGTATGCTATATGGTTTTATTTTTTTCCCGGTACCACAGCATATTGATTTAACAGCCACCCTTGAACCGCATAACCAAAGCATTATCCGGGCACGAGAAACGGGTTTCGTGGAAACTCTGGATATTAACAGGCTGGCTTACAACAAAGATGACACCATTTTGGTTCAGACCAATCAAGAGATTTCAGATCAATTAAAGGCCCTGGAAATTGATATGCGTTCAAACGATCAGCTTCAACAAGCCGCTCTTGCTCTCGGTGACTCAGCCGAATTGCTTAAACTTCAAAAACTCCGGCTCCAAATGACTGATGCCAGAAACGAATTGGAGCGACGACTGACCAATTTAACCCTTAACGCGCCATTTGATGGTATCTTTGAGTCTAATCTTAATGCCCTGGCCCATACTATCATTTCGTCCGGTGATCCCATTGGCCGGTTTATTGATCCATCAGTGTATCAGGTGGTAATTGAAATTCTTGAAAGAGACATTGAAGGAATTCAGCCCGGAACACAGGCCTATTTTATATTGAACAATCAGCCGGATGTAATTTTTGCTGGAAAAGTAACACGAATATCTCCCAGAAATATAATGAGAGGAATTGCAAGGTTTTATCGAGTGAGTGTTGAGTTTCCCAATAAAAATAAGGCACTGCGTGAAGGTATGGCTGGTACAGTTTATTTAGAAATAGGTAACTACACATACCTGTATCGTTTGGTACGATGGCTAAAAAAGACAATTCGATTGGATTTACAGTTATAATGAATTTATGAATTTGATAAAAGAGCTGTTTATGATAACATTTAATTAAGGAATTTTCTGAAAATAACTTTCCCATTATTTATATTGTTCGTTTTGAGGTAAATGTACTGTAGAGACGTAGCATGCTACGTCTCTACACGACCTTATTTTTTTTGTACGTTCAAGAGAAATGAGTATGTTATTTTAAGAGCATTCCTAAATAAAAAAATGAATGTCATATCCTTTTTTCCACATAAGGCTTTGCCTTTTTCGGAATGTCATAGGAGAGTCCCCGAAATTCTCCATTCAAAAATTCGGAACAAACAATACCTGTTTAAACAAAACAGGTACTCCCAGTTCCGATTTCCTAACTACCTCAAAATTTTAAGCATATCATATTGTCATCTCAATCTGTAATTATTTCGGAACTTCAAGTTCTTGTATATTGATGGTAACCACATGAGATATTAAATAAAACCAAATAGTTATTATATGGCACATGCCTTGCTAAACAGGAAGTAATCATATCATCATAATCATAAAAAGGTGTTCTTACATGAATAAATATTTCAATAAAACCATACTCAAAGGAATTATAACCCCATATCGTTGGAAAAACAATAAGGTTTTTGAAATATCTATTCAAACCATTGATGAGGAAGAATATATCGTTGATATGAATGATGTGTGTACTGAAATGATTCAATTTATTTATTTTCCCGTTGAAGTATCCGGGTACATAAAAAAAAGAAAAACTGATGGCAAAAATATGATTCAAGTTGAAAAATGTGTCGCAGTTATTACATCTAATGAAGATGTATTTTTTTAATAATATATTTAAACTTAACAAATAAGGAGAGTAAAATGAAAAAAAAGGTTTTATCTTGTTTTTTTATGGGAATCGCTTTGCTTTTGACTGTTGTTTCTATAAGTGGGGCAGAAGAAAAAGAAAATGTTTATCATCATTGGGATGCTCCTGAAAGCAATGCAAATAATGAAAGCAGTTATACAGATGTTACTGCAAAAGAAGAAGTCTATTCTGAATCGGATCAAAATTATGAATATACCAATGATCCTGATGATATGCAGGCATATTCAAATGAATCGGAAGATAATCCTGGGCAAGAAGATGCTGGATATAAGGAAGAAGAATATTCCGAATATGATGAAAAATACGAATATCCAGATGATATTCAATCAAATCCAAATGACTCAGAAGTTAAATCTGAACCCGCAAATACTGATACATGGAATTCTGAAGAAATGAAATAAAGAGAGTCATGCTTATTAATGCACTCATGACTGATTTATCATGGGTGCATCTGACATAAAAGTAAGCATTGATTATCGTCCAACTATTGTTTTCCTAACACCAGAGTCAAAACCTATGTTTATTATTAAACAAAAAATGTCAATAATGGGAGCGTTAAATTTTGAACCTTCCTAAGGAGCAATATGAAAATTGCAGTTATATACAATCATTTGGAAATTGAAGATACAGATGTCATTAATATTTTTGGCGCACAAAACAAAGAAAAATACAATCCAAAAACAGTGGAAAAAGTGGCAACAGCATTGGAAAAAGGGGGTCATAATGTTCGTGTTCTAAAAGGAAATATGCATATCATCGAATCTCTTCAACAGTTTATGCCAAAGGTTGTCAGCGGAGAATTGCCTGGAATGGTCTTTAATATGGCCTATGGAATACAAGGACAAAGTCGTTATACGCATATACCGGCGATGTTAGAAATGGTTGGAATTCCATATGTAGGTTCTGGCCCAGATGGTCACACCATTGCTTTAGACAAAGTATTATCCAAAATGATTTTTCAGAGAAATCATTTGCCAACGCCATCATTTTGGATTTTTTCAAAACCAGATGAGGATTGCAGCAGTGTTGTATATCCTGTAATTGTCAAACCGAAAATGGAAGCTGTATCCTTTGGTTTACGCGTTGTGGATAATCAAAAAGATTTAAAAGCTGCCATTGAATTCATTATTAAAGAGTTCAATCAGCAAGCCCTGGTTGAATCATTTATACCCGGACGTGAATTTGCTGTTGGATTACTTGGCAATGGTCCAGATTTAGAAGTACTTCCCATTGTTGAAATTGATTTATGTGGGGATCCAAATGCCATACAGTCCATTGAGGACAAAATGAATCATCCACGCGATAAAATTTGTCCGCCAGATTTACCAGAATCTATTTCCAATGCAATGAATCAACTTGCGATTCATGCGTTTAATTCCCTGGGGCTGCATGATTTTGCTCGAGTAGATATTCGCATGAACCCAAATAATGAACTTTTTTTATTGGAAATTAATTCAATGGCCAGCCTGGGCATGACTGGCACCTATGTTCATTCTGCAAAAATTAAAGGATATACATACTCATCTTTAGTGAATCGCATGGTTGATGTTGCCGCTTTTCGATATTTTGGTGATTCTTTTATTCAAAATGAAACCAATGAAAACGATGATTTTCCCAAAAAAAAATCAGAACCGCTTCATTTTCGTGTACGAAGCTATATCCGAAGCCAGTTGTCAACCATTCAGGATCATCTTGAACAAATGGTTCGTATTAATACAAATGTAAATAATGTAGAGGGGTTAAATACTCTGGGTAATTGGATTTCTACCCGATTTAATCACCTGGGATTTCACAGGCAGTCATTTCCGCAATCTGAAGTTGGAAATGTTTTGTATTTTTCCAATCATTTAAAAGACAACAATGACATTTTAATTCTGGGTCATCTGGATACCCGATATGATTTTGATACATATGTTCCCTTTCATGAAGAAAGGGGGCGAATTATCGGCTCTGGAGTTGCAGAAAGCAAAGGCGGTATTGCAATTATTCTGGGCGCAATTCATGCTTTACGCTTTACACGATCCTTGAAAAATATTCGTTGCGGTATTTTGTTAACCTCTGATGACACCATTGGCGGTCGTTTTAGTAAGAAATTAATCGCAGAACTGTCGCAAAATGCGAAATGCGTTATTAATACAAAACATGGCGATATAAATGGCGGTATTGTGACAGGATGTGCTGGTACACGAGAATATCAAATTCTTTTATCAAACATCAAAAGCCTGAAAAATGACAAAGAACCCAAAGATATTATTGCATTTGTTACCAAAAAAGTGACTGCCTGGCAAAAAATGTCATCAGAAGAAAAGGGACTGTTTGTCAAAGTGGTAAAATTAAATGCCTGGGCCACTGAAGGAATCAGCTCGGATCATGCATCAGTGACCCTTTTTGTTCGATTTAATGAAAAGAACAAATCAAAAGATATTGATCGTCAAGTTATCAATATTGCAGAGAAAAATACAGGTAGTGATTTCCAGGTTCAGATCAAACGCAGTTTTAGACGATTGCCTGTGCATGAATCTGAACTGAATCTCAAGTTGTATCATTCTATCAAAAAAATTGCAGATCAACTTGAAATAAGAATTACTTCTACACATCGCAATTCATCTTCAGATATTTGTCATGTACCAGAACAAATACCTGTTTTGGATGGGTTCGGTCCTATTGGCGGGGATTGCCAATCTCCCAATGAATATATTATTCGAGACAGCCTGATTGATCGATCAGCCTTACTTGCATTAGTTATTCATAAAAGTGCAAAATTTACTTTTGAGGAAAAATAGTCATGAGATTATCTACAATTGAATCAAATTTTATCGAAACATCAGATGGTAAATGCAGTAAAAGTAAAAATGGAATGGTGGCAACTGCATTTCCAGAAGCCACGCAAGCGGGTGTTGAGGTTCTAAACAAAGGAGGAAATGCCATTGATGCCGCATGTGCATCTGCTTTTGCACTTGGTGTTTGTGAACCCCAGGCCAGCGGCCTTGGCGGACAAAGCCTGGCAATTCTGCATTATATGGGCAAAACCATTGCCATTGATGGATCATCCTATGTGCCTTCTCTGGCCCATTTAAGCAAACTGGAAAAAGGGGAGCGATCTCTTGGTTATAAAGCAACAACTGTCCCCAGCACAGTTGCGGTTTTGGGTTATCTTCACTTTCGATATGGAAAAATTAAATGGCGAGACATTCTAAATCCCGCTATTCGTATTGCCCAGGAAGGATACCGAATTACACAGCTTCAACATGACCTTCAACAAAGGGAATTAAAAAACTTTGTCAATGTGAATTCAAATTCCGGGTCAAAATATTTTCTAAAAGATAATGCGCCCTATGAAGTTGGCGATTTGTTTATTCAAAATGATCTGGCAAATGTGCTTTCAGAAATTGCAGAAAATGGCCCACGTTCATTTTATCAGGGCTTGATTGGCCAACGCATTCACGATGACATGGAAAAAAACGATGGATTTATTCGGACCGATGATATGGCAAGAATTCCCTGGCCCATTGAGAGAAAAGCGATTTGCCGAAAATATCGAAATGTCAGAATCTGTACGATTCCGCCACCAGCAGCCGGTAATACACTCCTGATGGTTTTAATGATGCTCAATTATATTCCGCCGAAATACATTAAAAAGAATTCACCAGAATCATACCATCTGATTGCTGAAACCTTTCGAAAATCATTTATGTATCGAAAGCAGCGCGCTTTTGATCCCCATACATATTTTCAAATTCCAGATCGAAAAATGATCAGTCATAATTTTGCCAAAAAACAGGCCCAGTCTATTCGAGATCGAATTGATCCCAATTTACCGATTCTTGAGCCTTCTCAAGAAGAAACAGATACTACCCATCTATCTGTAATCGATAATCAGGGGAATGCCATTGGGATTACGCAATCCATAGAATTGGCTTATGGTTCAAAAGTCGCTGCTGATGGGCTTGGGTTTCTTTACAATAATTATATGAGAGAATTTGAAGTTAAAGATGCCAGTCATCCACATTACTTGCGTCCAGGTGCTTCCCCCTGGACATCTGTTGCACCAGCGATTGTTTTTCACAAAAGTGCCCCCTGGATGGTTACTGGAAGTCCTGGTGGAGAAAGAATTTACTCTACAATTGCACAATTTCTAATTCAAATGTTTGATAAAAAAATGTCAATGGGTGATGCTGTAAAAGAAAAAAGAATGCACTGCTCTGTAGGCGGCACCATATATGTCGAAGCAGAACAATTTAATACAAATATCACCGATTATTTGAAAAACATGGGCTACAAAATCGTAGAAAAACCCCCTTTTTATTATGGTGCGATTCATGCGGTAATGAAATGTACTTCCAAAAAGGAATTTCATGGTGTTGCCGAATTTCGTCGTGATGGGACGGCTTGCGGTATTTAATCATTTTCTTGTTTATGATTATGGTTCAATGAAAATTTTGAAAATCATTACTATGAAGTAAAAGGGAGTAAACATGAACAATATCAGCCTGCGTATGAAAATGACATTCCTTATATTACTTTCATTCATTGCGATATTTTGTATTTCACTATTGAGTATTAACGCATTGAAAAGTATGAATAATAGACTCAACAAAATAGTGAATATGACTGCTGAAAAAATTAAATTAGGGGCCCGAATCAATCAGAATTTATTGGAGATTACCAGATCTGAAAAAAATATCATTCTTGCCAGGGATCTATCAGAAATTGATCAATGTGATATTTTTATCGAAAAAACAAGAAAAGAAATGCAGAACAGACGTGCAAAGCTGAGAAAACTGGTCAATCATGATGGAAAAGCTTTATTAGATGAATTTGCAATCACCTGGAATCATTTTCTTGATGTTCATCAAGAAGTCAAAAAACTGGTCCGCACTGCGATAAAAAACAATTCACATGATTTAGATGCCAAAATTTTAGAATTATCTTCTGTTAAAGGACGAGAATTCGCAGATAAGGCACAATCATTGATCACATCGATTGTTAATTTAAATGATCAGGCTTTAGACATTGATAAAAAAGAAAGTGATATGAACTTCACATTCAAAAGAAATTCAATGATAGTCGTGGGGATGGCAGGCATTGGTTCTATTGTGCTTTTTGGATTTTTACTCATCAATTCAATTGTTCGTGTGTTAAAAGAATTATTTTCAGGATTGAACACTTTTAGCAATGGAGAATTGCAGGAAACATCAGTTACATTTAAGCATATTCTTTATGATCTGCGTGATGGATCAAGACAGGTGACACAGACTTCTGGTCAAATGGCACAAGCCAGTAGTTCTATAGCTGAAGGCTCTCAGGAACAGGCGGCATCTATTGAAGAAACATCGGCTTCGCTTGAAGAAATATCTTCAATGATCAAGCTAAATGCTGAAAATGCAGTAAAAGCAGATCAATTGATGAAAAAAAGCAATATTACAATGAACAATCTTGCAGAATCAATGAAAAAAATGAATATAGCCAGTGAAGAAACAGGTAAGATTATTAAAACCATTGATGAAATATCTTTTCAGACCAATTTATTGGCTTTAAATGCAGCGGTTGAAGCCGCTCGTGCAGGTGAAGCGGGTGCAGGATTTGCTGTTGTGGCGGATGAGGTTAGAAGTCTGGCAATGCGTGCAGCGACTGCGGCTCAAAATACCTCAAATTTGATTGAAAGCATTATCAATAGAGTCAAAGAAGGGTCAATACATGTGAATGACACCAGTCAGTCATTTAAACAGGTTACTAAACTGGTCGGTGAAATTGCCTCAGCTTCTGATGAGCAGGCGCGTGGTATCGAACAATTAAATACTGCAATGAATGAAATGGATAGCGTTGTTCAACAGAATTCATCTGTAGCTGAAGAGGCTGCAGCTTCATCTGAAGAATTAAATGTTCAGGCAGAAAAATTAATGTCTATTGTGAATAAACTTTCAAAAATTACTGTTGGTGGCTAATGCATAATCTACCCATTCTTATATCCATACCCCATGGTGGCAGCATGGTTCCTGAAAAGTTGACAAACAATATCATGCTATCACCTCTGGACATTCTTGAAGATAGTGATGCGTTCACTCATGATATATATGATATTGGAAATCATGCTGAATATGTTATAAAAGCGGATATTGCCCGCGCGATTATTGATTTAAATCGTTCGGTTGATCAACTTCCACCAAATCACCCTGATGGCGTTATTAAAAGCCATACCTGTTATGATAAGAAAATTTACAAACATCAAAAATCACCGAACAAGGATACAATAGACAGCCTGATTCGATCTTACTATTTACCTTATCATAACCAATTAAAACATGTGTTAAACACAAATGGCCATATTAAACTGGCATTAGATTGCCACTCGATGGCCGCAGTGGGGCCGAACAATTCAAACGATAAAGGAAAAAAGCGTCCGCTGATGTGTCTGGGAAATGTATGGGGGAAAACGTGTTCATCATTTATGATCAATCAGATTGCAAGGTGTTTTTGTCGTTCCTTTGGTTTTAAATCAACAGATATTCAAATCAATAAACCATTTGCTGGCGGTTATATTACACAAACCTATGGACTAGAAAGGATTCCCTGGATTCAGGTTGAAATTTCAAGAGCCTTGTACCTGACTGACAAATATTTTGACCCACAAAGATTACAGATCAATACCAATCGATTAAATGAACTCAACCAAATGTTTAAAATGGGATTGATGTTGTATTTTAACAACAATAAAGAAGGATGAACACTTTTTAATGAATCCAAACATGAAATAAGAGGTGTCTATTCAATTTTTGATTGCTTAAAGTCCTTTTTCTGAAGTCCATATCGGCTCATCAATTTATGAAACTGCCGAACTGAAACACCTGTATCCTTTGCTGACGTGTTAATAACACCTAGATTTTTAGTCAAAACTTCCTTTAAATAATTTCTTTCAATATTTTCAATTGCTTTCTTTCTAACCTGTGCCAAAGGCAATGATGTATCAATATTCAAATAAGTAACACCATCTGTATCTTCGAAAAAGTCAGTGGGAAAGCTTTCAGGTGTTAGCATGTTGGATGTTTCTAGAATATATGCACGTTCAATCAGGTTTTCCAATTCCCGAATATTTCCTGGCCAATCATATTGCAATAATGCTTCAATGACTTCATGGGATACACCATTAATTACTTTTTGATGGAATTGATTCAGCCGCTTGATGAAAAAATCGATAAAAAAAGACAGATCTTCAAGTCTTTTACGTAAGGGGATAACCTCAATGGGAAAAACATTTAATCGATAGTAAAGATCTAATCGAAAAACGCCCTGTTCGCACAATTCTTTTAAATCAACATTTGTCGCTGCAATAATGCGTACATTGGTTTGTATTACTTTTTCACTTCCTACAGGATAAAACTCTTGATCCTGTAATACTTTTAGCAGCTTGATTTGTGCTGAAGGCGTTATGGTTCCAATTTCATCTAAAAAGATTGTACCGCCATTGGCTATTTCGAACTTTCCAGTTCTTTTTTTGATCGCTCCTGTAAATGCACCTTTTTCATGTCCAAAGAATTCACTTTCTATCAAATTATCGGGTATGGCCCCGCAGTGAATACTAATAAATTGATTGTCCTGTCTATTGCTATGCTTGTGGATTAATTTGGCAATGATACTTTTTCCTGTACCTGTTTCGCCAGTGAGTAAAACAGTACTTTTGGTAGGCGCAACCATTCGGATTTTATTATAAACTTTTTTCATTTCTACATTGCTTGTCTGAATTGACTCCAAACAATCACTTTTCCAAAATTGATCTCGTAAATAATTAAGTTCAGATTTAATTTTGATGCTTTCTCGAATACTTTCCAGTAAATGTTGAACTTCAGCGATGTTCAAGGGATAGTTTAAATAATCCCAGGCACCTGCTTTGACCGCTTTGACAGCCTCACGAACTAATTTGGGATCAGACATGACGACAATTTTTACAGATGAATTGCTATGCCAAAAGGTTTGTAGACATTTTTTATATGTTGATTCACATGGGGCACTGATCAAATCAATATTAAATATGACCAAATCATATCGCTTTTGTTTTAATAGATTTGTTCCAGTTTCTATTTTGGAACAATGATCAATTGTAAACGTTTCGTCCATTAAAGCATGCAAATTTTCTAAATCTTTTTTTGATTTTGAAATAATCAATATTTTTTCCATAAAACGTAATGCCTCCATCAATTTGATAATGATAAGGCTCATTAATACGAAGTTTTCCTAAAATCAAGATTTTAATGCATCACGTTTTTTTCGTTAAGGAAGGGGTCAAGCCTTGAATTGTGAATAACAAAAAATCTGCATTGTTCATAACTCAGAAATTTATAATTCACAATTCAAGGTTTGACCGGGCGTATGTAAAGTTTAGGGGAAGTGAATTTCATACAAGGAATGCACGATCTCGGCAATTGCAAGAACAGCGTAGGGCTAAAGCCCATAGCCGTCAGGTTAAGGCAAACTCGCTCCGATGCTCGTTCCCAGGCTCTGC
>Ga0272440_1001138_pt1 | contig 22091 bp, 6 predicted proteins | sample SSMMMBAug17_FD_192440 | JGI IMG/M metagenome (GOLD analysis project Ga0272440, IMG submission 192440) | Marine sediment archaeal communities from Little Sippewissett salt marsh, Falmouth, MA, United States - SSM-MMB-Aug17 | ecosystem: Environmental > Aquatic > Marine > Wetlands > Sediment ...
ACTATTTATCCTTGATTATAGTTTCGTCCACAATGTAGGGGCGATTCGTCCACAATGTAGGGGCGATTCGTCCACAATGTAGGGGCGATTCGTCCACAATGTAGGGGCGATTCGTCCACAATGTAGAGGCGATTCGTCCACAATGTAGGGGCGATGCTTGTCATCGCCCTTTTGCCATTAGCATAAAATTAACAAAACATGGGCGATCATGAGCGATTATGGGCGATCATTAGCGAAAATGTGCGAACATAAAGTTCGCACCTAACATATCAATCTCATTGGCGGCGGCGAAACGATGATCTTTTCTGTCTGAGTCCAATTTTAATTCATGTTATTTTGAATTTAAATGTTTTTAAAAAAAATTAAATCTTTTCTGTCTGAGTCCAATTCTAATTCATGTTATTTTGAATTTAAATGTTTTTAAAAAAAATTAAATTTTTTCTGTCTGAGTCCAATTTTAATTCATGTTATTTTGAATTTAAATGTTTTTAAAAAAAAATTAAATTTTTTCTGTCTGAGTCCAATTTTAATTCATGTTATTTTGAATTTAAAAGTTTTATATGAAAGTGTTAATATATTCAATAAATTCAATATATACAATAGCTAACGCTCGCGGCTCTGAAAAACAAAATTGTATCAGAGCCACGAGCGTTAGCGAGTGTTTTTGTTAACTTTCATGCTTTGTTGCGCCGTAAGGCATGGAAGTTTAAATGAAAGTATAAAATTTAGGCATAAATCCAATATGTTCTGAATATGCCTCTGAAAAACAAATTTGTAGTCTGGAGTCCCAAATCTTTAGATTTGGGCGTCATTAATTTTTTCAACTGGTTGTTTTTTGACACCCAAATCTAAAGATTTGGGACTCCAACCTGCATAAAAATCACATAACTTTGTATCTTCTTTAAATTTCGGGGTGACTCAGCGCTGAAAGCGCGAATTATTATAGCCCAGGGCGAAGCCCTGGGTTATATATAACCACGATCCGAGCCCTGAAAGGGAGAATTAAAATATGGGTTAATTATTAATTCGCCCTTTCAGGGCTTAGACCATCATAGATCATTACCCAGGGCTTCGCCCTCAATGCTGTTGACTTAAGGATAAGCTTTTGAAATTTAAATAAAATTGTATAAAACCAAGGTGTAGGGGCGAACTTTATGTTCGCCCTCGAACGAATATTGATTATGAACGTATGTTCGAGGGCGAACATAAAGTTCGCCCCTACATCATAACATTATACAAATTTTTATAGATTTCAACATATTATCCTTAAGTCAACAGCATTGGGCTTCGCCCTGGGCTATAATAATTCGCACCTTCGGTGCTTAAGTTTGACGCCCAAATCTAAAGATTTGGGACTCCAGACTGCATCTAACAAACTATAAAACTTTCATCCTTTGTTGTGATAACAAGTCATGGAAGTTTAAAAAAATATTAAATCTTTTCTGTCTGAGTCCAATTTTAATTTGTGTTAGTTTGAACTTAAATTGTTATAAAAAAATAAGTTTTGTTTTAAAAATTTAAATTTACTACAAAAAAAGGAAGAAACAACATGAAGACTAAATTTAAAAAAATCGTATCAATAATATTGTTTTTTATAGTGTGTATCTCCTATGTTGATGCACAAGTTCCTTTTGAAAACAGAAAGGTAATATTTTATCAATTACTAAAATCAAAACAATCAAAGATTTATGATCCTACTTCAGAGTCAAGCGATCCAAAACTAGTTTTTCATAATAAAACTAACTATGTAAAATATATGCGTGCAAGCAATTGGAATGTTATTAAACAAAGACTTGAAAATCTCCCATATTTTAATTCTTTTGAAGAAGCTGCAAGATTTTATCTTTCAAATGATAGTTATGGCCCAATATTTGGTATTAATCAAAATCATTCATTAGATCTTATTTCAGTAAAAACTTCAAAGAATAGTACAGATAATCCTTATTATAATAACAGAGTCTTTGTTCATTTTCAGCAAAAATATAATAATATCCCTGTGTTGGGGGGTGAGTTAATAGTCCTTTTAAATGTAAGAAAAGAACTGTTAGCTGTATCAGGTGAGATATTAAATGAATGTAAAATTGATCTTAATCCAGTTGTTAATAAGGAATCAGCAATAAAAATTGCATTACAAGAAGTTGCAAATCAAAATAATATTGATGTAAAACAATTAAATAATTCAACTCCAGAATTATGGATTTATAACAATAAATTACTTGGAGGCTATTCTCATCAACTTGACACTCTTGCATGGAAAATTCAGATTTATAATAAAGATACTGGCAAAATAGTTTTAGTTAACGCTCATAATGCTGAAATACCGGATATTCTTTATGATTATAATATATCAGATTCTCTTTTAAACTTATATGAATCAGGTTCAATTGCTGCTGCAATATCAGAGCTGAGTATAAACATGAGTGATAATAATATTGATATGCCTGATCGTATATTTTCACCATTATTTAGTATAGATTATAATGATAATGATACAATGTATAAAAATAGTGGTGTATTAAGAAAAATTTTTTATTTATTAATTAATGGGGGGCAATTTAATTCAAAAACTATTAACAAAATTGGTTTTGAAAAAACTTTAAATTTAATAAATGAAACCAGGCATATGTTAACATCTGCTTCAAATTATTCTGATCTTTACTTTGCATTAATTCAAGCAGCAAATAACTTAGGTTTTAATTCAATTGATACAAAAGAAATAAAAAATGCATTACTTGCAAGTGAGATAAATATAGTCCCAACTGATAATAAAACAAAAGGGCCCATAAAAACAAAAAAGCCAACTTGCTTTAATGGAGATTCAATAAAAATTATTTATAAAGATAACTTTGATTCAAGCACTATAAATTGGGAAAAAGGAACTATTTCAGGAACTCCATATTGGTTTATTCCACAAACAAGCTCCAATATTGGAATGGCAATATCTAATGCAACAAGCAAGTCTGGCAATGTATGGGCTTATGCTCAAAAAGGCAATAGCAATACATATATTATGATGAAAGAAGACATCACAAATCTACCAGAAAACTCATTTCTATTTTTTAATCACTCATTTGTCTTTGATAAAAAGCCAATAAAAAATAATCACAAAAACTGTGGATTACTTGAATATAGTATTGATAATGGAGTAAACTGGCATGACGCGTCTTTATTATTTGAATTTAATGCTTACAATGGCAATCTTGAAAAAGGCATTAATTCAAAAAGTAATAACAAAGGTTTTGTAGCTAATAGTAATGGTTATATATCCACAATACTTGATTTAAGCTCTATTGCTGGAAATACAGTCAGGTTCAGGTTTAGATTAATTACAAATGAAGATGCTTCATTTCATGGCTGGTTTATAGATGATTTCTATGTTTATACATGCAATATTTTTGAGGCAATGGTTTCTATATGCAGCAATCCAACAATTCAATCAAAACAAAATGGCTTATGGAACGATAGAGCAACCTGGGATAAAAACATGATACCCAACTCAAATGATATTGTAAAAATTAATAATAATTTAACTATGCCATCAACAAAAACGCAAATAAAAATATTATGTAATTCTGGTACTTTAATTTCAAATAAAAGCACAAACATTAATATTTATGCTTCAAATGCAATTTTTAATAAGGGAATAATTTCAGGTCAAAATGGAAAAAATGCTTCTGGTAGTAATGCTTCGAATTTTGATTATGCAGAAGATGGTGCAGGGGTTATATTAGATGCACCTGCTATATTAAATGAAAAATCAGCAACTATTAAATCTGGTAATGGTGGGCATGAAAACAAATCTTTTTCAAGTTATTTAGATTTAACTGGTAAAAATGGAGGATTTGTTGAAATAAAAGGTGGTGAGGTTAGAAATGCTGGTAATATTAATTCAGGTTCTGGTGGAGGGGCTGATACAGGAAATATTAGACGTACCAGGGGTAATGCTAAAGGTGGAAATGGTGGAGCAATTTTGCTGACTTCCATTGAAAAATTAATTAATTTGGACACAGGAATTATTAACTCTGGAAATGGGGGTAACGCCAGAGCCTGGTCAGGTAACACTGCAACTATAGGCAAAGGTGGCGATATTGATTATGTAGCAAGCAAAACTACTAATTATGGAAAAATTTTTGCTCTGGGTAATGGCAGCTCAATTTATTGGGAACCTGACATGGGAATGTCTGGTGAAAATGCAATGATTCAAGCTGCTAATGAAATTGTTATATTTGGAAATGATGGTTGGGATTTGTTTTTTAACAACCTTTCTGAGAATTCTTTTAAAGCTGCCTCTATTACAATTGCTACTGGTGATAATGGCTCAATATCAATTCTTAATAAAAATAATAATGTTTTTAATTCACCAAATCCTCCAAAAATATTTGTTGACTTAGAAAATTTCACCTATAATGGCGAAAACACAATAGACGCTCTTGAAAATGGCCTTAAAAAAATGTTCAATTCAAACACAATTAAAGTTTTTGACCCTAAAGTACTATATCGATCAAGCTTAATTGCTGATAAAAGCAGAATTTCTGGCAAGAAAAATGAAATAATAAGCACCTCAATTATTATAAATAACAAAAGCCCTGATCCTGACTCTTTTATACTTGAACAATATATTCCTCCACAATTAAATATTGAACAGATTCCTGAAGTTATTAGAGTTGAAAAAATGTCTTTAAAAAGAATACCTGTAAATATTAAACTTCCAGAATATGCTGGTCAAACCTATAACATTTTATTTAAAGCTAAATCTATTTCAAACCCGGGAGATTCAGATGTTGCTGTTATTGATGCCTTTGTTAAGCCTGAAATTGCTAATTTCAGCATTGAATACAATAGAGAAAATCCATATATAATAAATTTTTCATGCCAGGCTGTTTCAGATGATATTATAATAAGTTCATTTGAATGGGATTTTGGAGATAAAGAAACAAGTAATGATAAAAGTCCTTCTCATACTTTTAGACATCAGGGTTCTTACAATGTTAGACTTAAAGTTACTGATAATTCAGGTAATCAAGAAATTATTTCTAAAAAAGTTATAGTAAAAAAAGTAAAAATTTTGCTACTTGCTGCTGATGATGCCAGCTATGGAATTGAACATGCAAAAAATGCAATAATATCAACAAATTTATTTACTGAATCTGATATTGATATAATTTCAAAACCAACAACTTTATCACTTAACAAGCTTATGCCATATGGCTCTATTCTTGTATGGAGCAACTATCCATTTGCAGATCCAGACCATATTGGAAATATTTTAAAAGATTATGTTGATGCTGGTGGCGGGCTTGTTATTGCTTTAAATTGTTTTAGTGATAAAAAATCAATTGATGGCAAACCAATGCTTGCAGGAGATATTTTTATGAATGGATACTCTCCTTTTTTGCCTGGTAAAAATTCTGATGTTTCAGGTCTTATTAATTTAGAAGATTCCGAAAATAAAGACCATTTTATTTTTAATGGTCTGGAATCAATGATTCAGTACAATGTTAAAGATAATCCAAATCCAGTTTTATCAGAAAATGCTAAATTGCTGGCAGAAGATACTTATGGCAATAATATTGTTGCTGTAAATTCCAAAGAAAATATTATTGGTATAGCAATATATCCTGGAAGACTTACGCAGTCTGATAAAAATACAAGCCTGTTGTTTGCAAAGTCATTAATATGGGTTAGCAATGAACCTTCTGAAATAACTGTTTCATCAATTACACAGTCAATTGATTCCTCAGGTGGATTTTTGTCATTTACAATAAATAATATTGGAAATGACGATATGAATTGGATTTCAGAGTCAAGTGCATCCTGGCTTACTATTGTAAGAGGAAACAAAGGATTAAACCAGGGAAACATTCTTGTTAACTGCAGCATGAACCCTGGCAGTCTTAGAAATGCAGAAATTACAATAGATGCTATTGGGGCTATAAATAATCCAATAAAAATCAATATTTCACAACAGGAAAACCAAATACCTGTTATATCTGATATTGAAAATCAAGAAATAAATGAAGACACAGTTCTAAATGAATTAATTTTAAATATAAATGATAAGGAAACTACTTCTAACAAGCTTAAATTATATGCTCAATCAGACAATATAAAATTAATACCTCTTTCAAATATATTTATAAGCGAAGAAGGTGATTTAAGGAAACTAAAAATTTTGCCTGCTTTAAACAAGTTTGGCCAAGCAAATATTACTTTAGTTCTTGATGATGGGTATAATATTTCAAAAAAGAGTTTTCAAATAAATGTCTTGCCAGTAAATGATTCCCCTAACTTCATAAAAGGAGGAGATTTAGAAATTATTGAAAAGGATCAACTTGATGAAACACATATTTCTAATTGGGCACTTAAAATTACACCTGGTCCATATGAAGAAAACATTCAAAACATTTCTTTTAACGTAACAACAGATAATAACGAACTATTTAGAAATCTTCCTGAATTATCATCTGATGGGAGCCTGAGTTTTACTCTTGAGCCATATCAAAATGGCGTTGCAAATGTCTCTGTTAATATTGTTGATAATTTAGGAATGACAGGTAATAAAGAACAATTCACTATCACTGTTATCAAGCACCCTCAAAGACCTTCTTTTATTAAAGGACAAAATGTAAACATTTATGAAGACGCTGGTAAACAGATAATTGAAAATTGGGCAAAGGAAATTAGTGCTGGTCCAAACGAATCAGAACAAAACCTTTTATTTATTGTCTCAACTAATAGTAATGATCTTTTTCAAGAGCTTCCCCAAATATCAACAATTGGCACATTAAGTTTTACTCCACAAAAGGATGCTTTTGGAGAATCTATTGTTGAGGTATATTTAAAAGACAGTGGTGAATTTAATAATACAAGCCAAAAACAATTATTTTCAATAATAATTAAACCTCGTAATGACTGCCCTGACTTTGTGCAAGGAACTGATATTATATGTTTAAACTCTGAAAAACACGTGTTTCCAAAATGGGCAGGGAATATTACCCTGGGTAACAATGAGTTTGATCAAAAATTTAAATTCCAGATAGATAATATCTCAAATCCAGAAATTTTTTCAAGACCTCCCGAAATAAATTCAAATGGTGATTTAACCTTTACGCCTGCTGATTCCTTATTAAAAAAATCTTCAATAGTTTCAATTTATCTTGAAGATTCAGGTGGAACAAGTAATAATGGTTGCAATAGAAGTGCTGTAAAAGATTTTACTGTAATGATTAATGCAAATACAAACATTCTAAAGGTTTCAAGTAATCAAAATGCAAATATTTTAATCAATAATCAGTTACAAAATTTCCCATATGAAAACAGTTTTTTACCTGGAAAAGAAATCTGTTTAAACCCAGTTCCTGAAGATGGCTTTATATTTGATAAATGGACTGGCTCAATTAATGATACTGTTTTACCACTTTGTTTTCAAATAGAAAAAGATATGGATATTAAAGCAAATTTTGTAAATGAAAAACATTTGTTAGAAATATTTGGGTGTTGCGGTAAAGTTTTGATTAATAACATCCTATACAGCCTTCCTTTAAATGATAGATTTTCATCTAACTCATTACTTAAAATGACTGTTATACCTGAAACTGGATATAGCTTTTCTAACTGGAGTGGTGATTTAGATAGTAATTTAAAATATGCTGAAATTATAATTAGCAAAGACATGCATATAAATGTAAATTTTAAAAATTCTACAACTAATTTATTTAATTACAATTTAATAGATGGTTGGAATTTAGTCTCCCTTGCTGTAATTCCTGAAAGCAATAATCTTTTAGATATTTTTCCTGATGCTGAAATAGCCTATGAATTTTTTCAAAACAGGTATTTAAAAGTAAACAGGTTAATTCCAGGTAAAGGATATTTTATAAAAAACCTGAAAGACAAAACTTATCGGATATCTGGTATTCCATTTACTAATTATTCATTTAGCTCAAAACAAACAGGTTGGTTTCTTGTTGGTGGAATAAATCAATGGGTAAAACCTGAAATAAATTTTAATTCTGGCCAAAATATTTTCTATGAATATATTAATGATTCATACATTAAAATTTCAGGTTTTGAGCCAGGTAAAGCTTATTGGACTTATTTAATAAAAGGAGCACAATTACAATGTAATATAATAAACAATAGTAACAATAGTATAGAGGATAATGTATTTAAAATAAAATAATTTTTATAATAAATTAATCAAAAAAACAATTTTTACTTTATGTTAAAGAAAGGAGTTATGAGAAAATGAAAAAAAGAATAATTTTAGTTAGTTTTTTAGTTTTATTTATACCTTTGTTTTTATATGCTGAAAAAGGGGATTATACTTATAGTATTCTTGATCCTAATCCAACAAGCTTTGGCGAATCAAGGTTAAATTTTAAATTAAAATTGCAGGTATGGATAAATGATGATGAATCAATTAGAGGAAAAATGGAAAGAGTTGATCAGGGATCAATACAGGGAGGCTCAGCTTATTTGCTTGCTGATACATATGACGTTAATCCTGAGAACAGACTTTGCACAACACCAGTATTAAATGATACAGAGGTAAAACTTGTTTCAGGATTCAGGCTTTATGAAATGAAAGCTAATTGGGAAAACAATATCATGAAATTATATGCAAGATATGAGTTAAATAATAGAGATTTTGCATATGTCGGGCCAATTCAAATTAAGAGGGTGCCAGTACCAGAAGATGGTTCATTAATAGTAATAATTGAACCTGATGAAGCAAAAGAAAATGGAATGTGGAGAGTTAATGGTACTACAACATGGCATAAAAATGGAGAAAAACTTACAATGCAGTCAGGAAATGCTGCAATAGAATTCAAAGATATTGAAGGATTTAATACCCCTCTTTCAAAGACTGTTTATATTAAACGTGGAGATGTAGCGAATCTTGTTGGCAATTATTTATCAAGAACCTGTGCTGTTGAAATAAATATATTTCCAGAAAATTTAAAAGCAACATGGCAGGTCTTTATAAATGATGTTGGTGAGTTTTCTGCTCCTCAACCTAATGGAGGCTATTATCAAGGCTTAAGTTTAGGAACAAATGGAACTACAATAATTAGATTCAATGAAGTTCCTGGATGGGATAAACCTGATGATTATGTAATAAATCTTACTGATGGGGCAACTTCTACAATTGATAATATAACTAAAACTACTTACTGCAAACAAGACATTTCTCCTCCTTCAATATATGTAACAAAAGGGATATATGAATATAAAATAAATATATCTTGGGAAGAAGTTGTCGCATCTCCTTGCAGTGAAAGCTATGTTATTTACAGGAATATTACTGACGATCCTTACTCTGCTGAACAAATTGCTGAAACTGATAAACTGAAATATGATGATCAATCAGCTTCATTTGATAAAGCCTATTATTACTGGGTTAGATCAAAAAATCAATATGGCTTAAGTTCATTTAGTGAAGTTGGTTTTGGTTTTAAAAAATTAAGGCAGATTATTGGTGTACAAGCTGGATTAAGAGAATTTACTGATAAAACACGCATTTCATGGACTGCTTTATTTGGTGCAACAAGCTATGAAGTATGGAGAAGCTTTGAAGGCTCTGACTTAAGTAGTGCAGTCAGAATAGTTACTAACTGGAAAGAAACTAGCTTTGACGATATCAGCGCTATTCCTGAAAGAGAATACTACTACTGGGTCATTGCTAAAAATGATTATGTTTTTGGCTCTTTCAGTGATTATACAATAGGAAAAAGAAAACTTGCATATCCAAAATGTATTAATGGAACTTTTGACGAAAGTTATGAACAAAACTGTATAGAATTTTGTTCTAATCCTGATGCAACCGGTTATAGACTTGAGCCAATAATTGCAGGGGCTAAAGATAATGATGAACCTTTATTAGAACCTGTAACTTATACAATTAAAAAGAAAAAACGAATTAATAAATCAACCTCTTGCGAAACATGTGAAAGGGTAAAATTATGTGCTAATACATCAATTCCTGGTAAACTGTCATATTATAAGGTTGAAGCATATAACTTATTTGGAAGAAGTGATTATAGTGAGCCTGTTATTTGTAGAAGGCTTCTTATTGAACCTAAAAATGTCAAAGCAAGTTTTAAAGAATATATTAATAAAGTTAAAATTACATGGGATATTGTCTCAGTTGCTTTATGGTATGATATATACAGAAGCTTTGATAATAATATTAATAATATTGAATATATTGGAAGATCATTTACTAATAGTTATTATGATAGTAATATAGATCAAAATTTCTATTATTGGGTGAAATCTGGTAATGATTATACTGAAAGCAGTTTTAGTGAATCTGCACAAGGATTCCCTGAATTTTGTGACTATACTTTAAGTCCTGAAAATAATAATTTTCAAATTTCCGGAGGTATTGGTCAATTTCAGATAAATGTTCAAAACAAAACTGAATGTTACTGGGAATTGAGAACAGACTCTGATTGGATAACTATTGATAATTCAATATTATCAGGATATGGCCCAAAAACCATTTTATATAATGTAGCTCAGGCGGCTTCTAATAAAGTCGGAACAATAACTGTCAGTGGAAATGGCATGAATAAAACTCATAATGTCAATGTTAGAGAAAAATTTAAACTTGCAATAAACAAATCAGGAAATGGTATGGTTAAGGTAGATGGTAATTTATACTCTAATGTTTTGGAGTTTACTCCAAATAAAACTGTCAGCCTTGAATATATTCCTGAAACTGGCTGGAAATCATCTCCTTCAAATCCTTTACAGGTTAATATTGATAAAGATCAGACAATAAATGTTAATTTTATGGCTAATATTTTACTAAGTAAGCTTGGTAATGGAAGTTTTCAGGTTAATGGATCTTCAACCTATGATCAATATTATGATGTAGGATCAGTTCTTAATATTAAAGCAATACCTTCTCAAGGCTGGGAATTATTAAACTGGGAAGGAATTTCAATAGAAAGTGACATTCTTACTGTAACAGTTAATGAACCTAAAAATATTATAGCTAAATTCAGCCCTGTCTGGAACACCTTTTTTATTCTTCAATCAAATGATAAACAGGAAACAGTTACAATTGGTAATGCATCACAGTTTAAACAAATTGAATCAACAAATGATATTTTTAATCTTGGCACAATTGAATATATTGAGCCTTATCTTATAAAAGATATACGAAAAACAGGTACTAATAATGAAAACTGGGTTTTAGTTGTAAAGCCCATTGATGAACCCGCAACAATAAGTTGGGATTCCATGTCTCTTTATTCAGAAGGATCTTTTAAAATGACCTCAGGTCATAGTGGTACAGAGCAGTTTGACTGGACAAAAGAAGAAGTCATAGTTAAAAATATGCGAGCTATAAATTATATTAATATTAATTCAAGTTCAGAAACTCAGTACTTTTCAATATACTGGAGTAAATATAACTGGCCAACATATATTCGCCTTCAAGGGGAAAATACATCAGGATTGTATATTTCTGAACTGGAAATTGGCTTTGATGCTGTTGAAAGAACTGCACCTTCAGCACCTCTTCCCCCAACCGGAGCATATACCTGTGATATGAATATTATTGGACCTGATGGAGAAACTTTAAAAGAATATTTTCAAACTGAAAACTATTCTGGCAATGAATGGGATCTTTTATTAAATCCATCAGGAACAGCTGAAAATGAACCAGGAAACGCTGTTTTATCATGGGATTTTTCTGACTCCTTTTTAAATATGGATGGGTGCTTTAGTTTAGTAAAAATATCTAATTATGAGGAACAAGTAATTATTCCTGATATGAAAGAAACAGCTACTTATTTAATTAGTGGTTTTAATGAAAGCCAGAATTATAAAATAAAATATAACACTTCAAGCTGCATTGATGATAATTTTTGCAATCCCATTTCTGGAACAAGATACACAATGGTTATATTTGGTTCTGCTACAGTTGATTCTAATATTCCATCTGTAGGTGATCTTATAGCTGCAAGCGGACCAGGAGGAATTACCGATTGTAGAGCTGTAGAAATGGTAGAATCTGATGGATTTTACTATTTAACAATAACTGGCTCTGAAAATGGAGAAGAAATATCATTAAGATTTAAACAAAAAGAAACCGGAAAAATATTTAACTGGCATAACAAAATAACTTTTCAAGATGGAGCAACAATAGAAAATTTGGATCTTGCATTTAATTCATTTGTTACACAAAACTTTATTATTTCTAAAGACTGGAACTGGATTTCTTTTAATGTAATCCCTTTTGATACAAGCCTTGAAGCTATTTTTGGAGAAAATGTCCAATATATAAAACAAATAACCTCTCAAAAAAGCTCAACAACTAATTTAAATGGCAGATGGATTGGCCAGATAGATCTCTTTAAACAAATCGAACAAGGTGTAATGTTTTGTCTTAAAGCTTCTGAAGAATTTTCTTTTTCTGTAAATGGCACAAAAATGCCTGCAAATAACCCCATTGCACTTTGTACTTCAGATGATGAAGATCAATGGACATGGATTTCTTATTTACCTGATTATAAATTAGAAACAATTAATGCTATCTCTTCAATTAATGATTGCTTTATCCAGATTACAAGTCAAAATATGTCAAAAACAAAATTAGGTGATAGATTTGTTGGAAATTTATATGAAATGCAACAAGGATTGGGATATAAAGTTAAAACAAATGGTTCATGCTCTGAACTTATTTATCCATCAGCCCAATAATAACTGTAACCTTTTAAAATATAACTATGGGGGTATAAAACTATTATTTATACCCCTTTTATAAAATATTTTAAGTGCTTTATAAGGAGGAATAAAATGAAAGCTATTCAATTATCAATTATATGCCTTTTGGCAATGTTTATATTTTCAAATAATATTTATGCAGATCATGGTTGGAAATTACAAACTGGTTATCGCTATACCATGGCAATAATTGGTACTATTACTATTGATGGAGTAAAAAATAATCTTACTGATAAAAATAAAGTTTATATTGCAGCATTTGGGGAAGATGGTAAATGCAGATCAATATCAAAAATTGGAGATAAAGCATTAAATCTTTCATCTGATGAATTTTATATGGATATTGCCTCAAATACTAATGGTGAAAAAATAACTTTTAAAGTATATGACGACCTGTATAATATTTTTTATAATATTAATAATGACCTTATATTCCTTGATGGTGGTAAAAAGGATTATTTTTCATTAAAGTTTAATGCTCAGAAAATGTTTAATAATTGATTTAAAAAAATATGGAGGAAAGTTATGAAATCAAAAATAACTAAATATATTATTACAATAATTTTTTGTTTAATGTACTTGCAAACCAGTTTTGCCTCAGAAGATAATTGGACACCAGTTTCTGGAAAACGATATATAATGGCTGTAATTGGAAATATTACTCTTTCAGGTTCAAATCAAAACTGGTCAGCTATCGATGATATCTATTTAGCAGCATTTGGAGAAGATAATACTTGCAGAGGAATTGGTATTATTGGTGATTCAAGTGCTGGGCTAAATAATGACGAATTCTACCTTGATATTGTCTCAGATAAAAATGGAGAGATGATTTCATTTAAACTTTGGGACAAAAAAAATAATAAAATTTATTCAATAGAAAAACAAATTGATTTTCTTGATGGTGGAAAAGATGAATATTTTCAACTTCAACTTGATGCTTTATCAGATCAGGTAGAAGATACAGAAAAGCCAGTTATAAGTCTTATTGGAGATAAAAATATTATACTAAACATTTATGACAATTACTCAGATGCTGGGGCAAATGCGTCTGATAATATTGATGGTGATATATCTAATCTGATATCTGTAGAAGGTGAGAATATTGATACTTCAATAGCAGGTACTTATACAGTTACATATAATGTTTCTGATAATGCTGGAAATATTGCAGATGAAGTTATTCGAATTGTTACTGTAGTTCAGCAAAGCTGTGATTCTCTGCCATGGAAACCTGTTTCTGGTATGAGATATACTATGGCCATAATTGGAACTATACTTGAAAATAGTGTTCAGGTTAACTGGAATAATTTGACTAAAGTTTATATAGCCGCTTTTGGACCTGATAATACTTGTAGAGGTTTAAGTATTATTGGAGATTCAAATTCTCAATTAAATCCAGGTGAATTTTATGTAGATATTGCATCAAACAGTTCTATGGATGAGGAAATCAGTTTTAAAATATGGAACTGCTCACAAAATTCTGTTTGTGATTTAAAAGATAAAATCAGTTTTGTTGATGGAGGAAAAATTGAATATTTTTCCCTTGAGTTTGAAACATCTCATTGTAATTGCACTCCTGAAATAGAGCTTGTTGGAGAAGATACAATCACTATTGAAGTATGCTCCCAATTTTCAGACCCTGGGGCCAAAGCATCAGATATTACTGATGGTAATATTTCTCAAAATATTCAAAAAGATTCTAACTTAGATACTTCAACACCGGGTAATTATAGTATTAAATATTATGTATCAAATTCTTGCGGCGGAATAGCAAGTATTACAAGAAATATTATTGTAAAAGATACTAAAAAACCTTTATTAAGTCTTTTGGGTGATGAGTTAATTAACATTAACATAGGAGATAATTATACTGAATCTGGAGCTCAAGCAATAGATCAACCATGTAAAAATGACATTTCAGATAAGATCATAATAAATGGAACACTTGATAATAAAACTTCTGGAGTTTATAAGATCACATACAATGTTAGCGATGATTTTGGTAACTCTGCTGATGAAATAATTAGAACAGTAAATGTATTAAGTCCTGAAATATCATCAGATTTTTTAGTTCATAATTTTGGAATTATACACGGCTCTATTTCAGAAAAGCAAAAGATTAAAATTACAAATAATGGTGATGCAGATCTTATAATACAAAGTGTTACTATGAGCGGCAGTCATGCTGAACATTTTAAAATATCTCAAAATCAATGTTTACAAACAATCTCTCCTTCTGAAGCATGTTTTATAACAGTTTATTATGAAAATAACAATTCATGCGATGAAAGCCTTGAAAGTTTTGGAGATATTGAAATATCTTCAAACGATCCATCTTTACCAGTTTTAAACGTTTCATTAAGAGCAACAAAAGGAAATCATTTTAAACATCCAAATCAAGAATCCACATGGATGGATCTTAATGGACAAATTTTTAAATGCCTTGAAACTATTGATCAAGGTGATGAAGTTGCTGCTTTTGTTGATGATGGAAATGGAAATTTAATGATCGTAGGTCATATTTTATATGGAAATAATGGCTATTTTGGTCCTCTTCATGTTTATGGTGACGACATTGAAACAGATAATATTAAAGAAGGTGCTTCACAAGATGATAAAATTATTCTTAAATCATGGAGTAGAAGCGAATGTACCGAATATACTCTTATTAATTCTTCAGAAGATATAATATGGGTTTCTCGAGGCGCAAAAGAATCAATATGGAAACAAGCTCAAAAACAATCAATTCCACTTGTTGCAGGATGGAATTTTATTAGTTTTGGAATAAATAAATGCTTTTATACTGATTCAATTCCTGAAGTACCAATGATAAGCGGAATTGAATATGAAAAGGTTGACTCAATTAATGATATATTATCTTCTTTAGATGGACAGTATTCATATGTAAGAGGAATGGATGCCAGTGGTGGAAAATCTTACAATAAAAGTATATGGAGCAATATGAAATATATGGCTGCTGCTTATGGATATTGGATAAAAATTAATGATTATGCATCTTTTGATAATAATAATTTTATATATTTAGAACTTGAAGGAACTTGTGTTGATTGTAATACCTCTATACCATTAAACAAAGGCTGGAACATGACTGGTTACTTAGGCAATAGTGTTTATTACATAGAAGAAGAGCCAGATGTAAATTTCACAAAATTGAATAAATCAGGTTTAAGACTTAAATATCAGGTTTTGAACCAGATAAGCTCAAATAATATTTCAGATGTCTTTTCTTCAATACAAGATAAATACAGCTATGTAAGGGCATTTGATTCAAGTGGCGCTAAATCATTTAATCCTGACAAAATTGAATTTAGTGATTTAAAATATGTTGGACCAGGATTTGGATACGAAATTAAGATTACTGAAGATACTGAATCAACTAATTTAAACTGGTGTGGGCAATAATTATTTATCCAACTTTTTGACTTGATTTGTATGATGTTATGATGTAGGGGCGAACTTTATGTTCGCCCTTGAACGAATATCGATTATGAACTTATGTTCGAGGGCGAACATAAAGTTTGCCTCTAAATCATTTTTGGTGTTATATGATTTTATATATATTTCAAAGGCTTATATTTGGCTCAACAGCATTGAGATCGTCCCATATGTATAGAAACGAACTTGGAAATAATATGAACGATACTTACCAGAAAACATTGATTATATATAGTTTTGATTTACTAAAACAGAAAAAAGAAAGAAGGATAAAATGTTTAAAAAAATTTCTTTGATTATTTTTATTTTATTAGTTCAGATAATACCCTTTATAACTCAAAATTATGCAAATGCAGAAGAAAAAAAAATTACTGTAAATAATGGAAAAGAAAATGATCAATTTGGCTGCTCAATAGACATATCTGGAGACTACGCTATTGTAGGAGCTAGACTTGATAATGAAAAAGGAAATCATGCAGGTGCCGCTTATATCTTAAAAAAAAATGATGAAAAGTGGCAAATTCATCAAAAAATCACTTCAAAGGATGGAAAACAAAATTACCAATTTGGTGATAAAATTGCTATTTCTGGTAATTATGCAATTATTGGCGAACAAGCAAATAATGACTTAGCAAGTAACGCAGGTGCTGCGTATATATATAAAAATGTTTCAGGTAGTTGGAATTTGATTAAAAAGATTAATGCTGATGATTATAATCAATCCTATTACTTTGGTTGTTCGGTTGATATTGATGGTGATTATGCAATTGTTGGTGCATATCATGATAAGAGTAATTCTGGATCTGCATATATTTTTAAAAATAATGGAGATAAATGGACTCAGACTAAAAAAATAACAGCAAGTACGAGAGAAAGCAGTTCACGATTTGGTTATTCTGTTGCTATTTCTGGTGATAAAGTAGTTATTGGTGCACCATATAAAGATAGGATTAACTATGGTCAATCTTACCAAAGGGCTAATTGGGGATGTTTATATTCATTCCAAAAAAATAATAATGATGAAACTTGGACTCAGAAAAGTGAATTTTATTATGGACAATGGAGTTGGCTGTTGGGTTCAAATGTCAAAATTTCAAATAACAATTTAATATCTTCATTCAATAGCCAGCCACAGCTATCAATATTTTCAATTCATGCTACTAATGCTACTCTATCTTATAAAACATCAATATCATCAAATGATTTGCAAAGTATGTCTATTGACAATGAATATATTATCCAAAGCTATAGAACAGATTATACACTACCCGGTTCAAGTATTGTAACTATATATAAACAAAATAATTCATCCTGGAATACGAAATATGCTAATTTATTGCCAGATGACAATTACGAAGGTGATAAGTTTGGATATGCTGTTGCAATTTCAGGAAATGATATATTAATAGGTGCAACTGAACAATTTAATGATTCCTATATAAGGACTGGAGCTGTCTATTGTTATAATTTAAATGAAATCAAAAATATAAATAATGATTTGTTCATTTCAGGATATGTTTTCGATATTGATAATAAACCTGTTTTCAATGCAAGTGTCAAATTGGATGATATAGGAACTTATAGAACAGATATTAATGGTTATTATAAAGTCAAAATGTATTTTGGCTGGACTGGAAAAATAAAAGTTACTACATGGAATAATTATAAATTTACACCTGAAGAATCACTTTATCAGGATGTTCGTGTAAGCTTGACTGGTCAAAATTTTTATAGAAAGCGTTTTATAATATCAGGATATATCAAAGATACAAAAGGCAAACCAATAAATGGTGCTTTAATCGAGTTCTCAAATAATGGAAGATCTGCAATAACAGATAGCTCTGGTTTTTACAGTCACGAAATTCAAAATGACTGGAATGGAATAGGATCAGTTTCAAAAAAGGGTTATAAATTTACACCCCCTTATATTGAGTATAACGAAGCTATTAATCAAAATTATTATGATCAAAATTATATCGGAAATCAATATACCATATCAGGTAGAATAGTTGATCAAAAGAATAATCCCTTAGAAAATGTTAAAATATTTTTTAATGACAGATTCTATACTGTTAGTGATGAATTTGGAACTTATAGTATTGATATTAAATCTCTGGAGTCTGGAAAATTAAAACCTGTTTTACCAGGTTTTGAATTTATACCACCTGATTATAATTACAAAAACATTGATTCAAACAAAATTGATGTTGCATTTACTGCTAATGAAAAACTTTTTGAAATTTCGGGCACTGTCAAAGATGAACATAATCTCCCTTTATCAAATTGTAAGTTATATATTGATAATAGCAATCTTGTTGAAACAACTGATGAAAATGGAAAATATAAATTCTTAGTTGATTATAACTTTACAGGAAATATTAATATTGAAAAGCAAGAATATGTTTTCTTTCCAAATCAAATCCCATATACAAATGTTTCAAAAGACTATCCTGAGGAAAATTATAAAGCTGTTATTAATAAATACATAGTTATAGGAAAAGTTAGAAATGTAAAAAATAATAATGCATTGAATAATGTAATAATTAGAGTCAAAAATGGGATTGACACTGTTACTGATAATTATGGAAATTATAAGATTGAATTAGCTTATAATTCGAGTATTGAAATTATTCCTGAACTTGAAGGTTATGAATTTTTTCCTCCTTCATATACCATTAATAATATTGATGATACAAAATTTAACAAAGATTTTTCAGCAGGTAAAAAAAAAGTTATTATATCTGGTAATATTTTAGATTCAAATGGTAAAGGAGTGAATAATGTTACAATATATTTTAAAGCAGATGGCGGTAGTGCAACAACTAACCAATCAGGATATTATATTAATGAAGTTGATTATGGATGGAAAGGTCATACAGAACTATATTCAAATCAGGATTTAAAAGGATTTAAACCTCAATCACTTGAATATACAATGGGTGTTAAAGAAAATGAACTTAATGAGGACTATACTGCTATTGAATCAACAGAACCATTTTTTATTGTTTCTAAAGAAATTACATATGTTGATCATAATGAGGGTGTGGTTAGTTTTGATTTTTTCATATACCCTGAATCTTTGAAAGTGCTGGTAAATCCAGATCAGTCATGGATGACTATTGAATTAAAAAATAACTCTATTGAAGTGAATTTTACTAAAAATGAATCAAAATTGGAGAGAAAAGGCAAAATTAACATTCTTGCAACTGATGCAAGGTATTGCCCAAAAGAATTATTTGTTTATCAGTATGGAAAACCAGATGAAATCATTGATTCAATAAACCCTCAATGGGAAAAAGATTTTCATCCAGAAAATTATCAATATTTTGAAACTATAACAGCTATTGTTCAAGATGAAAGTCAAAATGTTTTTGAAAATGAAAATGACTTTCTTGGTGCTTTTGATGTATATGGAGTATGCAGAGGAGTATCAAAAATTAAAGAAACATCCCATGGAAAAAGATTTTTTATTAATATATGGGGTAGAGATATTGGAGAAAAAATTGTTTTTAAATATTACGACTCAGTAAAAAAGAAGATTAATACTTCAATAAAAAATCCTATTGAATTTAAGTCACTTAATAATATTGGAGGAATAATTCAACCCCATGTATTAACAATTTCAGATCATGATGTCATGTTTGATTTAAACATGGGCTGGAACTGGATTTCATTTAATGTAAAAAACGAAGACATGTCTATAAATTCGGTATTTTCATCAATCAATAATAAATGTGAAAGAATTATTACAAATGGTTTTTTTTCATTAATGCATGAAGATAGAAGTTGGTATGGCACACTTGACAATATAATACCTGGAAAAATGTACATGTTAAAATTGAATAATTATGCAGATTTTGAATATTCTGGTCAAAAAATAAAAAAAACAATGCAACTGGAAAAAGGTTGGAACTGGACTGGATTTAATAATGAAGTAGTTCTGCCATTAAATCTTGCATTAGAACCAATACAAGAAAATGGTAAGAGAATAATTGGCCAGAAAGGATTTGCACAATATTTAAAAGGCTATGGATGGTGTGGTTCCCTTGAATATATTGAACCAAATATAGGGTATATACTTTTATTAGAAACCAGTTGTGAGCTAATCTTTTCTGATTCAAAAAATAGAAAAAATAATAAAGTATCAAAGAATGCTGAATTGAAAAACAATACAATAAATAAAGATCATATTTTATACAATGATTTAAATAATGATTTTTATCAATATGAATATTTTGAAACTATAACTGCAAAACTAACAAATTATTTTAACTCAGAAAATGATATATTACTTGCATATATTAATAATGAATGTCGTGGTTTTGCATCACCAATAAATACACCAAATGGTAATTTATTCTTTCTGCAAATCTGGAGTAATACAAACAATCAGGAAACTATTTATCTAAAATACTATGATGATAAACAAAAGGAAATATATTCAATAAATGAATCATTTATATTTGAATCAAACATAAATGTTGGTGATATTTCAAATCCAAAAAAATTGGAAATATTTTCTGTTAAAGAAAATTGTTTAGATGATGGAAAAACAACATTAAACGATGTTATAATATTATTACAAATTTTAACAGGCGTGATTAAGTAAATAAACAATTATGGTATCTTTAAATTAATACTGATACTATGAAGTGTTTAACTTTAACTCACATAAAAATCATTGGGTAAAAATTAAATATCCAAGCGAGTTTGAACTTAAATATAATCAATAATATTGTGGTCTTGATCATTAATGTTGTGGTATTGATTATCATTTTTTCCAAATAGAATATTTGCTGTGATAGAAATTGTAGGGGCGAACTTTATGTTAGCCCATCTTGTATCAAAAGGGCGATGATAAGCATCGTTACTACATTGTGGCCGAAACTATGATTAAGACCAATATTGTTTATTATACCTAAAATTAATTCTTATAAAATAATTTAAGATAGGAGGTTATTATGAAAAAAAATTTGAGTTATTTAAATTCTAATTTTTTTATTGTTTATTTATTAATTATTATTTTTGCTAATTTATCATATGCAAATGATTATGATATTATCTACACTGATACAAGTGTTGATTTTTATGGATATGCCGATAGCATATATCAGGGTGATATAATTACAGTTTATGATCCTGATAATGTTTTATGTGGAAAATTTATAGCAAATAAAGATGGAATTTATGGTGTAATTCATGTTTATGGTGATGACATTACCAGTTTAGATGTTGATGAAGGCGCGCAATCTGGTGATGAATTATTCTTTTATAGAAATGGTGAAAAAATGAATCCAAAAAACCATCAAATAATTAAATGGACTCAAAACAGAGATTCAATTGAGTTGAATTTTGATTAATATGAATGTATAAGAGTCATATTTAAGTAATGACGGATAAATATAAAAAAAATATTCAGGTATTATTTTTTCATTTAAAGTGCATACGCCTGAAATTGTTGTGTTTTATTTAAATGTATTGGAACACAAAATGATTTTATAATTTCACCTGTTTTGTGGTAAATAAGGGCGAACATAAAGTTCGCCCCTACAAGGGCAAGAAGGGCATTATGTTCATGTATTGGAAAAACAAAATATGTTCAAAATCAATTCTAACCAACTTATTTTATACATATTTATCACAAAGCAAAATAGTTTTTTAAACTTAACAAATTGAAAGCTTTAAAATTATTCAATTTATTTCTTAATGTATATTTCTTAAATTTTATATTTCAATTCAAATGGAGAATATCATGAAAAAAAATAAAATTACAAAATTTATATTCACTAAATTTTTATTAATGAATCTTTGTATTTTTTTATTAATAAATCTATCATATGCAGGTGAAAATATACCTGTGCATTTTACAGGTGTAAAGCCAACAACATCCTGGT
>Ga0272440_1001139_pt1 | contig 22089 bp, 15 predicted proteins | sample SSMMMBAug17_FD_192440 | JGI IMG/M metagenome (GOLD analysis project Ga0272440, IMG submission 192440) | Marine sediment archaeal communities from Little Sippewissett salt marsh, Falmouth, MA, United States - SSM-MMB-Aug17 | ecosystem: Environmental > Aquatic > Marine > Wetlands > Sediment ...
TGTCCCATCCTCAACATATTTCAATGCACGTGTCCATGGCAAAAATGTAATTGTTGCCGAATGCCCGACTCTTTTAAATGCTGTTGTTACAATTTCTATATACACCCCACCATTTTTCAACGTTGAAGCATAATAAGGTTCCCAATCGACAGTCAGCATCGAGATCTCTCTGGCCTCAATAAAAGAAACACTGTAACAAAAAATGATAAAGGCAAATAGAAATTTTTTCATTCTTTATGCCCAAATTTTTTTGCAATACGCCCATCCAGCCCATTTCCTAAAATATAAAAGTTACTTTACAATCTCAAACAATTGTGATACATTTTTAAATTTTATAAAATAATTTCTTTCTACAGAATAAAGAATTCTCTGAAAATAACTTCCCCATTATTGATATTGTTCGTTTTGAGGTAAATGTACTGTAGAGACATAGCAGGCTACGCCTCTACACGACCTTATTTTTTTGGACGATCAAGAAAGATGAGCATTTTATTTTCCGAGCATTCCTAAGGAAAATCAATGACCCATAAATTATTATCTGAAAATGTTGGCCAAACGCAATTGATGCTTGGTAATGAAGCGATTGTGCGCGGCGCACTTGAAGCAGGCTTAAGTGTTGGTGCAACCTATCCTGGAACGCCTTCCTCTGAAATATCATTGAATTTATTTCAAATTTCCCAAAAAACTGACCTGTATTTTGAATACAGCACCAATGAAAAGGTTGCCATTGAAGTTGCCGCATCCGCTGCTGCTTCCGGTGTTCGAAGCATGTGTATTATGAAACATGTGGGGCTCAACGTCGCTGCTGATCCACTCATGACCCTGTCATATCTTGGCGTTAAAGGCGGTATGGTAATTGTTACTGCCGATGATCCCATGATGTTTTCAAGTCAGAATGAACAGGACAACCGATATTATGCACTATTAAGTGGACTGCCCATGCTGGAACCCTCATCCATTGATGACGCTCGCGCCATGACAAAATATGCCTTTGATTTATCGGAACAACTCAATGAACCAGTTCTTCTGCGAACAACGACACGAATCAATCATTCTACCGGACCGGTAACATTGTCTGACATTCTACCTGTCAAAACCAAAGGTAAATTCACAAAAGATCCATTTCATCTGGTCGCCATTCCATCAGTTTCGCGCAATTTACACATTCAATTACTCGAAAATATTTCCAAAGCACAGGCCATTTCCGAATCTTCGCAATGGAATCGTATAACAGGCTCAGGCGAATGGGGGATTATTTGTAATGGGGTCAGCTATAATTATGTGGTTGATGCTGTTTCTGATCTCAATATTGATAATCAGATCAAAATTTTTCGCGTGGGCTTTTCACATCCATTGCCCGAAAAGCAGATCCAGTCTTTTGTTCATGCCTGTAAAAAAGTATTGATTGTCGAAGAAGGTGAGCCCTGGTTGGAAACGCAAGTAAAAGCAATGGCACAAGAAGCAGGCCAAACCATTCCCATTCATGGTAAGTCAGACAAATTATTTTCTCGTTTGTATGAACTGGAACCGGCCAAAGTGCGGTCTGTAGTTGCACAATATTTTGACGTACCAGAATCAAAACAGGCGGCCTTAGATTTAAGCGATGTACCAGAGATCCCCGGTCGTCCACCCAATTTATGTGCAGGTTGCAGTCATCGGGCAACCTTTTTTGCTGTAAAACAGGCGGCAAAATCATTGGATATGCCTGTGATATATCCCACAGATATTGGATGCTATACACTGGGGGTGCTACCTCCATTAAGTATGGCCGATTATCTCATTTGTATGGGATCATCGGTTGGAACATCATGTGGCTTTTCTAAGGCTTTGGATAATAAAGTTGTTGCTTTTATTGGCGATTCGACATTTTTTCATTCCGGGATTCCTGGTTTAATTAATGCGGTATTTAACAGGCATCAGTTTACATTGGTTATTTTAGACAATGGCACAACAGCAATGACTGGGCATCAACCCCATCCGGGTGTGGATATGAGTCAATGGCATCTTGATGGATTTACGCAGATTTCAATTGAAAATATCGTGCGTGCGATAGGCGTACCAAATGTTTCAATAGTAAAACCTTATCAGATTAAAAAAAGTATTGAAACATTCAAGGCGGCATTTCTTTCAGAGGGTGTATCTGTTGTTATTTCGCAAGAACCCTGTACCTTGATCAACAAAAAACGTAAAAAACGCGCCTTTCAGGTGACAGATCAATGTAAAAATCATCGGATATGTATCAGTGAACTGGCATGTCCGGCCTTTTATATAGAAAACAATCGTGTTCAGATCAATCCTGCTCAATGTGTTGGGTGCGCTGTGTGCGCTCAGATTTGTCCTGAAAATGCAATCATACCAGTAAAGGAGGACTAAAGATGAAACCCATTCGTTTGATCATTGTTGCTGTTGGGGGTCAGGGGAATCTATTGGCATCAAAAGTATTGGGCGATGCTGCCATGCGTGCCAATATTCCGGTTGTTATGAGTGAAATTCATGGGATGGCGCAAAGAGGTGGCGTTGTAGAATCTGCACTCATTTTTGGTGATGCGAAAAGTACCATTATCTCAGACAACGAAGCAGATATTTTGATGGGATTTGAACCATCGGAAACGCTTCGTGCATTAAATAAGTGTCATGAAAAATCATGGGTTATCTCAAATATGATGCCATTACCTCCCTTCACAGTAAATATTGGCAAGGGAAAATATCCTGATCTGGCAACGACCCAATCATTGATTCAACAAAAAACCGCCCGATCCTTTTTTCTTAACGCCACACGCCTGGCAAAAAAAGCTGGAAATATTCTGTCTGTAAATATTGTCCTTTTGGGCGCACTGACTGCCACAGGAATAATTCCGCTTTCCACTGCACAAATGCAGGATGCCATTTGCAATACAGTCAAAAAAGCATTTGTTGACATTAACTTAAAAGCCTTTGAACTTGGGGCCAATGCAATTGAATAAAAAATGTTTTTGGTTGCATGCGCTTTTCTTTTTTGTTACAAAAGCGTACTTTCATAAAAAATTTTGCATGAGGAGTGCCTATATGGTGAATAATGATCAAAAAGCAGTCATTCAAAATTTAATACAAAAAGGTGTTCATATTCCCTGCCCTGAAAGCGTTGAAATTGGCACTGATGTCAATCCGGATCGCATATCCAAAAATGTTACCATTCATACAGGTTGTAAAATATATGGTGAAGAAACACTTGTATTGCCTGGTACTATCATCGGTGAAGAGGCACCGGCAACAATCAAAAATTGTTTCATTGGTAAAAACGTGCGATTAAAAGGGGGGTTTTTTGAGGGCGCGACTTTTTTAGATCATGCACAGATGGGGTCTTGTGCGCACGTGCGTAAAGGGACAATTCTTGAAGAGTATGCCAGTGGGGCCCATGCAGTTGGTTTGAAACAAACCATTTTATTTCCTTTTGTGACATTGGGCAGCCTGATCAATTTTTGTGATTGCCTGATGGCTGGCGGAACAGATCAAAAGAATCATAGCGAAGTTGGCAGTTCTTATATTCATTTTAACTATACGCCCAACCAGGATAAAGCGACAGCCTCATTGATTGGGGATGTTCCCAATGGGGTGATGTTAAATCAGGCACCCATTTTTTTGGGGGGACAGGGCGGTCTGGTTGGTCCATGTCGTGTTGCTTATGGAACGATTGTTGCGGCTGGAAGTGTTTATCGAAAAGATGTTATCAAAGAAAATCAGCTTGTTATGGATGGGGCCATGCGTCATGCATCAATTGGGTATACCAAAGGATTGTATCAAAATATCAATCGTATTGTAGAAAACAATATCATTTATATGTCCAACCTTTTGGCACTGTTGCATTGGTATTATTATGTTCGTGCCCTATGGAATGTAGATTCATTAACTTTAGCTTTAAACAAGGGCTTATGCGAAACCATTCATGGCGCGCTCGAAGAGCGAATCAAACAATTTAAAAAGTTTTGTGACAACATGCCGGCATCAATTCGGGCGTTTCAATCCTTATCTGGAAAAAGTAGCTCCCTTATTGATTCCAAACAAAAACTTTATGAAAACTGTGATCAGATTACAGATATATTACGACAGGCATTACCGCCATCATCAGATAGCAGGCGGGATATTTTTCTTGAATCCCTGTCAAAAATGGATGCGCGGTCTTATCTTGAGCGTATTCAATCGTTAAATGAAACAAATCGAATCAATGGAATGAATTGGCTTCAACATATCGTTGATTCAATAAGTGAAAACGCACGAAATATTCTCAGGGTCGCATCATGAATAAACTTTTCGGAACAGATGGTATTCGCGGACGCGCGAACATATTTCCAATGACAGTGGATATTGCACAGGCATTGGGGATTTCTGTCAGTAGAATATTGGCAAAGAAAAATGATGGCCGTAAAAAGGTGGTCATTGGCAAAGATACCCGCACATCAGGGGATATGTTTGAGGCCGCTTTGTCATCAGGGATTTGTGCGGGCGGTTTTGATGTTATCCTGTCGGGCATATTACCAACACCGGCAGTGGCTTATTTAACGCAAGTTCTTGATGCTGATGCGGGATTCATGATTTCTGCATCCCATAATCCGCCCGAGGATAATGGTATTAAACTTTTTTCATCTGAAGGTTACAAACTGTCTGATCAACTTGAGTCGGAAATTGAATCATATTTGCTTGCAAAATCCTGGGAAAATGATACACTTGATGGCTGTGGCAAAATTATTCATCAATCAGATGCACATCAACGCTACATTGACTATGTCAAACAATCGGTAGGCGAAGCCTGGAATAAAAAGCGATCACTGGTAGTAGATTGTGCCAATGGTGCAGCATCAACAGTGGCAAAGCCTGTTTTTGAATCCCTGTCTGATTCAGTAACAATGATTCATGAGTTTGCTGAAGGGCAATTAATCAACGACAAATGTGGGGCAATGGATACACGTTCATTGCAGCAAACAGTCCTTGCCAATAAAGCTGATATTGGCATTGCTTTTGATGGCGATGCTGACAGGCTTGTTTTATGTGATCATCAGGGAAATATTTTGAATGGAGACCATGTGCTTGCAATTTGTGGTCGTTATTTCCTGGAAAACAATATGCTTCCGCAAAATTCTATAGTTGCCACACAATACAGTAATTTGGGGCTTGACGATTCAATTAGACAGGCAGGGGGAAATGTGGTAAGGGTGTTGAATGGTGATCGCTATGTGATTGAAAAAATGCGTGATAATAATTTAATGCTTGGTGGAGAAGCATCAGGACACCTTATTTTCCAAGAACATTCAACCACTGGTGATGGTTTGATAGCAGCATTGCAGGTGTTGAATGTGATGCATCACACAGGAAAATCACTGGCACAACTCAAACAATGTATTTCATTTTATCCACAGGTTATTCAAAATGTCACTGTAAGTGAAAAAAAAGATTTTCAATCAATGCCATCAGTGATGAAAATCATTAACAAGGTCAGTAATGAATTGGCCGATAATGGGCGGACCTTAATTCGCTATAGTGGAACAGAAAACAAAGTGAGAATAATGATTGAAGGTAAAGATAATCAACAAATTAAATCGTATGCAAAATTAATTGCCCAAGAAATTCAGACAAATATCGGTGTATAAACAATATTTACCCACAGAAATTTTTTGAAAGCATGTAAAAATTGCTGTAGGATATAAAACTTATAATCCACAAAAATAAGTGGAAACAAACAAGAGGAGAAATTAAACGTATGAATTTTGATCCAGAAACCATTCTTCAAGAGCTTACAGGCATGGAATTAAACAAATATCCCGAAATGGTGATCCAATCATTGTTGGAACTTGCAACAATTACAGAATACACACATCTCAAAGAGAATTTGCGGAACGTTCCAGGTGATCAAGCATATATGTTAACTTATGAAATGGGTTTGTTTGAAGAAGATGAACTGAGTATGTTGGAAAATGAATATAAAAATTATCTGGGATTCGATAGATTTGAGAAACAGCTCAAACTAAAATTGAGCTAATCAGTGACATAATTAAATATAACAACATTTTTTTATCAAATGGTAATTTCATATTTATAAAATAGCCATAAATCTGGTGCATCCACAAATTTGTTATTTTCGGTAAAATTCAAATTTTACCAGAAAAAATGCAGGAGAATCGAATGAAAGCCAACGATGTCAATTTGGAAAATCTTCGAAAAGACTTTGAGCAGATTTCTGAAAATCAGACAGCAATTGATCAGGCTATTACGTTTATTGGTCAATGGTTAAAGAATCCATTATTTTCAGATCAGCATGCGTCAATCCGATCGCATATTCAACATAAAAAAACAGATTTACTTTTGGATGCTTTTTATCAACGTCTTCCTTTTGGCACAGGCGGACGTAGAGGCCGAGTGGGTTATGGACCCAATCGGATTAATCCTGGAACAGTTGCGCTGTCGGTTCAAGGGCACTGCAATTTTATGAAAAGGAATTATAATTGCGAAAACAATCCCGGCGTTGTCGTTGCCTTTGATGTTCGCATATTTGTCGATATTGGGGGTGTTTTTTCTTTTTTGCCTAAAAATCATCCCATATTAAATATTTCTTCTCAGGATTTGGCCCAAATTGCCTGTGAAATCTATGCTGGCAATGGTTTTACTGTTTACACAACCCTAAACAATAAACACAGGTCATATTTATCAACGCCGGAATTATCATTTCTCATTAAGTATTTCAACGCATTGGGTGGTATCAATATCAGTGCATCACATAATCATCCTGATGACAATGGATTTAAATTTTACAATCCAGAGGCCGCGCAGGACATTCCGCCTGATGATGAACAACTTGCCAGATACATGGATAATGACACCCTAATTGTCAATCAAATGGATTTTGATGAAGCCACTGCAAAAGGATTGATTATTGATGTTTCGCAGGAATCACATGACGCTTATATTAACACCATTCTTGCATTGAGAAATATTGAGCCAGGTGGGCAGTCGCCGCCCATTGTTTATACGCCATTGTGCGGAACTGGTGATAGTAATGTTGGCGATGTTTTGCGATCTGCTGGATATGCCGTTCAACTCTATTCACCGCATGCGAATTATGATGGCACCTTTGTCAATGTACCATCACGCATTCCTAATCCTGAAGTGCCTGAGGCCGCATCACCGGCACTGTCATTTGCCAATGAACAAAATGCAGATATTGTTATGTCATCAGATCCGGATGCCGATAGAATTGGTTTATTTGCAAAAGATGCTCAAAATGAATGGCAATATATTACTGGCAATGATATTGCATCAATTATTGGCTACTATCTGATCATGGATAAAGAACGTGGCCCACAAAAACGCGGACTGATTATAAAAACGCTGGTGACCACACGTACATTGGAAAATATTGCACAACAAGCGAATTGTCCCATTGTTGGAGATCTTCTCATTGGGTTCAAATACATTGCCCATGTTTTGGAAACTCTTGAAAAAAAGGGATCTTATCAAAATATTTCTGCTCGGCCAAAAGATTTGATTATGGCTGCTGAAGAAAGTCATGGCATTTTACTCACATCGGCTGTTCGAGACAAGGATACTGCCGGTGCAGGCCTGATGCTTGCTGAAATCATGACCTTATTAAAAAAGGATAATATCTATCTCCCTGATTACCTTACCGATCTACATTTGCAATGTGGGAATTATGCCAATGCAGGGCGCTCAATCATGTTAAAAGGAATAGAAGGCGCTGATGCGATAACACGCATGTTAAAATCTTTAAGATCTGACAGGCCAACGTCTCTGGCTGGCAGATCCGTAGAGAAATTTGTGGATTATCTGGATGAATCTGTCATGGGCCCCATAAAAAGTAAAACCGATCAACTGTCAAGAAACCTATTGGTATATAAAATGGAAGGTACACAGATTGTGATTCGACCTTCTGGAACAGAGCCTAAATTAAAAATTTATGCGGATATTGAAGGAGACAAATGGGATTCACAAAACGATCGCAATGCTGCCATGAAGGTTGCCAAAAATGTTGCATCCAGGGTTTATGAAACCTGTCTGGAACGTATCCAAATCCGCCTTTCTGAAAGTGCACAAGAACTTCCCGATTATATTGAAATCAAACGCAAACAAGATTTTGATAACGCTTTTACTGAAGATCTCACCCTTTTTGCAGAACGGGTTGGCCAGAATACCAGCCTGACAAATCATGCCTCAAAACGAATTCTTTGGCTAAAGGACAGGCTTCAGGAATATACATCCGGTGCGGATCCATTCGTTGCTGTAAAAAAGGCGGTATCTCATTTGAGTCGCCGCTTGATAAAAGAAACATCTAATCAGAATGTTGTATCTGGATTGAATGTTTTACTTGATGATTTGTCAGATTAATTTTTTTTACAATTAGATGATTCTTCAGGGTATTTCTATGAACGAAGAAGAATTGCTAAAAAAATTGCGAGCAGCTTTTAAAATGGAGGCTTCAGAAAGGTTGGCCTCCATTTCTTCAAGTTTGCTACATCTTGAGAAGTCTTTTGAGCTGGGAGATGAGAATAAAGAAACACTTGATGTCGTGTTTAGAGAGGCACACAGCTTAAAAGGAGCTGCGCGTGCAGTTAATTATTCGGATATTGAAACCATTTGTCAGGCTTTGGAGGATGTTTTTTCTTCTATAAAGCGAAAGGAAATTACATTTTCACCTGAAATGTTTGATGTTTTCCATTCCAGCCTGGAACTTATTGAAACCCTTTTAAATCAATCAAATAGAAATCATTCCTCAGAAATTAATGAAATATATAAGATTTTAGAACATATTCGCTTGGGAATTGATTCTCCCAAAGATATTTCTTTCGCAACAAAAAAAGAAACTGATTCAAAAGATAATTCGCAATCATCTATTCATTCAAAGCCAGAAAAAATCAATGAAGCAGGCCATTTGTCCCAAATTAAGTCATGTCATTCAGAACATGAACAGACGCAAACAAAATCAAATGCAGATCAAATAGCACACAGTTTATTGGCCTCTAAACCAGAAGAAAACAATTCAGAAGAGAAGTCAGGGCCTGAAACAATCTCTAAAGAAATACCAACAGAGAAAAAAGTCACTGACCCACCACCGAGTCAAAAAGTTCCACCTGTCGAAGAATCTCCAATGCCTCAGAAAAGGGACACAACTCCCAAGCAATCTGTTGCAGAAGTATCAATCAATCAGAGTGAAAAGCAAGCAAAGCAAATGCCTGAAGTATTAACCGGTTCACCCCATGAAAAAGAAAAGCAGATAAATAAACAAATAGATCAAGATGGAAGGGAAGAAAGTGTACGCATCTCAACGCGCAAATTGGACTCCTTATTGTTAAAGGTTGAGGAGCTGGTCTCGCTTAAATTGGCATCAGGACAGCATTTGAAAAATCTGAAAGAAACCCTTCTTTCTTTTGAAACATGGAAAAAACGATGGGCACACAGTGAATCCACCTTTCGATGGATTCGCAGAAAAACACGAACAGATCAATATCTAAATGAACAAAGAGATCTGGAACATCTTAAAAAACTGGAATCTTTTCTGGAATGGAATCAGAAACACTTTCGTTCACTGGAGCTACGAATCAAGCAAATGACTGATATATCAGAAAAAGATCAACGTTCATTAAGTATCATGATTGATGATGTCTTAGATGATATGAAAAAAATGACCATGCTTCCATTTTCTTCCCTCTCTCAAATCTTTCCCAAAATGATTCGTGACTTGTGCCGTCAGCAATCAAAAATTGTTGATTTTCAGGTTATTGGTAATTCTGTTGAAATTGATCGTCGCATCCTTGACGAATTAAAAGACCCGATGGTTCATCTGCTACGAAATGCTGTGGATCATGGTATCGAGACAACAGATGAGCGAAAACAATTACAAAAACCGCATCGGGCATCATTAATTATGGCTATTTCGCATACATTGGGCAATAAAGTTGAAATTGTGATTGAAGATGATGGAAAAGGCATTGATTTAGATCGTGTTCGACGTGAAGCGATAAAGCGTGGCATGATTACTGAAAAAGATGCGGACCGATTGACTGAAAAAGAAAATCTATCCCTCATTTTTCGATCTGAGCTATCCACAAGCCCAATTATCACCCAAATATCAGGGCGTGGTTTGGGTCTTGCCATTGTTCAGGAACGAATTCAAAAATTGGGCGGCACCTTAACTGTTGAAAGTGAATCTGGCAAAAAAACAGTTTTTCGTATGTTGGTACCAATCACGCTGGCGACATCCAGAGGCATTCTTGTGCAATTGAATGATAAATTGTTTGTTGTTCCAGTAACATATGTAAAACGTGTATTGCGCGTCGAATCTGAAACTGTAAAAACTGTTGAAAACAAAGCCACGATTACACTGGAAGGTGAAGTGCTTTCCTTTGTATCACTGGCAGACCTTTTGGAAATGCCTTTGTCTGAAGCAAATGAAAAAAAAGAACATTTTACTGTAGTTGTTCTTGAAGTATCGGGCAAGAACATCGCGTGTCAGGTGGATGAAGTTTTGGGCGAACAAGAGGTTTTGGTTAAAAGTCTGGGAAAACAGTTGAGTCGGGTCAGAAATATTGCAGGGGCAACCATATTAGGTTCTGGCAAAGTCGTTCCCATGTTGAATGTTCATGATCTAATCAGGTCATCCGGCCAAATGACCTTAACACAACCCATTGTGACTGAAGATGATGAAATCAAAATTACCCAGGGTAAGTCGATTCTCGTTGCTGAAGATTCTATTACATCACGCATGTTGATTCAAAATATTCTAGAATCTGCAGATTATGAAGTGACAACAGCTGTCGATGGATTGGATGCCTACACCACATTTAAATCCGGGGATTTTGATCTGCTTGTATCTGATGTTGAAATGCCAAAAATGAATGGCTTTGAATTAACCCAAAAAATCAGAGAAGACAAACAGGGGGCAGAAACACCTGTTGTGCTTGTAACCAGCCTGCAGTCATCAGAGGATAGAAAACGCGGTATTGATGCTGGTGCAAATGCTTATATCGTCAAAAGCAATTTTGATCAAAGTAATTTACTGGAAGTTATTGCACGGTTAATTTGATGTGAAGGGAAGTTGAAAAGAATCTCATGAGTACAATTTTGAAAAACAAAAAAAATATCCATTTAATCGCAGCTGCCCGTCCAAATTTTATGAAAATTGCGCCCTTGTATCATGCACTCAAAGAAGAAACCTGGGCAAGGCCAAAAATTATTCACACAGGTCAGCACTATGATTCCAATATGTCAGATGCTTTTTTTCAAGACCTGAATCTTCCATTACCGGATGAACATTTGAACGTTGGTAGTGGTACACATGCAGAGCAAACAGGCCTTGTCATGATTTCATATGAAAAACTGATCATGGACCAAAGGCCAGATCTTATCATCGTTGTGGGCGATGTAAATTCAACGCTGGCGGCATCAATCGCTGCTGTAAAACAGGGTTTTTCTGTCGCCCATCTTGAATCAGGCTTGCGCTCATTTGATGATACGATGCCTGAAGAAATCAATCGGATTGTTACAGATCATGTCTGTCATTATTTGTGGACGCCTTCAGTGGATGCAGATAAAAACTTGCTTGCTGAAGGTATTCCAAAATCACGAATTCAGCGTGTGGGTAATATCATGATTGATGCATTTGAGATGACACGCTCAAAAATTGAAAAAGATAATACTGTTGAAAAATTAAATTTTTCTGACAGATCCTTTGGTTTGATCACTCTGCATAGACCATCAAATGTCGATGAATTTTGTAATCTTCAAAAAATTGTAGAATCTTTTGTAAACATATCGAATAAAATGCCGCTTATTTTTCCTGTTCATCCAAGAACAAGGAAACAATTGCAAAAATTTAAACTATATGACATACTTTGTAATACAGATAACATCTTTCTGCATGAACCAATGGCCTATATCCCTTTTATGAATCTAGTTTTTAACGCGAAAATTGTAATTACAGATTCAGGCGGTATACAGGAAGAAACAACTTATATGGGAATTCCCTGCCTGACATTACGAAATAATACTGAACGTCCCATTACAATTACACAAGGATCAAATCGTTTGTGCAAGATCGAAAATCTGGAAAATTTTGTGAATGAATCGTTAAACACTAAAGCGCATCATCGTAAAATCCCTGATTTGTGGGATGGAAAAACTGCATATCGGGTGGTAAAGCAAATACACTCAATTATGTTTTGATCAGGGATTTTATTTCGTTATCACACCTGCACATATTTTTTTATTAATTGATTTGCGCAAGACTTTTTTAAGCAAATATGATAAGATTGAATTTGATTGATGGCGATTACTTGACTTTCATAGTTTAATCATCATCGAATTCAAAAATACAATTATTTAAAGAAAAAAGGGGTTCATCATGAAAAAGAAGATCTGTTATTACAGTTTATTAACCTGTATCCTTTTGATTGCATCAGCATATTCGGAAAATCGGTATGTAACAGAGCGGATGCGGATTACTTTAAGAACCGGTCCCGATGTTTCTTACAAGGTGATCGGCCTTGTCGGCTCTGGTGAATCAGTAGACCTGATTGAAGAAAGGCAAAAATGGTCGCGTGTAGAAACTGATGGCGGTAAAATTGGATGGGTAATGACCCGATTTCTGACTTCAGATATACCGAAAAGAGACCTCCTTGAAAAACTGAAAAAAGAGCATGAACGTCTGAAAGAAAAAACAAAGGTATTTGCAAATGAAAATGAAAAACTGAAAGCTGAAAACATAGATATTAAAAAAGAACTTAGCATAAAAGTGATTGAATTAAAAAAATTATCAGAATCATATGATAAACTGAACAAGGGATGTCAGCAATACAAAGATTTAAAAATTAAACATGACAGGATCATGAATGATATGAAAAATCAACAAAAAGAATTCATTCAGCTCAAAGAAGAAAAGGCGGTATTGGAATCCTACCAATTATTTTGGGGCTTTGGCATGGCATTGGGCGTACTTGCTGTTGGATTTATTATTGGAAAATCATCACAGAAAAAACGATCAGGACGCTTATTTTAAAGGCTGATATCAATGACGTATCAAACAGATTTTTTAATTATCGGAACTGGTGTAGCAGGCTTATCTCTTGCCATAAAATTGGCGGATTATGGTTCTGTTATTGTGGTAACCAAAAAAGGCGCAACTGACACCAACACCAATTTTGCTCAGGGTGGGATTGCATCTGTTTTTGATTCTGTTGACTCATACGACCTTCATATTAAGGATACACTGGATGCAGGTGATGGTATTTGTAATCATGATGCTGTTGAAATGGTCGTTCATGAAGGTCCAAATCGTATTCAAGAGTTGATTGATCTGGGCGTGAAATTCAATGCCAGTAAAAATGGGAAAGATTTGGATTTGGGTCGTGAAGGTGGGCATTCGGTCAATCGAATTGTCCATGCACAGGATATGACAGGTCGTGAAGTTGAAAAGATTTTGCTTGAAAATGTCAGACAAAATAAGCATATCAGCTTGCTTGAAAATCATATTGCAATTGACCTTGTATCGTATTCAGTCCGAATGAAACGTGGCATGGTGATATCATCACGTGAGGATATCTGTTGTGGTGCCTATGTACTGGATGTTAAATCCAATAACGTCCTGACCTTTCAATCAAAAATTTGTTTTCTGGCAACAGGCGGTGCTGGTAAAGTTTATTTGTATACAAGCAATCCTGATGTTGCCACTGGTGATGGTATTGCAATGGGATATCGGGCGGGCGCAAGTGTTGCGAATCTTGAATTTGTCCAATTTCATCCCACATGCCTGTATCATCCTGATGCCAAAAATTTCTTGATTTCAGAAGCTGTTCGCGGTGAAGGTGCAATATTGGTTAACGCAAAGGGTGAGACCTTTATGCATCGTTACGATGAAAAAAAAGATCTGGCATGCCGCGATGTTGTTGCGCGTGCAATTGACAACGAGCTTAAAAAATCAGGTGATGACAGTGTGTTTTTGGATATCACTCACAAATCCGCTGATACGATAAAGAATAGATTTCCAAATATTTATCAAAAATGCCTGTCTCTGGGTATCGACATGACCAAAGATCCGATACCAGTCGTTCCTGCTGCACATTATATGTGTGGGGGCCTTGCCACTGACTTAAACGCTCGCACGGATATCAAGCGACTGTACGCCGTTGGAGAAACAGCATGCACCGGATTGCATGGCGCCAATCGTCTGGCCAGTAATTCATTGCTTGAAGCTCTGGTTTATGCGGATAAAGCAGCAGCGGCTGCTATCGAAGAATTAAAAATTAATACCTTTAATGATGTCTGTGATATTCCTTTGTGGGATGAAACAGGCACATCGAACAGTGATGAAGCGATTATTGTATCTCATAACTGGGATGAAATTCGACGTTTGATGTGGAATTATGTTGGGATTGTTCGTTCAGACAAACGCCTTCAACGCGCACAGCGGCGCATTGAAACAATTCAAAAAGAAATTCATGAATATTATTGGGATTTTAAAGTAACTTCCGACTTATTGGAATTGCGCAATATTGCAATCGTTGCACAGCTAATTATCGAATCGGCAATGCATAGGAAAGAAAGCAGAGGCCTTCATTATAACCTTTTATATCCAAACCATGATAATGATAATTGGAAAAAGGATACAATCTTGAAAAGCATTCGAAAAGTATGTTATCGTTAAACGATACAAACCAAGTTTGGCATTGGTCATCGTTTTGGTCACATTTTTTGGAGTCCGCATCTTTAGATGTGTGCATGACATTCATAGTTAATGATTTGGGCTCCAGTCGTTATAAAAGAAGTAGCGCAAGAAAATCGCCGCAACGATGATCAAGGCCACAAATTATTTGAATAACAATGGATGTCATCCAAAATGTAGGATTGTAGATACTGAGAAGAATACTTTGATAAAATATTGATTTTTTTATCAATTAATCTTATATCAGATTATATCATAGAATCCAGATCTTGGTTACATTCAAATTTAATAAAACCAAATGAAAGGAACGAAATATGCTTCTTAAAGGAAAATTAATAGCAGAATCGCCCATATACAGGGGTAATGCAAGAAAAACATTGTTTACACGTGATGGTGATGGCACCCAGAGGTTGGTTTCTCTGTCCGGAGAAATATCAGGAACCGCTCAGGCGTTGATGGATGCTTTTGTGGGGAAATCCAGAAATGGAAAAAATATTGGGTTAATCAATGCGCTATGGTTGCGACTGTACAACTCTCCAATGCCGGATACATTAATTCGTCGCGTGGATTGTAAACTGGCGAAAGATTCATATTCGGATAACAATTTTTTTGATTTACGAATGGGAATACGTTTGGATGAGGATCGTTCCGCTGCTGAAGCCAATGCCAATTACAAGATGGAAACTGTTTTTAAGAATTCGATCTTTGATTTCAGCATGGATATCAATGACAGCCTTTTGAGGAAAGGCGATTTACTCGCGCAATTATATTACGTTATTGAAGAAATCAAATGTGGCCGATTTTGGTTTGGTGCAGGAAAAACAAAAGGTTTGGGCAGATGTATTCTTAAATTGGATAAAGATATTCCAAAACCGCTGAAAAAAGCTCAGATTACCACTCAGGCAAATCATACGACCATTGGTATCAATATTGATGCTTCTAATCCCATTCTGGTTGGATGGAATTGGGGAAAACTGGATCCAAATGTTCCCGCCTTTGCTGCAATTGAAGGTCGTATTCTTCTTGAAGGTCTGCGGAATCTTCCAGCACCAATTATGAAACGTCTCAATTTGAGTATTGGCGGTCCCATTTCCAGCCCAGATGATTGGAAAAACAAATTCAAACAATTCTTGCCCAAAGCAATCCTCGCCTTTTTGACAGATCAGGCCGGAAAAGAAAAAAAATTCTGGACATTTCCAGCAGCCGGCATGTCAAAATTGTCAAAAGGAAAATATCCGCTTCAGAAAAAATTGTTGAACAAGGTCAAAAAATTTGCTGATCAACAATTTGAATCAAAAGAGGCTGCGGTTAAGTCTTTTAATAACGCGATGGGAAAAGAAGCCAAAAAAGCCAAACGCGCACTTGATATTCTGGAAGAATCCAGTTCTTCAAGTCAATCTCTGGACCAAAAAGTATGGCTGGAAATTGCAGCACCTTTGGGGTTGAATGATGCCGTTCATGAAGAGATAGCATCACTTCTTTCTGATGAAACAGCATTGCTAAAAAAAATTGAACAATTATTGGTCCCCGCTTATACTCAAATCATGCAGCAGGTTGATCGCCAAATTAAACTGATTCAAAGTGATGCCTGGATTGATATGGAAATATCCATTCGTGAAGAACATATCATGATCAAGCAAATGGTTGGTGATGGCAAAATTTCCGAGTGGGACTGGGGCCAGGCCAATTCACCACCAAAGGGGATCAAGTCTGCCACATGGAAAGAATTTATGATAGCGCACTCCAGGGTTCGATATCAACACATGAAAAATAGAAACAACCTGGCAAAAAGCATTCAGAATGACAAGAATGTCATTGCCTTTCTGAAGGATTATCGAAACCGAACACGTCAGGAACTGTCCCAGGAAAGTCTCACAGACTTTCGCGCTGGCGGTCCATCAGGTAAAATTATATCCAAACAATATGGCAAACCATATGATACAGTGTTTATGAGAATGCTGACATGGAAAGAATCGGCTAACAAGGAAGGATGGGAAATCTATATTCCTGGAAGTACAATTAAAGGCGCATTTCGAAAACGTACATCACAAATATTAAACACCCTTTGGGGAGAAAAATCTCCAAAAACGCGTTATGTGATCCAAAGAATATTTGGTGAACAGGGAAGGCGTGGATTGCTTTTGTTCTCAGATGCCTATTTAAAAGATCCTGAATCATCAGAACGTACATTTTGCTCTATGGATGGTGTCCGCATGGATCCATCCACTGGAAAGCCTATTGAAGAAGCAAAATGTGATTATTTATTTGCCTATGGGAATCAACTCATGTTCGATATGCGTATCGATATTATGGACATCGTTGAAAAAGACGAGGAAGTCCTTACTGTGCTGACCCATTTGCTCAGAGATTTTCAAGAAGGTGAAATCCCCCTTGGTGGAGAAAAGACATCTGGTTTTGGATGGGTAAATGCCAATGTCAATAAAATTCAATGGCAAACAGCGAAATCACCTAAAGTTGTTGATAAATGGCTCAATTTATTACTTCCGAAAAAGCTCGAAATTGATGGCCCCTGGCAACGTGCGATTATCACTCAGGATCGATTGGCAGATGCATTGACACCTGTCGTTCCTTTGAAAGCAGATATCAAAGCCATCACACCGCCAGTAACAAGAGAGGGGTTTATTTCTCATCGCAGCTTTGGTGGAAATTGTGGGATGTTGATACTGGAAGCCAAAACATTGACACCACTAACAATAAAGGAAAGCGGAGAGCCTTCTTTTACAAGTCAAATTGATGGCGAGTCTGTTTATGGGTGGGATTTTTTCAGTATGTCCCCACCCAACAATGATGCACGCGATGGTGCCAGAAAGTATGCCATTCCAGCAAAAACACTCAAAGGAACGATTCGTCATATCTATACCATTGCCAGCGATTCCAGTGTAATGAGTCCCAATATTCAATCATTGAATGATACGGATTCTCTATTTGGCTGGGTGGGTCATGGTCCCAACCAGGCCCTGATGGGTCGCCTGTCATTTGATTTTGGATTCTTTGAGAATCCAAGCCTTGCATGGTTTAAAGTACCATATCCATATGGGAATTGGACTTTTGATAATCAGGCGTGGAAAGATACAGGCTCCAAACAAAATATCAAACCATTTAAAGTCAAAGATTGGCGTATCTTCACACATGCGCCAGTTGCACCATGTGTAGAACAGACGGATGAATTTTCACCAGATACATTTCAAGCATCCTATAATAAAGGAATTCTGCCAGGCAATACATGTAAGTTTGCCATCCGATTTTGGAATTTGGATGACGAAGAATTGCACCGCCTGATATGGAGTATTGTACTTGAAGATGGTTTGGCACACAAATGTGGCAAAAATCGATTCCTCGGGTTGGGCGCATTGTCAATCGCTTTACTTCCGGAAAGCTACCTGATTAGTTGGGATAATCGGTATACAAATGATAATTGGAAAAAAGCCATTGATGTTTCAAAATGTTTGAATACCGACTGTATTAAAAATTACAATGCATTAAAGGATGCGCTCGATGCAAAATGCCTATGATTGGCTTCAAATCTGCAGGACAGGTAGCGAATTAATGGCTACAATGGATCTGGTCGCTGATGAGCCAAATCTACCTGAAATTGTTTCAAAAGAAGACTGTCTGGGAACTCCCCAGACAGCCTTCGATGGACCTTGTTTAAGGTGTCGATACTATTCACGTTTGATTAATAATCAATATTGTTATTTCTGCGATCATGTTATGGCGCGTGAGCCTGTTATTCGATCCTATGCGCGCCATAGCGTAGCCTTGTGGTTTTTTGTAAACTTTCCGCCCAAAAAAATTCCCAAAACAAGTCATGAAATATTTACTTATATCGCTGATGCCAATCGTTTTTTATGTTGCACAAATCGGTGGAATTTAAAATCCTTACTCCAGGAGATCATGTTAATTCAGGGGCCGGATTGGCTGGGCGTTATTCAAATTTTTCCAGTATTTCAAGGCGGAGAAACCCTGACTATGTCGGACGTGCTGTGCAGTGCGATTTTTGATGAAAAATCAATGGTACAGGATCGTCTATATATAAAGTTTTTTGCATCACCCTTTCAATTTGTCCACAAAAGAGAAAGGGAACGTGAAGGCAAGCTCATTTTTGAAGCAACAGATTTTATTGGCTATCTTGAGATGGCAGAAATATTTAAGCGGGGGCTGTATCTCGAAGAACAGGATCGTTTACGACAGGTCTTAGATATTGCAGATCCATCAGAGAAACAATTTTATTGGGGACGATTTCTGACCCAGGTTCGACCAGAAGCGCGTGATTTTCTCGATTCTTGGAACTTAAGAAATTGGACGCAATCGCAAGTCAGTCTGTTTTATGAATTACTTGATTTTGTTCGATATGATCCAGAAAAATGTATTTCAAATGTATTTCAGAAAGAGGAATAGCCAATGAAATCTCTTTTTTTTATGCATTCCATCAAGCTGTTTCGTTACTTGATTGCTTTTCGGGTGAATACACCAATGGTCAGATTGCCGCTGGATTTTTCTGCTTCCATTTCCAGAATATTAGGCTATGCCATTGCAGATTCTCTTTCGACCCGAGATGCACGACTGTGGCATAAACATTTAGATGTGAACAAATTGAACCTTTTTCAAAGGCCGGCAATCGAAGATCCCTATCCAGAGAACCCCTGGCCGGTCAATGCAGTGATTCTTCCCTATACGAATAAACGCAATTATTGTCAGGGAGAAATTATATATTGGGAACTCAAACTGATTGGTGATAGTGCAGATCATGGCTTTTTTCTGGAAGCCATTATCCCGGCAATGGAAAAATTAGGTTATACAGAACAAAATATTCCCCAATCCCGAATGAGTTTATGGGGTCATTATGATATTTTATCAGTTTGGGTCGCAAATGGCAGCAAATGGGAGCCACTTATTAATGACTCTCAACTCAATTTGAGATACAACCCAAAGCCCTTACAATGGAACACTCACTTGACTGAAGACTATTACCATAAGGAAATGTTAAAACAAAATCACCTGATCTGGTTGCGACCATTTGAGTTTGACATTCAGGATGTGTCTCAAATGAAAGATAAGTTTATACCGGAAATGCAGTCAATCATCGAATCTGTTGTCCGGCGGTGGAATTATTTTACATCATCAAGAATTCGGAAAGAAATCTGGGATGTGGTTCCCTCGCATCTTTTGATTGAGGTTAAGAAAGCCTGGGAAATTGCATGCAATATGCGTATTATATCTTACAATTTATCGCCAGCATTAAGAAATGAGCCAGGTTTATGGTATGGTGAACTGACTTATGAAAATATTCCGGTCTTTCTGATGCCCTACCTGGATATGGCAGCGATATTTCATGTTGGCAAAAAAACGCATTATGGTTGTGGTACGTTTGCGATTTGCCAATCTCCTGAAAACTTTACCTAACACGAAAGGGCTTGCATGCCCTGGATTCTGTGCCAAAAATGTCAAATGCGGTGATTTCATAAACTGGCCCAGGTTCTGTCTTGTGCCAGTTATCAATATAAAAAGGTTGCGGGCTGGTATCAAATAGAATGCCATTTTTGTATATGGCATATCCGGTAATTGTATGGTCATCACTTTGCCAACGAATTTGAATTTTATTCATCGCAGGTACTATATACACAAGAATATTTTTTGGAGATTTTGGCTGATACTGGTTCATGCTCTCCAATGATGTTGCAATTCGAGCATCTGCATAAGTTGCGCAGATGCTGATTCCAAACAATATTATCATCAAACATGAAAAAAATCGTTTGGGTATAATGAATAATGCTTCCTCGGTTGTAATTTCTTTTTTCATAATGCCCTCCTTTGTTTTAATGTTGATGATTTACTAGAGCATGCTTTGTGCCAAATATTAAAAAAAAATATGATTTTTAAAATAATCAATTGGTTAGCTTGATCTTTGTTGCAATATAAGAACAATTCATGTGTAATATTTTACATTTTTTATGATAGAATCCCATACATAAACGTAAAGCGTTTACAGTTCATGACATCCTAATCGGGACTTCAATTAATGGGGAGCTTATTTGAAGAGCATTCTAAGCGATCAAAACAGATATTCATTTTATTGCGCATGAGTATCTTGAAGAAATTTCAAATAATGTCTGGCAGTTTCCTCAGGTTTTTCAATCATTGGACAATGACCGGTATTATCCAGAATAACACTTGTGCTGTTGGATAAATTTTTCTCAAAAACAGGAACACATGAAACATCAATCAATTTATCTTCTTTGCCCCACACAATAAGAACAGGAACCTGAATGTCTTGAAGTATTGATTTACTGTCCCACAATGATTCGGTAATATCATTAAATATTTTTTGATTGATCGGATTTCTCTCAATATAATTTCTGGCGGTCACTGTTTTTATTGGCCAGGGCAAAAAGGGGGGCGAGACCATGGACATTTGCATTAATATATCAAAATCCTGTCGATTATTGATATCAAATATATTTTTTCCAGTCTTGAGCAATTTACTAAATTCGCTTGGTTTTGGTGAATTGATACCCGCGGAATTAAACAATGCCAGAGTTTTGACACGATCTTGAAATGCAAAGGTAAATGATATAGAGATTCGACCGCCCATTGAATTTCCAACCAGATGTATTTTATCGATTCCCAGCTTATCAACAATTTGTTTGAGGTACCGAGTTTGTGAATGAATAGTATAATTACATTTTTCGCAATACGTGCTTTCTCCATGACCAGGTAAATCAACAGCAAAAACCTGATAATGATCAGCGATTGCATTGGCAAACTTTATCCATGTATACTTATCAGCTGTAAAGCCATGAACCAGCAGAACAGTATCACCTTCACCGCCTTTTAAATAAAATATGGTATGATCTTCAATTGCTGTCGTCTTCAGTTTTAGTCCGGTTCGAAATCGCTCAATGGCGACTTGGGTGTTAAATACTGTATTTTCGATATATGTGCATCCTGATATAATCATACACATAGTAATCAATATCACTTTTTTTAGATATACCATGCCTTCCTCATTCTTATGTAGTTTTTTGGTTAAATAGACTTTCATGTTAGGGTGAAAAAGCCTTTTTCATTAACGCCTATTATCATTCTCATCATCAGCTTATTGATGGGATGTACAAGTTGGGGAAAATTTTTTAATTAATGCGTACCTTTATTTTAGATCGAATCAGAATTTTCAGAATGAAGAAAAAAAATTAGAGGTTTTATATGTCACACGATTGTTCATTCAGTAAATTCTTAAAATTTTGTAAATTCAAATTCTAATAAAAAGAAATAACTGTATTATGAAACTTCCCTTGACTTGTACATACGACCCTTAGGAATGCTCGAAAATTAATTTCCCCTTTTATCTTTAACATATAATCGATTGGCAC
>Ga0272440_1001140_pt1 | contig 22069 bp, 8 predicted proteins | sample SSMMMBAug17_FD_192440 | JGI IMG/M metagenome (GOLD analysis project Ga0272440, IMG submission 192440) | Marine sediment archaeal communities from Little Sippewissett salt marsh, Falmouth, MA, United States - SSM-MMB-Aug17 | ecosystem: Environmental > Aquatic > Marine > Wetlands > Sediment ...
CAAATTTTTGTTTATGAAAATTATTTGTGGAATAATATGTTTCGAATATACTTAGATTTTTTGATAAGATCAATGAAATAAAGAAAAAAAATTAAAAATAATAAAGCTGTTATGTAAATAGCAACGAAAAACTATAGAGACGCAGGACTGTGCTTCTCCAAGCGAATAATAGACAAACAGGGCGCATTCTCAAAAAGTCGGTGGAAATGTACTTCAATTTTATCATCGTACAAAAACAAAAATGAACAGTTTGGTTCGTATATCCTTGATGTTTAATTATTAAAAGCCGAGAATAACCGGCTTTGAGCACCTAAAAACTGTAATTGATACCATATAACCAGTATATTCTCATAATGCTATTTTATAAGCAAATGAATTTATTATCAAATCAAAATTTAATGGAATTCTCTCTTGAAAAAAAAGCAAAGAAAACTATGCTAACATTTCTAATCAATCAATTAATCAAGACAAAGGAGAAAAGAACGACATGTCTCAACAAATGCAAACATTAGATGGTAACACGGCAGCAGCCCATGTTGCTTATGGGATGAGCGATGTTGCCACAATTTACCCAATCACCCCTTCATCACCGGTTGGTGAAATTGCCGATGAATGGGCAGCTTCTGGACGAAAAAATATTTTTGGCCAGTCAATGCTGGTTCGCCAATTACAATCAGAGGCAGGTGCTGCGGCATCAGTTCATGGTTCGTTGGTTTCAGGAGCCCTTACAACAACATTTACAGCATCACAAGGCTTGTTGTTAATGATTCCCAATATGTACAAAATTTCAGGGGAATTGTTACCTGGTGTGATTCATGTGACAGCACGTGCGATTGCAACCCATGCGCTTTCGATATTTGGTGATCACCAGGATGTCATGACTGTTCGTGAAACCGGATTTGCATTGTTAGCATCAGCGTCAGTTCAAGAAGTCATGGATCTTGGTCTGGTCGCTCATCTGGCTGCAATTGAAGGCAGTGTTCCATTTGTACATTTTTTTGATGGATTTCGCACTTCGCACGAATATCAAAAAATTAGTATGATAGACTACAAAGATATGGCTGCTTTGGTGAATCAAGAAAAAGTTGCCGAATTTAGAGCGCGTGCTGCCAATCCTGAACGTCCCGAACTGAGAGGGACGGCTCAAAATCCAGATGTTTATTTTCAAGGTGCTGAAGCATCAAATGCCTATTATGACAAATTACCGGATATTGTCAGATCCTGTATGAAACAAGTCTCTGATTTGACGGGTCGAACATACAATCTATTTGATTATGTCGGTGCGCCAGATGCACAAAATGTGATTGTATCTATGGGATCTTCTAATGAAACAATTGATGAAACTGTTAAATACCTAGCTGATAAAGGTGAATCTGTTGGATTGGTGAAAGTGCGACTGTATCGTCCTTTTGTTGCGGAAGATTTTTTAAAAGCCATGCCCAGTTCAGTTAAATGCATTAGTGTTTTGGATCGTACAAAAGAACCAGGTGCTTTGGGTGAACCTTTGTATTTGGATATTTGTTCCATGTATTTTGAGCATAGAGATCGTGTTGGCGTATTACCAACAATTATTGGCGGCCGATATGGTTTGGGCTCAAAAGAATTTTCACCTGCCATGGTCAAATCAGTTTTTGTCAATATGCAATCCAGTACCCCAAAAAATCATTTTACTGTGGGTATTGTCGATGATGTGACTCACACCTCGCTTCCTGTGGGTGATCCTCTGAATGTTGCACCTGAAGGGACAGTCAGTTGCAAATTTTGGGGTCTTGGTGCGGATGGCACGGTTGGCGCCAATAAAAGTGCGATCAAAATAATTGGGGACAATACAGATTTGTTTGCTCAGGCTTACTTTGCTTATGATTCCAAAAAATCGGGTGGGGTAACGATATCGCATTTACGCTTTGGAAAAAATCCCATTCAATCGACGTATCAAATCAATACTGCGGATTATGTTGCCTGTCATAATCCTGCTTATGTCGATATGTATGATATTCTTGATGGGATTAAACCCGGCGGAACGTTTGTTATGAATACGTCATGGACTGTTTCGGATATGGAAAAAAACATACCTGCTTATATTCGCCGAACCATTGTTGAGAAAAAACTCAAATTTTTCGCAATTGATGCTGTCAAGATTGCGCAATCTGTTGGTTTGGGTGGACGTATCAATATGATTATGCAGACCGCATTTTTTAAATTGGCCAATATTATTCCTGTTGATGAAGCGATCAATTACTTGAAAAAAGAGATTCAAAAAATGTTTGGCAAAAAAGGCGATCATATTGTTAAAATGAATGTCGATGCGGTGGATAAAACCCTGGGTCACCTGATTGAAGTTGACTATCCTGATTCCTGGGCTAAAGTAGCTGATGAAGCAGCGACAGAACGAGATGAGCCTGATTTTGTGAAAAATGTCATGCGTCCAATGCTTGCACAACAGGGCGATCAATTGCCAGTAAGTGCATTTATGCCTGATGGTATATTTCCAGTTGCCACAACGAAATACGAAAAACGCGGGGTTGCGATCAATGTACCGGAATGGGTGATGGATAACTGTATTCAGTGTAACCAATGCGCAATGGTTTGTCCCCATGCCGCTATTCGTCCGGTCCTGGTTTCTGATGATGAGCTTAAAAATGCACCTGAAAGTTTTGAGGCAAAACCCGCATTGGGGAAAGAGCTTAAAGGCTATCATTTTAGAATTCAAGTTTCGACTTTAGATTGTTTGGGATGCGGCAATTGCGCAGATATTTGCCCGGCCAAAAAACCTGCACTGCTAATGAAACCCTTGGCGACGCAAACTGAAAATCAAATTCCCAATCATAAATATAGTGAAACCATTCCCACGCGAGAAAATCTTGCCAAACGAAATACAGTTAAGGGAAGTCAATTCTATCAACCATTACTTGAATTCTCTGGTGCATGTGCAGGATGTGGTGAAACACCTTATGCGAAGTTGCTGACCCAACTGTTTGGTGAACGAATGATTATTGGAAACGCCACTGGTTGTTCCTCAATTTGGGGGGGCTCAGCACCATCAGTACCATATTGTACAAACAATGATGGATTTGGTCCCACATGGGGAAATTCATTGTTTGAAGATGCCGCAGAGTTTACCTATGGCATGTTTCTTGGCGCAATTCAGCAACGTAAACGTCTGGCAGACTTAGCCAATCAGGCGCTGGATGGGGATTTTCCAGATAATGTGAAAACCGCTTTACAAGGTTGGTTGGATAATCAACGTGATCCAGAACTTTCCCGCAAGTATGGTGATGAACTCAAACAAAACTTACCCGAATTCGCCAGTAATCCGATTGTCAGCGAAATGATTTCACTATCCAAATTGTTCACCAAAAAATCATATTGGATATTTGTGGGTGATGGTGCCGCTTATGATATTGGGTTTGGCGGTATTGATCATGTGATGGCATCAGGAGAGGATATTAATGTTCTCATTTATGATACTGAAGTTTATTCCAATACTGGCGGACAATCTTCCAAAGCCACGCCAACCGGTTCTGTTGCTAAATTTGCAGCGTCTGGAAAGAAAACCAGCAAAAAAGATATGGGCGCTATGCTGAGAACGTATGAATATGTCTATATTGCACAGGTTTCCATGGGCGCAAACAAACAACAAACCTTAAAGGCATTTATTGAGGCGGAATCTTACGATGGTCCATCGTGCGTCATGTGCTATGCCGCATGTATCAATCATGGCATCAAAAAGGGCATGGGTAAAAGCCAGGAAGAATCAAAATTGGCTGTTGAATGTGGGTATTGGCCACTGTATCGTTACAATCCAACGCTTAAGACAGAAGGCAAAAACCCATTAATATTGGATTCAAAAGATCCAGATGGCAAATTACAAGACTTCCTCAAAGGTGAAGTTCGATATGCATCACTTCAAAAAACATTTCCTGATGAAGCATCACGACTTCACAAACAACTAGAAACTGAAGTCGTAAATCGTTATCAGGCGCTTAAGTGTCTTGCTGAAATGCCTGCAAGTTGCGAATCCGAAACAAAAGATTAGGTCTTTTCAAATATATAACGCGCCCCTGGTTAGAATACTTTATTGCTGGGGGCGTCGTTATATAAACGCCTAATATATCTATTTGTGTTATAAAATGCGTTCAAAATATCGTCAACGTAAACGAAATATATACAATTGTCATGCATGTACACAATCATTTCGATTCTGCTGGAGGTGTCGATGTGGTTTTCAACTATGCCAGACGTGCATGGATGAAAATCTATGGGGACTGACATGCAATGGGATTACGTGGACCTGCCCAGATTGCGGACAACAAAATGGATTTGGTAATCAATGAGTTTGCCATTGATTGAGCCTGATGTTTGCTAAGAAATTTATTTTCAAAGCTTTCCGAAATCGGAGAAAATTATGAAATTTTTTTTATCTCTCACGATTGCGACCATAATAATGATCACTACGAGCATATCCAGTTTTTTTACGATATCTGAGGATGAATATGTCGTGCTGACTCAATTTGGAAAGCCATCACGAACAATCACACAAGCGGGCTTATATCTGAAACGTCCTTTTTTCTGGGAAACGATTCATCGCATTGACCGCAGAAATCATATTTTTTCAGCACAACCGATTCAATTGCTATTGGGAGATAAGAATCCCCTGATTATTACATGCTATATTTGCTGGCGTGTATCAGCCCCACAAGTCTATTTTCAGTCAATTGTGGATCAAACTGTTGCCCGACAAAAACTTGGGGATATGATTTCATCTCAACTGGGCAGTGTTTTAGGAGGTTACAGCTTATCCGATATTATCAATCCAAAAAATGAACAGGTAAAACTTCCCAAAATTGAATCTGAAATAAAGCAGGCAGCCAACAGTAAAACAGAAAAATTATATGGGATTACTGTCGTTCAGTTGGGTGTTCGAAAAATTGAATATCCAGCCATTGTGGCAAAAGCTGTGTTTAACCGCATGCGTTCTGAACGTGAAAAAGAAGCGATGAAATACAGGGCTGAAGGTATGGAAAAAGCGGCTGTCATCAAAGCAAAGGCCGACAGACAGGCCAAAGAAATTGTTGCTGAAGCTGCAATGAAAGCGGCACAGATCAAAGCTGAAGGAGATCAAAAAGCACTTCAGATTTATGCAGATACATATTCCAAAGATCCGGATTTATATGAATATATTAAATCGTTAGAATTGTATCAGCAAGTGTTACAAGAAAACGCGACCCTTATTCTTTCCACAGACTCTCAACTATTCAAGCACTTAGGAGCCCCAACCCATGCGCAAAACAATCCATGATACATTTCAACAATCCATTCATCAAACAGTGGGCTTTTATAAGTGGGTGCTTTTTTTATCCATTGTATTATATTTTCTCTCCGGGATATATTCGGTCAAATCAAGTGAAATGGCTGTATTGAAGCGTTTTGGGAAAATGATCGACGATAAGATTCATCCGGGTATTCATTATGCATTGCCCTGGCCAATAGATTCTGTTGTACATATTCCCATTCGCAAAGTCAGAAGGCTGGTTGTTGATGATTTTACTGAAAAGAATAATGCTTATACGATCACAGGTGATAACCATTTGATTAATTTAAAATGTGTGATTCAATATACAATAACTGATCCGGCTGCATATGTTTTTAAAAGTGAAGAATCAGAGATTATTTTAAAGGAATTGGCTGCTCAGGCATTGATTCATGCCATTGCGCGAATGACGATTGATGAAGCGCTAACACGTGGGAAAACACAAATAGCATCTTTTGTTAGGCAACACTTGCAAAAAAATCTTGAAGTCACCCAAACAGGACTATTCATATCGTTTGTCGAATTGTCATCTATTGAACCACCACCATACGTCAAGCGATATTTTTCTGATGTTGTTGAGTCACAAATGGATAAACAAAAAACGATTCATGAGTCAGAATCATATCGGAACAAAACACTGCCTGATGCGAAAGCTGAAGCTGCTAAATTGCTTGAAAATGCACGTGGTTATTATCAAACAACTATTCTAAAAGCCAAAGCAGATACAAAAGGCTTTGAAAAAATACTTACATCGGTCAATTATAATCAAAAAGCCGCGAAATTGACTTTATATCGAGAAACAATTGCGCAAATTGTAAAAAAAGTTAAGAAATTTCATCTGGTTCAATTAAAATCAGACAACAAACCGGCTGCCAGAATTCGCTTGAATAATAAAGGCAGGAGCATTGATCCCTGGCAAAGAAATTAAGTCTTTCGAAAAATCCATTTTCACAACTTTTTCACATGTTCACACTGACTCATATCATCAGATGACACATGTGAATGAGCAAATTCCAATTATCTATGTTTGGTCATGATCATCGTTGCGGCCCTATGTTTTTATGTTCTTACATTTCAAAAGAACTTGTTGTAAATCTTTAGGACGTACAGGTTTACTCAAATAATAATCCATCCCGCTTTTCAGGTAAATTTCTTTTTTTCCTAAAATAGCATCTGCTGTTAGGGCTATTATTTTGGGTTGTTTTTCTTCAGGAAAATTTTGACGAATGAAAGAAGTGGCTTCTACCCCCCCCATTTCTGGCATATTGATATCCATCAGAACAACATCAAATGCCTGATTCTTTAATGCGTTGATCGCCTCTCTTCCATTTGACACAATATCTATTGAATGAAAGCCTAATGATTCCAGCATGTATTTTATGATTTTTTGATTTGTTAAGACATCTTCTGCGACGAGTATCCGAAACATACCTTTCGAGGAAACATTGGTTTCGGTTTGAGAATGATTATTGGTGGTTTTCTTACACTGATTATTCTCCGGGTGGGTATTATTTTCAAATAGTTTGACCAATGTGTCCAGTAATATTGACAATCGAACAGGTTTTTTCAATACAGCTGAAAATATATTGTTATTCTCATTACTTTCAACAAAGGAGGTTGCGTTTAAAAGGATAATGGGGATTTTCTTATGATCATAGAGCCCACGAATTGTTTTTCCAAGTGTAATGCCATCAATAACAGGAGTGTCAATATCAATAATTACCATGTCAAAATTTTTATCCGCTACCAGCTTAGCAAGTGCTTTTTCACCAGACAATTCAAAATGACATTCCATTTGCCATTTTGTTAACGTTCTGATTAGTGTTTGACTGCTGATTTCATATTTATCGACAATCAGAATCCGCTTTGATGAAATATGATTGAATTTGAAAGGGGCATCCTTTTCTTGTGAATCCACCTGAGTTTGTATTGTAAAATAAAAGGTTGAGCCCTTTTCTGGGGTGCTGTCTGCCCAAATTTTTCCACCCATCATTTCTACCAGGCGATAACATATCGAAAGGCCAAGTCCTGTTCCACCATATTTTCTTGTTACAGATATATCTGCTTGCTGAAATGGCCGGAATAATTTTGAAAGTGATTTTTCTGAGATTCCAATACCAGTATCTTTTACAGAAAACTTAAGAACAATGTGATCTTTAGAACGTGTTTCAGTTGATACAGAAATCATCACATGTCCATGGTTTGTAAATTTAATCGCATTGCCAATCAAATTTAATAGAATTTGTCTTAATCGGGTAATATCACCAATAACAGAATTGGGTACATCTTTTTCAATAAAATATAAGAGCGCTATCTTTTTTTCATTCGCTTTGGCTGAAAGTATCTCAATGGCATCTTCAATACATGAATGCAATTTTAATGATTGATATTCAAGGTCCATTTTACCTGAATCAATTTTTGAAAAATCTAAAATATCGTTAATGATAGACAGTAATGATTCTCCAGAACTGCGAATGGTTTCAACAAAATCACGTTGTTTGTCATCAAGCTTTGTTTCCAATAATAAAGCAGTCATCCCAATCACACCATTCATAGGCGTTCGAATTTCATGGCTCATATTGGCAAGAAATTGACTTTTGGCGTCATTTGCACGAATAAGTTCTTTAATTTGAAGAACACGATCCGAATCATCACGAATTTGAATAAGAGCAAATAATGTGTTGGATAAAGGTTCTTCAAATGGTCTGAGAGTACATCCCTGACGCATGAGTCCATCTGAGAACCTATTGTCTGGTAAAGGGATTAAAAATGAATGCAATGCTTGAGAAATGATCCGGCTTGTCCTATTTTTGATAGTTTCTTGAATTAATGTAGCGGCGTATGCATATTTTTGATTTTGAAAAAGCTCCTTTAAATTTTTGACCTTGCTTTGCTTTTTAGATATTTTTGCTTGAACCCAATCGTTCATATATCGAATCGTAAGATTTTCATCAACAATAAGAATGCCAAAATCAAGGTTTTTATAGAATTGATCATATTCAAAACTACCTGTTTGTATCATAGGCTTTTATCACCTCTTTTAACTTGTCCGCATTGATTGTTTTTTCAATAAACAAATTTGCCCCTAATTTCATGACACGTTCTTGTACAGGTTTTTGAAAATTAGAGCTGAGTATTGAAATAAAACAATCTTTATCCTTTTCTCTGATTTTTTGGAGTGCTTGTTCACCGCCAATTCCAGGCATTAACAGATCAAGAAAAATGAAATCAGGACGTTCTTTTTCATGCAAAGCAATGGCTTCTTCGCCTGTTGATGCTTCATAAATCAAGGATTTATCTAATCCCAATTCAATTAACAATTTTTTGGTCGTGTTTCTAACAAAGCGTGAATCATCGACCAATAGTATTTTTTTCATTAGTCATCCCCATAAAGTAATTTGTTAATAATGGCCTCAATTTCTGAATAGGTAATGATAAAAAGAATCTTCCCTTCAATATCAATTCCCTCAACAGCAAACTCGCCTTCTCCAACACAATATATATTGCTCTCCGATTCATTGTCTGTTGTTAGAATTTGATTTGAAAACTCAATTTCAGGCATCTGATAGAAGGTCTCTATTTCTGCCATATTGCTCATTGAGCTGCCAACTGCATTAATAATCACATTGCCAACTTCTGCAATTAACTCACGTTCCATACTTCCAAAATCAGGCTCGCATGATTCGGGATATTCCATCAATGTGCTGATAATCGTCTTACCACCTATTAAAGGAAATGAGACAACGCCTCTTCCTGTCATCCCCCCAGAAAAGGATTGAACGACATTTACATATTCATTGTTTTGTAAATTGGCTAAGTAAGCTTTTAATTCATTTAAAGAAAAAAAAAGCAAATTTGGAACAGAAAGCTTAATTTCTTTATTCAACATATCTGAAAAAGAAACAGCAGCTTTTCCAATGCCTGTATTAATCATTTCTTGTAAAACGTCTTTTTTTTCGTCTAAGATTTCCATATCGGCCTCATTTTTTTTATTTATATTTTTTATATATTATAAAAATATTTGATCTGAAACAAGTTTTTTTTTACACGATGATAAAAAGAACTGAATACGCCCCGATCATAACATGTTTTGGAATTTGACGATCAGATATGACCAGTCCCACTTGTCTGACTTGATATTTACTGTTAATAATGTTATTGAATTTATCCGAAAAGAATGCGTAACCATAAACGTATTAATCGTTACTTTTTTGATAAGAAAGGAACAAAAATGAAAAAAATCATAATACAGAGCATGCTTGTTTGGTTGTTATCATTATCAATTGCCTTTTCTGATATTTCAATCCAGTATATCAATAGTCCGGTCAACACGATTCCTGAAAATTCATCAGCTGGCACCCCGCTGGTTTATATTTATCCAGCAAATTCAGCGCCATTTCGTATTACAGACACCAATTTTTATATTGATGATTATTACAATATTGATGGGATACTTCAATACCGATTGAATGCCTCAACCTCATTTGACATTGATTATGAAACGAGTCAACCGGCGTATACTTACACGCTGACTGTTTCAAATAATACAGGCTATTCCAATATTGCGCTGACAATTGGCGATATCAACGAGCCCCCACTCATTAAACCCCAATCTTTTAATTTAACAGAGAATACAGCAAATGGAACGTCAGTGTATCAGGTCAAAGCAAGTGATCCAGATATCTATACCGCTTATAACAATCTCTCTTATCACATTATTAGTGGAAATGGGACGCATGCGCTTTCAATTGATGAAATGACAGGAATAATAACAGTAAAAGATAAAACATATCTTGATTATGAAACCAATAGCGATCTCTACCTGACTGTTTCCGTCTCTGATGGCAAACATAATGATATTGCCACAATTAGTGTGAATCTAATCAATATCAATGACAATCCGCCTGAAATAAATGATCAAACATTTTCTGTGGGAAAAGATGTTCCTCCAGGTACATTGGTTTCAAAAGTGTATGCAAGCGATCCAGATGGCAACACGCTTTCATATGCTTTGACCAGCGGTGTTGATGACTTCACGATTGATACTTCAACCGGTATCATCCGAGTTCTGGATTCAAGTCAATTTATGGAAAATAAAACCTTTTTTCTTACTGTTGCTGTTTTTGATTCAGGCTATACAACAACAGCACAGATTCGTGTGGACATCAATAACTTGAATTATGCGCCAGTAATTGATCCCATCGCCAATCACACCGGCACAGTAAATACTGCACGTCAGATTTCGTTTCATATTGAAGATTCAAATGGTGAAGTTCTTACCATATCTGCGGAATCAGATACGCAGAGTATTGTCCCTAATGCGAATATTCAAATTGATTTAAACGCATCCCCATATCAAAAGATCGTTTATGATGGGAGTGAAGATTTAACCTTAACGATTCTGCCCCTAAATACAATCGGAACAGCATTAATAAAAGTGGACGTAACAGATGGGGAGAAAACAGATTCCTCAAGTTTTAATTTTGAAGTTTTGGCCAATTCAGCACCCATCATTAGTGATATTCCTTTTCAGGCCTTTGATATCAATTCAGGCACATTTTCTACTCGCTTGACTGTATCTGACTCCATTGGTGAAACCTATACCTTGTGGGTATCATCAGACAATCAATCGGTGGTCCCCAATGCTCAGATAATCATTGATAATAATGGCCAAAATGCCGCATATACAGCAGATGACGCCCCCAGAATTGTCACGCTAAACATTACCCCCCTGACGACAGGTGCTGCCAATATACAATTATTCGCAGTTGATACCGGTTTATTGAATGATACAGAAACATTTGAGTTTCGCGCATCAACATCTCCTGAAATTTCAACGATTGATCATGTTCAAATATCCGAAGATATCTTAAGCAATGCCATTTCATTCACTACCCTGACACAGGAACCAGGTAATCTGACAATATCAGTTATTCCAGATAATCTTGATTTAATTCCTGCAGATGCCGGACATATTACCATCTGTCATCAATCAGTTTGTATCGCTGGCGATACAAGAAATATTGATCCATCTCAGAATAACGAGGAAACCATTCAATTGCAATTATTGTCCAAACAGGATCAGTATGGTCAAGTCGGTGTCACTGTTTGTGTGATGAATGAATATGGCCTTACCAATACAACCCATTTTACCACAACCATCGCCCCACAAAACGATGCACCAGTGATCACCAGCCTGGGAGAACCAGTAATCTATACCGAACAAGGTGAACCCGCGCAAATCATTTCATTACCTGTTATTCAGGATGTGGATGATACCAATTTGGAAAATGCACGAATTGTGATTTCTCAAAATTATCATTCTGGCGATATCTTGAATTTTGAAGCCAGCGCACATATTTCCGGCTTATTCATTCCAGAAACCCGAACCCTTCAATTGACAGGTGTGGACACAATCACTGCATATCAAACTGCTTTTCAATCCATTATGTATTCCAACACAACAGATAATCCCAATCCCTTACCGCGCACATTTTCAATTACTGTCAATGATGGGGATACAGACAGTGCTGTTTTTTACCAAACCCTGACAATCACAGCTGTTAACGATCCACCAACCATTACAGCGACAACCCAATCAATCACAGCAAATGAAAATGAATCATGTAAAATCTTACCTGATATTTTGGTTTCGGACCTGGATAATGAAACAATTGCCAATGCCACCATTCAAATTATTGATGGCTTGCAACCCACTGAAGATCAACTGATTTTTACTGACACCCAAAGTATTACTTCAAGCTATCAAACTGCAACAGGACAAATGTCTCTGTCTGGCGTTGCCTCAATTGCCGATTATCAGGTCGCATTGCAATCAGTTTATTATCAAAATAGCAGCGATAATCCCAGTGATTACACGCGACTGATTCGGATTGACGTATCTGATGGCCTGTCTCAAAGCCAGGCCATAACTCAGACCCTATTTGTCAAGTTAGTCAATGATGCGCCCATACTAACCGGTGCCGGCCAAACCATTGCATATGTTGAAAATGATCCCGGAATAATTATCGCGACTGATATTAGTGTCTTTGATGTAGACAATGATAAGATTTCAAGCGCCAATGTAAGCATCATAGGATATCAAAAAGGGGCAGACCAGTTAATCATGACAACTGCTGGTGGAAATGTTGAATGGAATAATGACAGTGGTATTTTGAATATCACTGGAGAATACTCTAAATCCTGGTATAGATCCGCACTGAATGGGGTGAAATACCAAAATATCAGTGATAATCCAACATCAACCAATCGAACCATTGAATTCACTGTTGGTGATGGTGATAAAGGTTCCAATGAAGTCACACAAATCATTACTGTACAACCTGTTAATGACCCCCCATTCTTGACAGCAGACCCGCTTGTGGTTCCTTATACTGAAAACGCCATCATATCCATGACCCAATCCCTGACCATTACAGATTATGATAACGAAAATCTTCAACAGGCCATCATTCAGATCAGCAAAGGATACAATGATCAGGAAGATCGCCTGAGTTTTACACCCATTGGCAATATTTCACACACATGGCAGGCAGAATCCGCAACAATCACCCTTACAGGAAACGACACGATTGCAACCTGGGAGCAGGCTCTGGATCAGGTTGTCTATGAAAATAAAAGTGAAGACCCAACAACGCAAAACCGATTCATTTGCTTAAAAATATTTGATGGCGATGCCTGGAGTGAGCCTGTCACTCGAACAGTACAGGTGATACCGGTGAATGATGCACCGATTCTTATGATTGATAATAATGCGGCCTTTACAGAAAAGTCACCTGCCAGCTCAATTGCACAAAGCTTTTCCATCACAGATTATGATAGCACGACAATTTCACAATTAACTGTACAGATTTCATTCGGTTATACAGATACTCAGGATGTCCTAAGTGTCAGTAACGACCCAAATATTCAATCTGCCTGGAACAATGGTATTTTGACACTCACCGGTGCACGTCCAATTGCAGAATATGTTCATCTTGTTCGAACACTGACCTATAAAAATATACATATTGCCCCAGATCCTCTTAACAAACCCATTGTTTATAAGGCCTGGGATCTTTCTGATGCCAGTACTCCGGTGACACAAACAATGACAATCACGCCAATAAATGATCCCCCGGTTCTGACAGGAGGCGGGACATCCATATCTATTACAGAAAACCATCAGGGACCGATTTTGGAAAATGTTGTCTTATATGATCCAGATAGTGGACTCATTCCCTGGGCCAAATTGACCTTTACTGATGGCTATCAAACTTTGGAAGATAAACTGATTTATGATGACACCGCCTATATCAATGGAATATGGTATCAGGATACTGGAACCCTTCAAATGAATGGTAAACTTGCCGGTCAAGCCAGTCCAGGTGCATTTCAACGATTTATCAATAGAATCCAATACAAGAATTCCAGTGACAATCCTTCAACAAATCTTCGTACAATTGAACTTGTTGTATTTGATGGCAGTTATGAAAGCAATGTCATTACCGAAACAATTCAGGTCATTCCAGTAAATGATATACCGGTCCTGAGCGGTTCTTACAGCTATGCGTATACTGAAAATGATTTGATGAAATTTAAGAATATCGTGTATATTGATGATCCAGATTCAGATAACATTCAAAGCGCTACAGTGATCATTGAGAATAACTATGTACCAGATGAAGACATCCTCAGTTATTCATCCAATGGCACCATTACCGGTGTGTACAATAATGGCACATTGACATTGACAGGTGCAGACACAAAAGGCCATTATATGACTGCCTTATCCAAAGTTGTTTATGAAAACAAAAGTGACAATCCAACGACGCTCATGCGTACAGTAACCATTCGGGTTCAAGATGAATACGCCGAAAGTCAACCGGTGATGCAAACTGTCACTATCATCCCTGTAAATGATCCGCCAACGATCACAATGGCACATCCCTCAATTACATATACTGAAAATTCGGGTTTAATGATACTTGATCCAGATATTGTTATTTCAGATCCCGATAGTGTGACGCTTAATAAAGCGGTCGTGCAGTTTATTGATGATACCTACGTGGCAGATGAGGATGTTCTTAGCTTTACAACCACTGGTAATATCCAAGTGAACTGGAAACCTGTAACAGGAGAATTTGTTTTATCCGGTCTTGCCAGTATCAATGAATATCAAACCGCTCTGGCAAGCATTGCCTACACCAATGACAGTAATCGTCCGGATGAAAAAGAACGTCTGATTAAATGGACTGTTTCTGACCCCATTGCAAAAAGCCTGTCTGCAACGCAAATCATGCAAGTTATACCGGTTAATGATATCCCTATTATTTCAGGCAGCACCGGAGCATTACAATATAACGAAAATGAAACGCTTGTGATTGATGGTGGTATTGATATTATTGATTATGACTATAAAAATGATAAAGAAGGCACCCTGGACAGTGCATCAATTATGATTGCTGATGGCTATGTCAGCAGTGAAGATTTACTCATTTATCCAGAAAACATCGGGAATATCTCCAGCTCTGGCATGGTGGAAGGTGCTGGAGTTCTGAACCTCACCGGTAAAGATTACATTTTCAAATACATTGAAGCGTTGAAAACAATTCAATACCAAAATCTCGAAGATGACCCCAGCGTACACGATCGTAAGATCATATTTTCTGTAAATGATGGCATGGGGATGCATAGCAGTCTTCCGCACGAACGTATTATCCAATTATTTTCTACAAATGATCCGCCCATTTTAGAAGTGAATACCGGGGGAAATACCAGAGAAGGTCATGAATTCATCTTAAGCAAAGACCTGTTGTCTGCCACAGACCCTGATGATCCTGATGAAGGCTTGTTTTATACAATCGGTGACTTACCCCAACATGGCACTCTTTTTATTGATGCCACACCATTGGCATCAGGTCTGACAATCATTCAGGGAGATATTGATACCGGGCGTATTCGTTACGTGCATGATGGGGGAGAATCATTAAACGATAACTTTTCCTTTTTCATTACAGATATGCATGGAACTGCTACCTTATCACATTCTTTTGGTATATCAATCACACCTGTCAATGATGCGCCGGTAATTACTTCGAGTCCGGGTTTAACAGCCACAGAAGATATCTTATATGCTTACACAATCACTGTTGTTGATCCGGATGATACGATTTTGGGGACAGACATTTTTTTTGAATTGCAAAACGCACCACAAGGGATGACAGTTTCAAATATGGGCATTATTCATTGGATACCCACTGAAGGTGTTTTATCATCTGGCATGGTGACATTGCGCGTTCATGATGGCGAAGAAGATAACGCCTTGCCTGCGACACAATCCTTTACGATTTCTGTAACGCCTGTAGAAGATAAACCTGTGATATCTTCAATTGAGGATTTACTTTCATATGGAAATACAAAGGCAGGTCCGATTCCATTTACTGTAATGGATTCTGAAGGCGGCCCCCTGACATTAAATGTGTATGTAAATAACGATCAACTGGTTCAATCAGACAGAGTCTTGTTTCAGGATCAAACACCTTATCAATTAAATATCAATATGGAAAGTTTGATTCCTCAAGAATTATTCCTGACCATTATGCCCTCACTGGATGAATATGGGTCTTTAACCACAACCATTCTTGCCACTGACAACACCGGTCTGACAGCAACCGAAACCTTTGTGCTGTTAGTAGACAAGGTAACCATTACTGTCGATCATAAAACACATGGCACCATTACGCCAGCTCATCCTGCAAAAGTGAAAAAAGGAACGTATATTCATTTTCGAATCAAGGCAAATGTGGGTTATCAAATTAGTGATGTCTATATTGATGGTCAGGCCATTGGTCCTGTTTCAACATATACGTTCTGGAATGTTATCGAACCTCACAGCATTTCCGCAACTTTTTCAGAAAGCACAGTTTATACCATTACAACTGTCAATACAAATGGCGGAACGATTGAGCCAAAAGGAATTATTCCAATGACTGCTGGCGATACGCCTGTTTTTCATATTATACCGGATGCAAACTACATAATTGATCAGGTGTTAGTGGATGGGGTTTCTATGGGGCCCTTAGAATGGTATACATTTCCACCCCTTGAGGCCATCCATGAAATCAAACCGGTGTTTCAATATGTGCCTGCACCAAATGCCATGTTTTCTATGAATAAAACCCAAGGAATACTTCCATTGACTGTTCAGTTTCTTGATCAGTCCAAAGGGGATATTTCACAATGGTATTGGGATTTTGGTGATGGCAGTCATAGTTCATCCCAACATCCACAACATATCTATAACCAGGCAGGCACGTATTCTGTCAAACTAACTGTTTCAGGGAGAGGTGGAAGTTCACAAACACAAAACGAAACGCCTATTGATGTAAATTTATCTGAAGTCGATTTTAGTGTTCTCAGCCAGACAGGCCCTGCACCATTTACTGTAACGTTTCTCAATCAAACAACCCTGGACCAGGTCAATGCCTGGAGTTGGGATTTTGGTGACTCCACGTCTTCCACACTCGAAAATCCCATACATGTCTATAAAACCCCCGGACGATATACAGTTAAACTGATTGCACGTGTTGCTGAAGAAAATCCATCAATGGAGAAAAAAGCGTATATTCATGTAACAGGCAGAAAGATCACTGGCAGCGTTATTGATAACAATACGAAACTAAGCATTCCCAATATAACAGTCGAACTTTGGCAGAACGATCATTTTTTTATGGAAACTCAAACCAATGCGTCTGGTGATTATACACTGAGCGGTTTGCCGGTTGCTGATGGTTGGGTTGTTTCTGTGTGGCCGGATGATTTATCACAATATCGTCCCATATACTACCAGGCCAGGATAAATTATCATGATGCAGATCGTCAATCCACGCGAGAAGGTGATTGTAACAATATCAATTTCGAAATAGGGGCACCAGACGATTATGCGATCACTGGAAAAGTGCATGATGGTCTTCAGAATCCCTTGCCAGATAGAATTCAGGTCAGCCTGTATTCTGAAAAGCTTGATCTTGCGCGCTCGGTTTTTACCAATGAAGAAGGTTTCTATCTATTTAAAGGATTGCCAGCATCTGATGACTATCGCATTTCTGCCTGGTCAGAAACATGTGGCTGTGAATTTTACTATTTCTTTGCACCTCAACACCAAGAAACTATTTATAGTACCCGATCATATCAAACCGCAACCCGAGTGACATCATCCATACCGGCAACACAAAATATCGACTTGATTTTCGAAAATGATGGCACCATATCGGGAACGATTACAGATAATTTGGGTAATCCCCTGTCCAATGTCTGGGTAAATGCCTGGTCAGAGGTCTATGATATTGGAAATGGCGCTTTTACAAATGCCAATGGAGATTATCAAATACAATGTCTGTTTGCAGGCAGTGATGCGGGGAAAATCACGTATCAGGTGGAAGTGAATCCAAAGGATTATCCTGCATTATATTACAATCAGGTCAGTCAGGCTCAGGATGCTGAAATGATTGTGGTGAATGCACAGGATATTGATTTTGTTTTTCAAAAAGGACTTTCCATTCAGGGAAAAGTCATGGATGCAAATGGAACCCCCCTATCTAATATTCCGGTTCATGCCTGGGCAGAATCTTCAGAGTTAACCGCTTATGGCAAAACGATGACAGATAGTGAAGGCAACTATACCCTTGCAAATCTACCCCATCATTCAGATTATCGCGTCGCAGTGTACCCCCTGTACTATCCCATTCATTATTATCCAGATGCTCACCATCTTTCGGATGCGTCATTTATTGATTTGCAAACGCATCACAAAACCAATATTGATTTCCATCTGAGTGCTGGTGCAACTATTCGCGGGATTGTTTATAATCAGAAAAAAGGTATTGCCGGCCCAATGGGCCTGATTGTAAATATCTGGTCAAATAGAACACAAACCGGTGGAGAAATTTCCATTGATGCCAATGGTCGATTTGAAATGACCGGCTTACGTCAGGGTGTATGTGACTATATTATATCAATTAATCAACCCCCTTTTATTCCAGCATATTATGGTGAAACAAGCAATCCGGATTGGGCTCATTCATGGGAAGATACCACACCTGTCTGCCCATCAGATACTGAAGTACGAGAAATAATTCTAATGCCTGGATATGAATTAAAAGGCCGGGTCATTTATGATCGTAAAACTGTAACCGGTGCCTTGATTCAAGCATGGTCATCTGCTTCAGGCATATGGGCTGAAACTGAGAGCACATCAGAAGATACAGATAGCAACTTCATTCTCAGCGGGTTGGCTTCAGGGACTTATGAACTCAGAATACGCGCTGAAGGATTTGCATATAAAGTATTACAAAACATGGGTATAAATGACAATATTGAAAACCTTACCATTGAATTGGAACGACCTGAAAACCAAATCATTGGCACTATCTATGGCCTGGAAACAGGGAAACATGTTCAAATCAATGCATGGGCGCAGTCCATACAAAATGGAGATATGATTCATTTACAGGGTGATGGCAATCCAATGACATACACGTTAACCGGGCTTACGCCTGCACCTGACTATCGGGTGGAATTGTGGTCTATGGATTATTCATATCAGGTATATCCCGGTGGATCAAACTACAATGATGCTGAGCATGTTTCTGTAAATGGAACAACACGAAATATTGATTTTCAATTAAAAACAGAAGAAACTGGAACGATATCTGGCACGATTACTCCCTGGCCAGGCATTGAAAATGGTGAAGTCGTATTTGTTGATGCGATTTCCCAAAGCCTGGGAGCGGCAAAAAATGCCCGATTGGAGTTTGATTCTGCCAATCCGGTTTCGTATGCGCTAAAAGGTTTACCATTTGGTGCAGACTATGTTGTATCTGTGTGGTCCAATGCCTCGCCCATGATGTTTTATACTCAAACCTATCAGACAAATCAGGCCTTAAAGGTTTCAGTACCAGCATCAAACATTGATTTTTTCTTGAATCCGGGCATGCAGATATCTGGAACGTTATTTCAATGGGACAATCAACCCATATTCGGAGCATTGGTTTCAGCTGAATCACAAACGTTTCAGGTATATCGGTCTTCACGTACCACAAAAGATGGAACATACATTATTAAAGGACTGCCGCCTGCAAATGATTATCAAATCAGTGCTTCAGTGGTTGATATGCCGGTGATTTATTATCAATCTACCAACAAGAGTTCTGTGGATTCAAAACAATCAAAGCTGGTGGATGTTACTCAAACCAACGCATCTTCAATCAATATGCATTTACCAGCCGGTCAATCCATTTGCGGATATGTGGTTGATACAGATGGCCGTGCGATCCAGTTTGCCTGGATCAGTGCGAAATCTGAAATTACAGGCGCTGAAAATGATACATTCACAGATATCCATGGCAATTTTTGTATCAAGGGACTTCCTGAAGCCATTGATTATCAATTGTCTATCAGGCCGGCTTTACCCTATGTCGATACGATGCGGAATATGATTCATTCCAATACAAATAACCTGAAATGTATTGTAGAAAAAGGCTTTGAAATATGGGGACAGATTCAGGATCAAATCGGTTCACCTGTTCCCAATACAGATATAACGCTATGGTCATCATCCAAAGATTTTCATACCAAAACAGAAAGTAATTCAAATGGTAATTACTCAATCGCGGGTGTGCCACAAACCACAGACATGTATATGATTGCAACGCCGCCAGCTAATCAGTCGATTGCCCAATTTACAGATGGTCCTTTTGTTGTCGATCAGACGTTTGAAAAGAATATTCTTTTGGGGCCATCGTTTATCATCAAAGGCCAGGTAATGTCAAAAGACACTGGCGCGGCAATACAACGTGCAAGCATCATTGCTTACTCGGATGCCATCCATACAGATGCCCAGACAGAAACGAACAGTGATGGCACATTTGTTTTTTATCATCTACCAGATGCAAATGACTATCAACTTTCAATCACACATAAAGATTATGCCACGCAAAGAATAGCTGTAGATGCCATCCAGGATTTACAAATATATTTAGAAAATGGCGGTGCGATTACAGGACAGGTTCAGAATGAATATGGCGACTTTTTGTCAAATGTTATGATTTCAATTCAATCAGACAATAATAGTATTATGCACATTGCACGTTCAGACACCTCAGGTCGGTTTGCCTTCAATGGTTTACCATTAAATGATTACCTGTATACACTGACTGCTAAAAAAGAAGGGGGGGCATCCGCAATTCAAAGCGCTAAATCTGTGGGCGCATTTATTTCATTTATATTGGTTTCTGACTCTGGCATGATCCAGGGAAAAATTACAGACAGTCTCAATCAATTGCCCCCGGACACAGTAAAAATAAGCGTTCGTTTGTTTGATCCAGCAGAAACGTTTCTCCAAAGAGTCACACTGGATGAAAATGGTACGTTTGTTTTTCAAGGTTTGGATATACAAAGCCAATTTAAAATCAAATGCTCGGTGAGTTCTGGCCTGATTGATCGTTCGCAATGGGTTGGAACGTCTGGAAAAGGTGTATTGTCGTTTTCTGAAGCTGATTTGCTTAATGCCGGATCTGTTGTGAATGTCCTGTTAATGGGGACATGGGACAGTCAACAATAAAAAGCAATATACAAATTAAAAGATATAAATATGTTAAAGAAACGTATACTTATCACCGGAGGCGCCGGTTTTATTGGCTCTCATTTATGTGAAAAACTGGTTAAAGATGGGCATGATGTCATATGTCTTGATAATTTATTTTGTGGTAACAAATCAAATATTTTCCATCTTCTGTTTTTACCTAATTTTGAATTCATCAGGCATGATGTCACCATTCCAATTTCTCTGGAAATTGATTATATATATAATTTGGCCTGTCCTGCATCACCTTTATACTATCAAAAAAGACCTGTCAAAACTGTTAAGACAAATGTAATTGGGGCTTTAAATATGTTGGAATTGGCACAAAAAAACAATGCCCAAATTCTTCAAGCATCAACATCAGAAATATATGGTGATCCCAAAGTTCATCCTCAAAAAGAAACGTATTGGGGACATGTCAATCCTTTAGGACCGAGAAGCTGCTATGATGAAGGAAAGCGATTGGGGGAAACGCTGTTTATGGACTTTCACAGGCAATTTGGACTGAATATTAAAATAGTTAGAATATTTAACACTTATGGTCCAAAAATCTCTATCAATGATGGACGTGTGATTAGCAACTTCATTGTGCAAGCATTAAGAAATGAAAATATGACAATCTTTGGCGATGGTCAACAGACACGATCTTTTTGTTATGTCGATGACATGGTATCTGGATTATTAAAAATGATGGCGACCGCTTCTGATTGTATTGGCCCGGTTAATTTAGGAAATCCAAATGAAATAACAATTATAGAATTAGCTGAAATGATTATTCGGATGACAAAAAGCAAATCAAAACTCGTTTTTAACGAATTACCTCAAGATGATCCCAAACAACGCCAACCTGATATTCGTCTTGCAAAAAAAAGATTAAATTGGCAACCCACTGTATCTCTTGAGACAGGCCTTGCAAAAACAATTGAATATTTTGAAAAACAATTCAAATAGGCTGATCAAATTCTTCATCAGCCAACTTGCCTTGCTTTTGGTTCTTTTGATTTTGGATGATCAATCTCAATGAATATTTTTTGGTATTTGTTCAGATCCTTTTTTTTTCACAATGGAGCACTTATTTTTTGGAGAATCCTAATTTTTAGATTCTCACTTTTTGT